>Ga0129333_10002260_pt1 | contig 17848 bp, 19 predicted proteins | sample CPB6_08_DNA_FD_94474 | JGI IMG/M metagenome (GOLD analysis project Ga0129333, IMG submission 94474) | Freshwater to marine salinity gradient microbial communities from Chesapeake Bay, USA - CPBay_Sum_0.6_0.8_DNA | ecosystem: Environmental > Aquatic > Marine > Coastal | place: USA: Chesapeake...
ATTGGGGTAACCTATGAGGATCGAACTCATACTGTCTCGGTCACAACGAGAGGTGCAGGCCACTACACTAAGGTCACCATTGATTGGTCTCGGATGTAGGGATCGAACCTACGACCTCCTGCTCCCAAAGCAGGCATTCTCCCTGGCTGAACTAATCCGAGATAATATACAGGATGCTTTTTTACGTTTCAAATTAGCGGTTTGATGTATTTTGATTGCTGAACGCATCCTAAAACTTGGAAGCGGGAGATGGATTCGAACCACCGATCTCTAGGTTATGAGCCTAGTGAGTTTCCTCTTCTCTATCCCGCAATTGAATGGAATTAGGAGTCGGATTCGAACCGACGGTTTGCTAATGTTGGAGTGAAGGGTCGGATTCGAACCGACGAACAACAGTTTTGCAGACTGCGCCATTAGGCCTCTCTGGCACCCTCACACTATATTCTTCCTTCCATTCTAGCATGTTCTTCTCTATGACAGTTAGCACATAAAAGAACGCACTTATCAACTTCTTTTTTTAAAGCATCTAAACTTCTTTTTCTTAAACCAGTAGGATCTTTTTCTGCAGGATCCTTGTGATGAAACTCTAAAGCACCTCGATATTTGTCATATCCACAGTGCTCGCATTTACCACCTTTATATTCTAGGAGAAGTTCTCTATTTGCAACTCGTTTCTTCTCTGTAATCCTTGCCTGACATTTTTTACAATTTGTTTTATTTTTTTTATAAAACATCGATCTGTTAGTTTCTCCACAATGTTTACAAAGTGGATCAGAATCAATACCTTTATTCCATCCTCCGCTTGCCATAATAAATCTCCTTACGATTTATTTAGCATTTTAAACATAAGAGTATTAAACCGCAAACCTCTCTGCCATCCTAACATTTGGTAGGGGCAGCAGGGATTGAACCTGCGACCTCGATGTTAAAAGCATCTTGCTCTCCCTCTGAGCTATACCCCCATTGTAAAGAACCCTTGGCAAAATCTATGACTTACCCAAAGGCCATAATTCTTGGTACACCCAACGGGAGTCGAACCCGTCTTTCCAGATTGAAAGTCTAGCGTCCTAACCGATAGACGATGGGTGCATAAAACCATATTGAAACACACTGGTGTCTCGGAGTGTATGTGATAGACAGACCGGCCGGTTCTTCTACCTTCAACTCCCCATTGGACTTTGTACAGAGTCCAACTCAATGTGCTTCAATATGGCAGGGGGTCCGGGTAACGATCCCGGTTACCTACTTTCAAAGAGTAGTATCTGTTCCTATCGATTTACCCCCAACAGTTTGGCGCCGTAGACGGGGATCGAACCCGCCGCGACCTGATAGACAGTCAGGTATCACCCCCAGGTGAACTCTACGGCATATTTGGTGGAGAATATCGGATTCGAACCGATCTGAAAAATACCGCATTGCAAGTGCGGTGACCACCCCGAGCAGTCCCATTCCCCATTATTGGCTCCGAGGGAGGGAATCGAACCCCCACTAACGGTTTTGGAGACCGCCGCACTGCCATTATACTACCCCGGAATTGTTTTGGCTCCGCATCTGAGGTTCGAACTCAGCTAACCAGTGATTAACAGTCACGCCCATGCACCTAGCTCGGGTTCTGCGGAATAGATTGGTGCCCCTTGACAGAATCGAACTGCCAACTACGGATTACAAAACCGTCGTTATACCATTTAACTAAAAGGGCGAAATTTGGTGGGGACTGAAGGAATCGAACCTAACTGCCACCACTCTACATATTAAGGCAACGGATTTACAGTCCGCCGTAGAGAACAGCCCCCAAAATTTGAACACACTCATTTATTGGCTGTACTTTGAAGCCTTAGATATCGTTCTATAAGATCATTCTTACCAAGTTTTTGAAGACTGTCAAGCATGGCTAAATTAGTTCTGCTATTGTAGTCTGGCAAAAGATCTATAAACTCAGCTGTCTCTCTATCATCTAAATAATATGGCACATTGAAACTACCATGAAAGCCAAAGGTATCACTAAATCCCGGCCAGTTTTCATGACTAAATTGATCTGCTAGTTCATAAGGTGCAAATTTAATACCTTTATCAATTAGATAGTTGTAGTATTTCCTACAGATTAAAACATCTTCTGCTTCTATATCAGTGTCAACATGTATGACTGTGCTCTGTAATTGACTATAGAGTCTTCTGCTTCTCAAGCTGAAGCCGCCATTGCCTACTACATTGTCAACCCATTTCGCACCGATATAGTCATAGTTTAGATAATCATCAGTCCATTTAGCATTGTTTACTGCCATGCCGTCGTATTGCACAATCAAGACATGGTCTGTAGTTATGAAGGGCCAAAGTGTCTTGGTTACAAAGACATTGTATTCAGCTCTGCTGATAGGTCTGATAGGAATCCATGTAGCTGAATTATGTATTGGTCTATCACTAAATGTCAAGATCTTTTTAGGTTCTAGGCATGCCAGTGTTCGGTCAATACTGAGCTTGACCAACTCGTGTGCGAACGTGTCAACTGCTACTATGGTGATATCTAGGGTCATTCTGTACTTAGTACCAAAATGAATGTGTGTAGTAAAACAGACTACTCATCTGCTTTGGACAGGCCGCTGCAATTTGTCTGTTCGGCAATCTGTTTTACTACACTAGGTTTTTACACATCCGGGTTATCGCCCCAGACTTATCATCCCCTAGTACGCCCTCATTTGCGGCATGTTTTACATGCACCGCAGGGTCGCGTTCCCTATAACATGTACTACTATAACAAAAAACCCCAGGGTTTTGAGTCCTGGGGTCTTTTAGAGTTTTGTGTACGCTACTGCCTATACACGGATCTCCTTAGACCCCTGACTGCCCTCTGGTGTACGATCATTATATGACATCTTAATCGCAGACCATGAACCGGGCTGAATGCCTAGGGTTTTGGTGCTACAACTAAAATGTTCTACTGCTGATCTTACATTGGGTTTCATTGAAAATTTAATTCCTTGTTTCTTAATATACAGCTATTATACTACCTTGTTTATGCCTTGTCAACCTGTTGTTTTCTTGCAACTCGCTCAATAACAACTAAATCTCTAACGCATGAATTAATTATACTACCTTGTTTATGCCTTGTCAACCTGTTGTAGTTTTGCCACAGGGCTTAACAACAATTTTTACAGCTCATGCTCTATTATATATTTATTTAGTCTTGTTGTCAACCTACTCCCAAGCGGATTTCCATCCAGGCTTTTTAGTCTCGTGCATTTCTATTCCGTGATGACCATAAGTAGAATAGATGTCTACTTCTCTAGCATGCGCCACTGAACAGTGTCTATGCGGTTGATATTCAGATTTAGCATAGGTTTTCATTGCCTCAGCGCAGTCAAAAAAATACTGACCGGTACTGGCAATGTCAAGTATGTTAGGATCGAAGTATCTAGGATCAATCCACCAATCTTCAAAAAATGCTCCTTCGTCAGGATAGATACCTCCTCCCCATAGCCGTACATTGGAAAACAATCTACGGTAGCCTTGATTTTCAAGTATTTCTCTAGATGATTGTTGAATCGTATGTTTATAAACTTCGTGTTCAAAGGTCATTGCTTTGAATCTTACACCCGCTTCTATTATTTTATGTAATACATCTAAGGCTAGGTTTTGACCAGTAGGAGTATCAACATCTAGGCTTATGTAATCTACTACTAGATCTTTGGGAATACGATCAATTAGAAAGTTTTTGAATAGGTCTGATGTGGCATCCATTTGTATAAATGGAGAGTTTCTAACTTCTTCCCACCGTGGTTTATGAATTTGTCCGTCTGCTGTGACATAGCCTAGTTTGGTATGAGTATCATCAATGTCAAAACAAAGACCATTCCAATCAAATTCTTTTTCTAATGTATAAGTATTGTTGCCTTGAATGGGATTTTGACAGGCAATGTCTAAAAAAAATCCTTGTTTTTTAAGTTTAAAAAGATTTACAATGAATTCGTCTTGTTGTTCAAAAGAATAGAAATTTATAATCTTCACAGTTTTCCTTGATATAATTCCAGTTTTGTATTAGTTATGCAGATAAAATTTGCTTGGTCTTTTTATAGATACTTTCTCTGTATATTGTGTCAGGTAGACCTTGTCCCATACTGTGCTCAAATCTCAATGCCACACTGCCTGGATTAAATGGAATGTTAAGAGCTGATCTAACTTCTTGTTCAACCTTATCTCGCAATTCAACCAGTTCTTTTGAACTTAGGTGATCAGTGTAGACATAGGCAATGTAACCACCATTTGGATCACCTTTGTAATAGTCTGCGGTCACAGTATGATCGAGTTCATAGGCATATAGCTTGTCACTCGTTTTAGCATACGTATAGGCCCAAACTCCAGGTTTCCCCTCAACTGGTCTGGCTAGATCATAATAGGGAGTACCTGGATAGGTAGTAATAACAGTACAGTCAAAATCATCTACCTTCATTTTAATTAACCAGTCTCTTATGGACATCACAGTTTCATAGCTTTCACCTGGATGGCCTACACTCATCAAAGCCTTGACCTTGAGACCATATTTGTGTGCTATTTCTATGACTTTGGTATTGTCTTCTAAGGTGGCGATTTTTTCTATATTTTTAAGTATTCTAGGATGAGCCGCTTCGAATCCTGACAGTATCCATCTGAAACCTGCTCTATACATGGCTTCTGCTTGAACTTCGTTGAATAGTTCTGCCTTAATGAAACCTCTCAGTCTGAATTCAACACCTAGCTCTTGTTGTAGATCATAGATATCATTCAGCAGTTTTACAAAAGTTTTACTGACATTAAGTTCATCATCATAGAACATAAACCCAGTAAATCCATAGGTTTCATAGAGCCATCTTATTTCTTCAACTACACTAAATTCGCTTCTTGTTCTGATCACTCTAAGACTTCTACTATTTCTGCCGCCACAGAATCCACATTTGAAAGGGCAACCTAGTTGAGCTATTAAACTGGTCGCTTTGAATCCTTCAATTGAATAATGATAACTAGAAAGGTCTACTAGATGTCTAGCTGGCATGTCTGTGGCTTCATAGACTTCATCTGTCATGAATAATGGACTCTTAAGATCATCAGCATCAATTACCTGCGGGCAGTTTGGTTTGAACAATTCAAATACTGCAAGCTCTCCATCACCTGATACCAAATGATCGAAGTAACCTTCTAGTAGCCTGGCCGCTTTTTGAGCGCGACCATTTTCTATGTTTCCTTTGCGTTCAACTTTGACTGCACTATAGGTTAAAGTAACGTGCGGACCACCTAGTACGACCTTGATCATGGGGTCAACCTTTTTGATCGCCCGTGCTATTTTTACTGAGGAAGGTAATTGAGGTGTTGTGCAGGTTATACCTAACCATTCAAAATCGTTAGATCCTAGAAATGTTTCTATGGTTTCTAAATAATTACTTACTCCAGAAAGGTCAAGAACTCCTACAGCGACTCCTTGGTTTTCTAGGCTAGCAGCTACTCTAAGAATGCCTAGACTGACAAATACTCTTTCGTCTAGTAGAAAAGGTGACGGAGGAATAATAAGACCTACTCGACGTCCCTTGAATTGATTTTTGTGTTTGAGTGTAATGAGTGACATCTAAATATTTATCTGTAGCGTTATGAATATTTTAAATTTGGTCATTTTAAATCTCTGTTCATGTTTGAAGGGTAAATAATTATTATATACGTATTTAATCTAATATGCTATACCAACTGATTATGTTGATAGCAGATAAAAAATAAAAGGAATTATTATTTAATGAATAAAATCACAATAGTTTGGCAAAGACCAAAAAATGCAACCTGGGAAACCGATTGGATACATTGGTTGTTTAGTGATATAACAGATAATATAGTAGATAATTTAGATCATAGCCTTTATCTTGATAATTCTGTATTAATTGATTGCTTGGTTTGGGCACCTTACCATAACAATTATGCTAGAGAAATGCGTCGTAGAGGTTTACGATTTGGTCTTGTGCATCTCACAGATGAAGGTTCTGATAATGATATTTCAAGTTATACAGATTGTGATTTCGTTATCCGTATGTTTATGCGTAAGTGTATACAAGATTATGTGCTAACTATACCTATAGGCTACACTTCCGGCACCGCAATGACCGGACCTGATAGATCTACTTATGAACGTAAATTTGATTGGTCATGTATAATTGAAAGATTTGATCATAGTCGAGCGGAACTCAGACAGATTTTTTCAGATTTACCTAATGGTATGTTTTATCAGCATGATCATCATAATCCAAGATTAAGCACGGATAAGATGAGTGATATATATAGGAATAGTAACTTTGTTCCTTGCCCAAATGGTCGCGTCACACCAGAAAGTTTTCGTGTGTTTGAAGCACTAGAAAATGGTGCTATACCTATTGTGTTAAAGACAGATTATTGGTATGAAAACTATGGGATTGATTTCCCTGCAATACAAGTTAAAGATTGGCATGAAGCTAAAGAAAAAATTAAAACTATGTTAAAAAATCCTGAAGTTGTAGAAAAATACAGACAGCATTGTATAGATTGGTGGACAGAATCAAAAAGAAAGACCAAGTCGCAGGTAGAGCAACTAGTTGAAAAAACAATTTTTAATAAAGGAAAATAATTAATCTATATTTTGAATTTGATAATTTCAAATCTTTTTTTGACAGAATGGTAAATATTTATTATATACGTATTTAATCTAATATGCTATACTAGTTAAAAGAATATCATATGAAAACATTCAAACACAGCGGTACATTCGGGGATATCATATATGGCCTTAGTTTAGTCAAACAGCTAGGCGGTGGTAAACTGTATCTTCAATTAGACAACATTAATAGAATTACTCAGCACTATTATGGTACGTTACCTAATCCCTTTCACAGAGGAAGAATGACTGAATCGGATTATGAGTTTATGAAAGAATTTATGCTCTGTCAAAACTACATCGAAGATTTTGCCATTTGGAATTCAGTAACAGACAAGATTACTGATGATCTTGATCTTTTTAGACCCTTGTTTGTGCGCCATCCAGGAAACTACGTGGATGTCTTTGCAGATGTATGGCAGATTAACGATCCTGGTGCTAGGTATACTATGCGTAATCAAGCATGGTTGACTGTGACAAATCCAAAACGCATACCAGGAAAAGATCAGATTATTAACAGAACTTCAAGGTGGATACAGCCTAACCTTAATCCGATTTATAATGATCTACGCGACCAGGGAGCTGAGACTACTGCGCTTTTTGTAGGTCTAGAATCTGAATATGAAAAATTTAAAACAGATACTGGTTGGAACATTGACTACTATCCCACAAGGACCATGTTAGAATTAGCCGAAATTATAGCAGGTGCTGATCAGTTTATTGGTAATCAATCCATGGCTCTTAGTTTGGCCATAGGTCTTGGAGTGCCATTCGCCTGTGAGCTTAGACGGGATCTTCCGTTAGAACGTAACGAATGTTATTTCCCCGAACATCCAAATGGGGAATATTTCTAATAATGTATGCTATAATATCCTTTCATGACGAGAAGTATCAACCTCTGGCTGATTATACTTGGGTCAATAACAAGATACCCTATGCAGAAAGACATGGTTATCATGTAGAATACGAAGATGTAGTAGATGTAAGACCACATGCAGGACAGATGCAAAAAACTAATTTTATATGGAGGATGCTAACAGATGATCGTCCATTTGAATGGATATGGTGGACTGGTTGTGATCTAATGATAACGAATTGGAATATTAAAATAGAAGATCGTGTAGATAACAATTACCATTTAATTATTACCACGGACTTCAATGGATTTAACGCGGATAGTATTCTAATTAGGAAAAGCGACCTAGGAAGAGCCTTTTGGAAAAAGATAGTGGATGTCGTTCCTACTTTACATTGGCATTGGGAAGGCGAACAAAAGGCAATCAAAGATGCTTATCTATATTGGCATGAAATTATAAAAGTTGTGCCGCAGAGGCAAATGAATGCCTACGATTATTCTACATTCAGTCATCCTTATCCTCAAAATGATTTTCTTGGGACATATGGAGGATGGTGTGAAAATGATTGGGTCATACAGTGGCCTGGTATAGCATTTGAAAAGCGTATGGAGCTAGCTGAAAAGTATTCTCATCTTGTAGTAAAATAAACCTTTGAGGAAAATGTGAAAGAAATATTAGATAGCATTAAAAATTTTGTAGATCAAAAACAACAAAATAAGACTTGGACACCTGGAAAAGATTTTGTAAATTATGCCGGCCCTTATTTTTCAGCTGATGAAATTGTAAGCTCAGTAGAAACTCTGCTGAATGGATGGCTGGTTATGGGTGACAAATGTCTAAAATTTGAAAGACAGTTTCCAAAAAATTTCCATAAGCAGCATGGCATACTAACCAATTCTGGATCAAGTTCAAATCTGTTAATGATGGCTAGTCTTACCAGTAAGAGGGGTTATAATCTTCCCAAAGGTACCAAAGTCCTTATGCCTATAGCAGGCTTTCCTACCACACTTAATCCAACACTACAGGTAGGTTTTGAACCTGTGTTTGTGGATATCGAACTTGATACATTGAATCTAAATCTTGAACAGGTTGAAAAAACACTTACACTCAATCCAGATATAAAAGTAATCACATTTGCTCACGTGCTAGGTAATCCGCCTAACATGGATCAACTGATGAGTCTTGTAGAAAAATATAATCTTTTACTGTTAGAGGACTGCTGCGATGCACTCGGGTCGACCTATGATGAAAAACCACTTGGTTCATTTGGTATTATGGCTTCTTGTAGTTTCTATCCTGCTCATCATATAACCATGGGTGAAGGTGGATATGTAGCCTGTAATACCTATGAACAGGAAGTTATACTAAGAAGTTTGAGGGAATGGGGTAGGGGATGTTACTGTGTAGGGCCTGAAGCTAACAAGTTAAAATGCGGCACCTGTGGTAAAAGATTTAATGAGTGGATCCCTACCATGCCTGGCGAAGTATTTGATCATAAGTATGTCTACGACGAGATAGGCTATAACCTAAAACCTATTGAAGTACAGGGGGCCATGGGTCTACATCAATTGGAAAAACTTGAAACCATTCATCGACTTAGACGTCGTAACTATGAAATGCTATTCAATATCTATGCCAAGTATGAAGAATTTTTTCATCTTCCAAGAGCTAGAGATAAAAGTAATCCCAGCTGGTTCGCTTTTCCATTGACTATAAAAGACGGTAGTCCATTTTCAAGAAGTGAAATTGTAGATTATCTAGAAGAAAATCTTATTCAGACTCGTCCTTACTTTGCCGGTAATATCATGCTACAGCCTGCCTATAGTCATATTATGAATCCACAACAGGCCAAAAATAATTTTCCTGTGGCTACCAAGGTCATGACAGATACATTTTTCCATGGAACTAGTCCTGTTATAACTAAGGAGCAGATTCAATACATAGGAGAAAAGGTAGATGGTTTTATGAGCCTTTTTACATAATTAGGAAATAATATGAGTATAAAACAAAGAGACAAAGATATTTTTGAAAACTTATTTGTTCTAGAGCTTGCCAATAATCATTGGGGTAAACTAGACCGAGGACTTAAGATTATTAGAGATCATGGTGCCATAGCCCGAATTAACGGTATCAAGGCCGCTATTAAACTTCAATTTAGGGACGTAGACAAATTTATTCACCCCGAATTCAAAGGTAATAGTGAACTACGCTATATTAAAAAAACAGAAGATACTAAATTAAGCAGAGAAGATTTTGCCAGAATGGTTGATGAAATCAAGGAATTAGGACATATTCCTATGGCTACTCCTTTTGATGAGCGTTCTGTTGATCTCTGTGTAGAATTTGACATGCCGATTATTAAGATAGCCAGTTCTGATGTCAACGATTGGCCTCTCATAACAAAAATTGCCAGCACACGTAGACCAGTTATTATTAGTTCTGGCGGAGCTAGCGAAAAGGATTTAGATGATATTGTGCTGTTTTTCAAAAAACGAGATATTCCTCTAGCTATAAATCACTGTGTTTCACTTTATCCTTCAGAAGATGATGAACTTGAATTAGATCAAATTGATTATCTCCGTAGCAGATATCCTAACAATGTTATAGGCTTAAGCACTCATGAGTATCATGATTGGTCTAGTTCAGTTATGATGTCCTACGCCAAAGGAGCTAGAACATGGGAAAGACACATTGATATAGATTATCAGGGTGTACCTGTATCCTCTTACTGTTCTTTGCCACATCAATGCGATGCATGGTTCAAAGCATTTTTTAAGGCCAGGGAGATGTGTGGTGGTAATACACAATCAAGACGGATAATTTCAAGAAAAGAAACTGAATATCTAGATCAGTTGGTTAGAGGAGCCTATGCCAGGAGGCCCTTGGAACCTGGGTATATAATCCATAAGGAAAATTTTGACAAAGATTTTTATTTGGCCATACCTTTAAGAAAAGGTCAGTTGAGTTGTAGAGAAATCATGAATGGCGAAAAATTAATCAAATCTTTAGCCGCTCATGACAGTCTTACCATTGAACACATAGATGGTCCTTATAATGAAAATCCTGGGCTTAAAAGTCTTATATTGAATAGAGGTCTATGAAAAATATAGCCGAACAAATAGCGGATTGGTTGGCAGATCATGATATAGAACGAGTCTTCACAGTGACAGGTGGAGGCAGCATGTTTTTAAACATGGCGCTGGCTAGACATTCAAAATTAAATTGTGTGTTCATGCATCATGAACAGGCCTGTGCAATGGCAGCAGAAGGTTATGCAAGGGTAACTAATAAACCTGGAGTAGTCATGGTTACTACAGGTCCGGGATCTATAAATGCCATGAATGGTGTGTTTGGCGCCTACACTGATTCTATACCCATGATTGTGATATCTGGACAGGTAAAAAGTGACACCTGTCTTGATTTTCACAATTTACCAAATCTAAGACAGCTTGGAGATCAAGAGGGTCCTATCATCAGCATGGCTCAGCCTATTACCAAATATGCCACATTGGTCAAAAAGCCAAAAGATCTAGAAACAGTTTTACCATATGCCTATGCTATGGCTATTTCAGGTAGGCCTGGACCAGTATGGTTAGACATCCCCTTAGATATTCAAAATTCTTATGAACAGCTAAACATACCAAGATCTAAAAAATTTGAAAATATCATTTCACCTAATCTTGAAGAAGTATGCCTTGATTTGGCAAATAAACTATCTCTAGCTCGAAGACCATTGATACTAGCAGGAACAGGAGTGCGGCTATCAGACGCTCAAGATAAACTATTGAAATTAGTAGAACGAACCGGTATACCAATGGCCACAGCATGGACACACGATATTATTCCTTCAGATCATCCGTTGTTTGCAGGTCGACCAGGCAGCATTGGTACTAGAGGCGGAAATTTTTGTCTACAGGCAGCTGATCTAGTGCTGGTAATAGGATCTCGGTTAAACATAAGACAGACTGGCTATAACTTCAACGGCTTTGCCAAAAATGCCTATTTGATACATGTTGATATAGATCCTGCAGAACTAGATAAGCCTACTATAAGGCCTAATCAGACCATAGTTTCAGATGCTAGTGATTTTATAACTATGATGGAAAAGGTGCTCAACAATAGGACTGGTCTTAATTATTCACAATGGGCCGATTGGTGCAGAAAAATAAATCATAAGTATGCAGTTATTAATGAGCATCAACATCCCATGGATCAGATAAACCCTTATTTGGTTGTGAAGGAAGTCTTTGATAATTCAAAGTCAAATGATGTATTTGTCTGCGGTAATGCCAGTGCTTGTATACTTCCTTGGCAGGTAGGCACTATCAAACCTGGCCAACGTTTATTCAGTAACAGTGGATCGGCATCTATGGGACATGATCTACCAACTGCTATCGGTGCTAGTCTAGTTGCAGAAAGAGTTATATGTTTTGCTGGTGATGGCAGTCTTCAAATGAATATTCAAGAACTTCAAACTCTACGCACACTTAATACTAATATGATCATAATCATCTTGAACAATCAAGGGTATCTATCTATTAGACAAACTCATGAAAACTTTTTTGGACAAGTAGTCGGAGCCACACCAGAATCTGGATTAGGCATACCTGATTATGTCAAGGTTGCAGAAGCATACGGAATACCTGCTGTGTCCGTTACTAATCAACAGGAGTTAGGTAGTCTCAAAGATCATATGTCTATCCAAGGACCCCTTCTAATCAATGTCATGGTTGATCCTTCTCAAAACTTTAGTCCTAGAATGAAAGCTCGTTTAGATAAGGACGGTAAGTTTATTCCTCAGTTTTTGGATGATATGTTTCCTTTTTTAGACAGTGAAGAAGTAGCTGAAGTAAGAGAGTCGGCACAAAGGATTACCTGATGTTAGATAACATTCAAGTTCGTCATAAACCTTTAAGGAAAAATAAACCTATACTGATTTTTGGAGCAGGAAAGTTTGCACAAGACCTTGGCAAAATTTTAATTACAGAAAAGTATACAGTATCTGGTTTCTTACAGACCATACCTAATATCGAATCACTAATTGGCCTACCTGTTTATAAATTGTCAGATGTATCAAGTTTTTATTCGTACCAAATAGTAATTGGAATTTTTAACAGAGAAGTTCCATATTCATACGTATTGGATCAATTACCAAAGTTTGATGACATATTTTTACCTTGGGAAATCTATCCTCAATTTGAAAGAACACTAGGGTGGCGGTATTGGTTAGGGAATCCTTATGATATTTTAGATAATCAAGAATATCTAAAAAATGTCTATGATAGGTTAGAAGACAATATCAGCAGGTATTGTTTTGAAAACATATGTAGATTCAGACTAGGACTTGATATCGAGTATAGTCATTATAGAAACAGTGAAAATCAATATTTTAATGATATTAGTTTACATAAGTTTAATAAAAGACCAATAAGTTATCTAGATGCAGGCGCATACGACGGTGATACCTATATCGATGCTCTTTCTCATACAGGAATTAATGAAGCATATTTATTTGAACCTAACAAAGAAAATTATACCAATCTATGTCAAACAGTTAGTAATCTTAATAAAAAGGTCATGTGCTTACCCCTTGCTATAGCTGATCAAGAAAAAGTTATTTCCTTTAATTCAACTGTAGGCGAATCTTCAAGTATATTGGATGCAGGAGAGGATCAAATAGCCACGATTTGTCTCGATAATATGCTTTCAAATGTTCATTTAGATTTTATAAAATTAGATGTTGAAGGCGCAGAATCTCTAGCATTACAGGGGATGAGACGTATAATTAGTAATCAAAGACCTGTGATTACAATGAGTCTTTATCATAAACCAAAAGATTTATTTGAACTACCTACTCTTTTATTAGATATAGAAAACAATTATAAATTGTATATCAGACAACACTACTACAATAGCTTTGACTGTGTTCTTTATGCCGTGCCTAAATCATGAGGATTGCTATACTTGGTGGAAATGGCTTTGTAGGATCATCATTGGTAAAATACCTAGAACAAGGCCATTTTGTAAAATCATTTACGCGACAAAATATTGACATGCTTGATCCTTATCAAGTTAGAGTAGCTGTTAAGGAAGGCAATTTTGATGTGGTCGTAAACTCGGCATCAGTAACATCACAATCGAGTTATGAAGATGTTAGAAATGACTTGGGAATTTTCATAAATTTTTATAGTTGTTCTAGTTATTATAAAAAGTTTATCAATCTTAGTTCAGGAGCAGAACTAGATAGATCATTAAATCTCTACAACATATCCGAGACTGCTCTGTTTGATGTTTTACCTGCAGACAGTTATGGATTCGTTCAAAACACCAAGAGTAGAATCTGCTTTGAAACAGAAAAATTTTACACATTGCGGATCTTTAATTGTTTTGGTAGAGGTGAAATTCCTACAAGAATTTTTCCTAGATTTTTATCAAAGACCGATACCTTAGAAATTACTAACGATCGTTATTTTGATTATTTTTCAATACAAGACTTATGTAGAGTAGTAGAACAATTTATTTTAAATGATCAATCTGTTAAGGATGTAAATTGTGTATACTTACAAAAATTTAAAATAAGCGAAGTTTTAGAAAAGTTTTGTAAAATTAACAATCTTAAATCAGATTTTTCAGTTACTTCAACATCGCAAAATAACTATACTGGAAGCGGGGCACTCCTTGCAGAGCTTGATTTTAACCTTATCGGGCTAGATAAGGGATTAGAATATTATTTGAAAGATTAAGATGTATACCATAAATCATTGTGTAGCCTGTAGCAGCCTTGATGTAAAATTAGAACCAGCTAAATTGGCTCAATTTGTTGTGTGGAAGGCTACTGATAATTTTGTCAATGAAAACATACCAACTAATGGCATAGTTTGCAAAAAATGCTCAATGGTCGCTAGTCAACATCGACTTACTGACGAAGAGGAATTAAACCTTTATCGAGATTACAGAGGACAAGAATATAATAATAAAAGAATTTTCTGTGAACCCAACTATCAAGATAGTATAGAAAAATTTAGTACAGAGAAATATATTGCTGAAAGAAAAATCGGAATCAATAAACTTTTAGATCGGCATCTCATTGATTTAGATTCGATTAATATTATTTTAGACTTTGGGGGAGATACTGGAGCCCATATTCCAGAAAAGTTTATCAAGTCTAAATGTTATGTATCAGATATAAGTGGAGTAAATCCGCTTCCCGGAATACATGTTTATAATCCAAGATATGAAAAATTAAAATTTGATTTTGTAATGTGTTGTCATGTATTTGAACATAAATCAAATCCAGACATTCTTGCTAACGAGTTAAAAGACTGCATGAACACAAATACATTACTTTATGTTGAGGTACCAAATTTTACCTTTCCTTTACAAGGTGGTGTATTTCACGAGCATATTAATAGATTTAATATAAGATCTATGACAGCGTTATTAGAAAGAAACGGATTAGATATTATTGATCATTTAATCAATCCAACCATGGGAGGAGATTGCCTATGTGTTTTAGCGAAAATGAGATCTCTATGAAAAAGATTGTTTACGTAACTGGTTGTCTAGGATTTATAGGCTATCATGTGACAAAAAAATGTTTAGAAAAAGGATATTATGTATACGGTATTGATAAACAAACCTATGCATCTAATCTTCAATTTCTTCCTGAACTACTGACCTACGAAACTTTTAAGTATAGTCAATGTGACATAAATGATATAGATAGATTAGTTGACTGTGACTATGTAATTAATACAGCGGCAGAAACTCATGTGGATAATTCCATAGTCAGTAATGATGTATTCCTAAAAAGTAATATAAATGGAGTACATCACTTGTTAAATCTTATACAGCAGAAGTCTCGTTTTACTATGCCTACTATGCTGCATTTTAGTACAGACGAAGTTTATGGTGATATCGAACAGGGAAGTCATTTAGAAACTGATCTTCTCAAACCCAGTAACCCTTACAGTGCTACCAAGGCTGCTGCCGATATGTTGGTACTAGCATGGGCAAGGACCTATGACATACCATTTATTATTCTAAGGCCAACCAACAATTATGGTATAGGACAATACGTTGAAAAACTGATACCTAAAAGTGTCAAGCACCTTACCATAGGTCGTAGGATAGATCTACATGATAGAGGTACACCTAGAAGAACTTGGCTACACGTTGATGACACTGCTCGAGCTGTGATGACAGTTATAGAAGCAGGGGTTAAGAATGAAATATATAATATTTCCGGAAACTACGAGGACAGTAATCTCAATGTGGTTAAGAAAATATTAAAATTATACGACAATATCACGGACATCAAAAAGTATACCACAGACTTCGTTCGACCAGGTCAGGATGTAAGGTATAGCATAGATGACACAAAATTAAAAGCTCTAGGATGGATACCTAGAGCCGACTTTGACAAAGAACTAGTAGAAATCGTTGACTTCTATAAAAAGAATTTTATTTGGTAGTTAACTGCATTGAAGTAATAACCAGTTCAGTAACTTCTTTAACTGCTTGTGTTTTCCTATCTGTCCACCAATCAGTACATTGATTCCTTAATATTTCAACTTCTTTTGGATTCATCATTACCGTGATAATTTTGTTAAGTAGTTCATTCCAGTTATTGATTCTAAGAGCTGGAAAATCTTTGCCGTAACCATAATCCCAATAGTCACTTTCTTGAACTATCGGAATAGCTCCTGCTTCCATAGCTTCGCATATTCTAAAACTGTCTGGAATAATATTTCCATTAGGACAAATAACAAATATACTATCCCTATAAATTCTACTGTAATCTTGAACACTCATCCTTGGACCATGATGTTCTGCTACATAAAAAAATCCATGAGGGATACGCTGAATTTGTTCTGCCATTAGGTTTCTATTATGGTCCCATCTATGAACTATTGTAGTCCAAAGATATGTTCTATTAAGGATATTGGGATTATGTTTATGATCTATGAAACCTGAATTATATCCTAGAGGGATCATCAGGCAATTATCTGGCATATCTGGTTTAAAATGGTTACGCAAAATAAATTTACAACCTTGATAAGAACTTGTGTCATTATCTCTACCTTCGTCGCTAAGGTGTATAAATCCATATTGATACTTCCTACGCTGCATTTCTTGACAATATTGATTATGCGCAGTGTGTCTATTCCAGCTTAATGAATCTATTATAACGCTGTTATCAATAAACTGTGAATGGTCTTCATTAGCTATAGTTTTGTGCGGTATGTTTTGAAAAAGATATTCTATCCATTCTACTTCCCATGCGTCTTGTTTTCGGTTCCATACTAAGGTTAGTTCGTTCATTATAGGCTCTAAAAATTATATGAGTATTTAATAAAACTGATCGAGCTAGGTCTAGATTTGATAATATACCAATATTTTCTAAATCATTATATGAGTAAATAATATACACTGGAGCGAGTTTATGGATTTTTTTAAACTGGTAGCTGATGTTGGGTTTCCTATTGCGGCAGCATTAGCAGCAGGCTACTTTGTTTTTCTAACATTAAAATTTATTCTTGATGGGGTAACATCTAGTGTAAACGGTATGGCCGGAATTATCAAAGGGCTTGACAGTAGGGTCAGTACCATGAATCACGATGTACAACGTATTGATGTTAAGATAAGTCATGCTCTAGGATTGCAGCCTGATTACAATCGTATCAGTCGTGCTGAACAAAGTGACCAAAGGAGAGACTGATGACATTGAAAGAAGTAATTCATGCATTTGGTATAGGCATAGATGAAAATATTAATCCAATAGAGTTTCGCTATCTTATGGAATTACTGTATCAATGGAAAATGTAGCAGACCTTATCAACAAGTATGGGTTTCCTATAGTCAGCGCAGCAGGCATGGGGTACTTTATTTTCTATATTTGGCAATGGGTAACAAAAACAGTTAAGCCAGTTATAGGTCAGGCTAACGGGACTTTAATTGCTCTTATTGATCGTATTCGCATGTTGGATAACGATCTAATCAGACTAAATCAAAAAGTAGAAACTGTACTACAACTTCGTGGTAAAACTATTGACAAAGAACGTATTATAGCTGAACAAGAAATTAATGTAGATCCATTTAAGAAAAAACGTGAAGAAGATGCTGCTGCAAAGAAAGCGGCAGAAGAAGCAGCTAAACCTATAGGCGGTCCTAAAGGTCGCAAGGCCACAGCACAAGAAATAAAGGACGCCGCAGGCGATGACTAATGATAGAATTAATATATGTTTTAATAATGACACACATTACCATAGTATGTGTAACACTTTATCTACACCGTGGTATGAGCCATCGTGGGATACAATTCCATCCCATATTGAGTCACTTTATGAGGCTG
>Ga0129333_10002261_pt1 | contig 17843 bp, 7 predicted proteins | sample CPB6_08_DNA_FD_94474 | JGI IMG/M metagenome (GOLD analysis project Ga0129333, IMG submission 94474) | Freshwater to marine salinity gradient microbial communities from Chesapeake Bay, USA - CPBay_Sum_0.6_0.8_DNA | ecosystem: Environmental > Aquatic > Marine > Coastal | place: USA: Chesapeake Bay...
CAAGGTGTACAGGGTGTACAGGGCGTACAAGGTGTACAAGGTGTACAAGGTGTACAAGGTGTCCAGGGTGTTCAAGGTGTACAAGGTGTACAGGGTGTACAGGGCGTACAGGGTGTACAGGGTGTACAGGGTGTACAAGGCGTTCAAGGTGTCCAGGGTGTACAGGGTGTACAGGGTATCCAAGGATTTGGTTTAATATTCAGAGGAACTTATTCTTCAACAACACCTTATCAACAAAATGATGTAGTCTATTACGATGGTGATAGTTTTATATCAATATATCCATTAGATCCTTATAATGTACAAGGCACTCAATTTGTTAATCAAACTCCAGAATTTAGTCCAGGTGTAGTTAATACTACATATTGGGCAAGGATGACCGCTCAAGGTATTCAAGGTCTTCAAGGTGTACAAGGCGTCCAAGGTGTCCAAGGTGTACAAGGCGTCCAAGGTGTCCAAGGTGTCCAAGGTGTACAAGGTGTACAGGGTGTCCAAGGTGTACAAGGTGTACAAGGTGTACAAGGTGTACAAGGAGTACAAGGTGTACAGGGCGTTCAAGGTGTACAGGGTGTACAGGGTGTACAGGGCGTACAAGGTCAACAGGGTATTCAAGGTGGTGGTGTTGTTTGGAGAGGTGAATGGTCCGTCCTAGCAACTTACCAAAAGAATGATGCAGTATTCTATTTGGGTACATCATTTATAAGTATCACACAACCAAATACAGGTAATCAGCCAGATATTAGTCCAGCTAATTGGGACATTCTTGCTAGCCAAGGTGTCCAAGGTGTTCAGGGCGTACAAGGTGTACAAGGTGTACAAGGTGTCCAAGGTGTCCAAGGTGTACAGGGCGTACAGGGCGTACAGGGTGTACAGGGCGTACAAGGTGTACAAGGTGTACAGGGTGTACAAGGTGTACAGGGCGTTCAAGGCGTACAGGGTGTACAAGGTGTCCAAGGTGTCCAAGGTGTCCAAGGTGTACAGGGCGTACAGGGCGTACAAGGTGTACAGGGTGTACAGGGCGTTCAAGGTGTACAAGGTGTACAGGGTGTACAAGGTGTACAAGGTGTACAGGGTGTACAGGGCGTTCAAGGTGTACAGGGTGTACAGGGCGTTCAAGGCGTACAAGGTATACAAGGTATTGTTGGAACTCCAGGTGGTTTCTCAAAACCATTCTACTATTCCAACAATAATACGGTTAACACCAGTCCAGGTGATGGTTATTTAAGAATAGCAAATGCATGGACCAGTACTACAAGTCCAGTAACTCTAGCTATAAGTGAAAAAGATGCAGAGGCAAATAGTAGCGGACCATGGATAAGTAGTTGGGCCAGCTTTGGTAATATTAATAGTTATCATGGTACTATAAGTTTATTTGTAGAGGGCGATCCAAGTAAGGCATGGTTTGGTAAAGTAATTTCTGTAACTAATAATGGTACTTGGTTCTCACTAGGTCTAACTAATGTTGATAATGATGGTGCTGCTCCAATACCAAATCAAAGATTAATTGTATCTTTTGCACCAGCTGGTATACAAGGTTTACAGGGTATACAAGGTCTACAGGGTATACAGGGTGTACAAGGTCTACAGGGTATACAAGGTGTACAAGGTGTACAAGGTATACAGGGCGTTCAAGGTATTCAAGGTGTACAAGGTATACAGGGTATTCAAGGTGTACAAGGAGTACAGGGTGTTCAAGGCGTACAAGGTATCCAAGGCGTTCAAGGTATTCAAGGTATACAAGGCGTACAGGGAGTACAAGGTCTACAAGGTGTACAGGGTGTACAGGGTGTACAAGGTGTCCAAGGTATACAAGGTGTACAGGGCGTACAAGGTATACAAGGCGTCCAAGGTATACAAGGCGTCCAAGGTGTTCAGGGTGTTCAGGGTGTTCAGGGTGTTCAGGGTTATAGTATTTTATGGAAAGGTACTTACGCAGCTGGTACAACATATCAATTAAATGATGTAGTATTCTACAATGGTAACAGCTATATCTTTACAAATACTACACCAACTGCTGGTGCTACTCCTTCAACTGGATATGGACCAACATTAGTAGTTAATACCACCTATTGGAACCAAATGACCAGCCAAGGTATACAAGGTTTACAAGGTGTACAGGGTGTACAAGGTATTCAAGGTGTACAGGGTGGACAAGGTATCCAAGGTGTACAAGGTGTACAAGGTGTCCAGGGCGTACAGGGTGTTCAAGGCGTACAAGGTATCCAAGGTCTACAGGGCATACAAGGTGTACAAGGTGTACAGGGCGTACAAGGTATACAAGGTGTACAAGGTCGTCAAGGTATACAAGGAGTCCAAGGTGTCCAAGGTGTACAGGGTGTACAAGGCGGACAAGGTGTACAAGGTATACAGGGTATCCAAGGAGTCCAAGGAGTCCAAGGTGTCCAAGGTGTACAGGGTGGACAAGGTGTACAGGGTATTCAAGGTATACAGGGTGTACAGGGTGTACAGGGTGTACAGGGTGTACAAGGTGTACAAGGTGTACAAGGTGTACAAGGCATACAAGGTATACAAGGTCTGCAAGGCTTCCAAGGCACTAAGGGTGAGGGCTTTACATTCTTAGGTGATTGGGTAAGCACTCAAAATTATGAACGTAATGACACCGTATTTTACGCTGGTTCAAGTTACACAAGTACTTTTGGTGATGGTGTACCAGCTAGTGGTAGTGGATTCTACAACGTAGGTAATACTCCAGGAACAGATATAACTATTCCAGGTGTAGCTAAGGCCAATAATACCGGTGGATTTACTTGTACTTCAACTAATTTATATGTAAGTGAAGTAGTGCTTGTTAGCGGTACGGTCCCAGCAGGATCCACTTTCCCTAATCCTTACACTGGTGGTAATTATTCAGCAGGTACCGTTTTAAACAACGTAACATTCTATGTTATTAGTGATCAACGTGGTGCCAGCACTTCATTTACACTTGGTGCAACTCAATTTGCTATTGGTGGTGTTGATACAAGTGGTGTTAATAGTTTAACTGGTTTAACATTTAAAGCTCGTCCATGGTTATTGATTGCTAGTCAAGGTGTACAAGGTGTACAGGGCGTACAGGGACTACAAGGTATACAAGGTGTACAAGGCATACAAGGTGTACAAGGTATACAAGGAGTTCAGGGTATTCAAGGTGTACAGGGTGTACAAGGTATTGTAGGTACACCTGGCGGCTATACAGCAACTTATAATTATAGCAGCACAACAACCAGTAATCCAGCTAACGGAACAATTAGATTAAATCGTGCTTGGGCTAGCACTACCGCTGGAACTGTATTGTTTTATATTGACGCATTAGACAATGTAGGACAGGATAGACAAGCATTTTTTAATGCTATTACACAATTTGGTACAGCTGGATCATATCATGGTGTTCTAACACTACAGCCAGATGGTAGTACAACTAGATATGCTGCTGTTATTAATAGTGTGGCTTATGATAGTGCTAATTCATTCTTTACACTAACATGTACATTTACTGATACACAAGGTTCAGCGCCTGCTGATGGTAGTAAATTGAATGTAGCGTTCCAGCCCGCTGGTCAGCAGGGTATTCAAGGTATACAGGGCGTACAAGGTGTACAGGGCATACAGGGTGTACAAGGACGTCAAGGTGTACAGGGTATTCAAGGTTGGCAAGGCATCCAAGGCGTACAAGGTGTACAAGGTATACAGGGCGTACAAGGTATCCAAGGTGTTCAAGGCGTACAAGGTGTACAAGGTGTACAAGGCGTACAGGGTGGTCAAGGTGTCCAGGGTGTACAAGGTATTCAAGGTGTACAAGGTGTACAAGGTATTCAAGGCGTTCAAGGTGTTCAAGGCATACAAGGTGTACAAGGACGTCAAGGTGTACAGGGTGTTCAAGGTGTACAGGGTGTACAAGGTATACAGGGCTTTAGTATTTTATGGAAAGGCACATATGCTGCTGGAACTACATATCAATTAAATGACGTAGTATTCTATAATGGACAAAGCTTTATATTTGTTAATACAACACCAACAAGCGCTCAAACCCCAAGCACAGGATATGGTCCAACACTAGTTGTCAATACTACATATTGGAACCAAATGGTAAGCCAAGGTATTCAAGGCTTACAGGGTGTACAGGGTGTACAAGGTGTACAAGGCGTACAAGGTGTACAAGGCGTACAAGGTGTACAAGGTGTACAAGGTATTCAAGGCGTACAAGGTGTCCAAGGTATACAAGGTGTACAGGGCGTACAAGGTGTACAGGGCGTACAGGGTATTCAAGGTGTACAGGGCGTTCAAGGCGTACAGGGTGTACAGGGTGTTCAAGGCTTTAGCTTGGTTTGGAAAGGTACTTATAGTGCTGCTACAACATACTATGCTAATGATATTGTATTCTATAATGGTCAGAGTTACATCTATGTAAATGTAACAGCCAGCGCAGGTCAAACTCCAGCAACAGGAAATCCTCCAGTAATCAATACTACTTACTGGAATCAAATGACCAGCCAAGGTATCCAGGGTATACAAGGTGTACAGGGTGTACAAGGTGTACAAGGTGTACAGGGTGGACAGGGTGTACAAGGTGTACAAGGTATTCAAGGTGTACAAGGTGTACAGGGTGTACAAGGTGTACAAGGACGTCAAGGTGTACAAGGCGTACAAGGTATACAAGGCGTACAGGGTGTACAAGGTGTACAGGGTGTACAAGGTGTACAAGGTGGACAAGGTGTACAGGGTGTTCAGGGTGTTCAGGGTGTTCAGGGTGTACAAGGTGTACAAGGTGTACAAGGTATCCAAGGATTTAGTATTGTTTGGAGGGGTACATATTCTGCTGGTTTAACATATAGTGCTAATGATACCGTATTCCATAATGGTAATAGTTATATCTATATTAATTCAACTCCAAGTTCAGGTAATGCTCCTTCAACTGGAATTGGTGCAAGTCTAGTAGTTAATACAACTTATTGGAACCAAATGACCAGCCAAGGTATCCAAGGTATCCAAGGTGTACAAGGTGTACAAGGTATCCAAGGTGTACAAGGTGGTCAGGGTGTACAAGGTGTACAAGGTGTACAGGGTGTCCAGGGCGTACAGGGTGTTCAAGGCGTACAAGGTGTACAAGGCGTACAAGGACAACAAGGTATTCAAGGTTCAGGCTTTAAGTGGCGTGGTGCTTGGGACGCTAGTACCAGCTATGCTCAAAGCGATATGATCATATTCAGTGGTAGTACATATGTTTGTATTGGACCATATACCGTAAACACACTAACTGGTGTAAGCATTACTTCAAATGGTATATCATTCAGTGCAACAACAGCACCTTCAGTAGGATCTACCGTAATTGTAACTGGTACAAATAGTGGTACTGGTAGTCTACAGAGCTATAGCACTAATAATGCTACAGCTGGTGTTGTTTACTATGTTGTAGGAACTGCCCAAGGATTTGCTGCACCGACTACAACATCTGCTGTATTGAGTGCGACCAAGGGAGGTACAACTGCAATAAGCAATAGTGCTGGAACTGCAACTGGTTTAATTTTTAATAACAATAGTCATACACCACAATTCCACACATCACTCAATCCTGATAGTACATTACAGAAATGGGAATTGACAGGTGCACAGGGTATTCAGGGTGTACAGGGTGTACAAGGTGTACAGGGTGTACAAGGTCGTCAAGGTGTACAAGGTATTCAAGGTGTACAGGGTGTTCAAGGTGTACAGGGTGTACAAGGTGTTCAAGGATTTAGTTTGGTATGGAGAGGTACCTATGCTGCCGGTACAACTTACTTTACCAATGACATTGTATTCTATGATGGTAATAGCTATATCTTTACAGCTAATACACCAACATCAGGCCAAACTCCAGCGACAGGTCAACCGCCAGTAGTCAATACCACATACTGGAATCAAATGACCAGTCAAGGTATACAAGGTATACAAGGTGTACAAGGTGTACAAGGTGTACAAGGCGTACAAGGTCGTCAGGGTGTACAGGGCGTTCAGGGTGTACAGGGTGTGCAGGGTGTACAGGGTGTACAGGGTGTACAGGGTGTTCAAGGTTATAGTGCTGTATGGAGAGGAACATATGCTGCTGGCACAACATATTATTCTAATGATATAGTATTTTACAATGGTAACAGCTATATCTACAAGAATGCTACACCTAGCGCAGGTAACACTCCATCAACAGGTTATGGTCCAACACTTGTAGTTAATACAACTTACTGGGATCAAATGACCAGCCAAGGTATCCAAGGCTTGCAAGGTGTACAAGGTGTACAGGGCGTTCAAGGTGTACAGGGTGGGCAAGGCGTACAGGGTGTACAGGGTGTACAAGGTGTACAAGGTATTCAAGGTGTACAAGGTGTACAGGGTGTACAGGGTTATAGTACAACTTGGAGAGGCACATATAGTGGTTCTAATACATATTATGCAAATGATATTGTATTCCACAATGGTAATAGCTTTATCTATATCAACCTAACAGCCAGTTCAGGAAATGCTCCATCAACCGGAGTAGGAGCAAGCCTTGTAGTTAATACTACATATTGGAACCAAATGACCAGTCAAGGTATCCAAGGCATCCAAGGTGTGCAGGGTGTACAAGGTATCCAAGGTGTACAGGGTGGTCAGGGTGTTCAAGGTGTACAAGGCGTACAAGGTGTACAAGGTGTACAGGGTGTACAGGGTGTACAGGGAATACAGGGTGTACAAGGACGTCAAGGTGTCCAAGGCGTACAGGGTATTCAAGGCGTACAGGGTGTACAAGGTGTACAAGGTATTCAAGGTGTACAAGGTGGTCAAGGTGTACAGGGTGTACAAGGTATTCAAGGCGTACAGGGTGTACAGGGTGTACAGGGTTATAGTACAACTTGGAGAGGAACCTATAGTGCTGCCACTACCTACTATGCCAATGATATTGTATTCCATAATGGTAATAGCTTTATCTATATTAACCTAACAGCCAGTTCAGGAAATGCTCCTTCAACAGGTGTAGGTCAGTCCTTAGTTGTTAATACCACCTATTGGAACCAAATGACCAGTCAAGGTATCCAAGGCTTACAGGGTGTACAAGGTGTACAGGGTGTACAAGGTGTACAGGGTGGTCAGGGTGTACAGGGTGTACAGGGTGTACAAGGTGTACAAGGTGTACAAGGTGTACAAGGTGTACAGGGAATACAAGGTGTACAAGGACGTCAAGGTGTACAGGGCGTACAAGGTGTACAAGGTGTACAAGGCGTACAAGGCGTTCAAGGCATACAAGGTGTACAAGGTGGTCAAGGTGTACAGGGTGTACAAGGTGTACAGGGCGTACAGGGTGTACAGGGACAACAAGGTGTACAAGGATTTGGTGTAACTTGGAGGGGTGTATGGGCAGGTAGTACAGCATATGCAGTAAATGATATGGTGTTCTATCAAGGAACAAGTTATATTTGCATTACTGCTCATACTAGTGTTGGTGGTACACCACCACCAAATGCTAACTGGAATCAAATAAGCAGTCAGGGTATTCAAGGCGTACAAGGTGTACAAGGCGTACAAGGCGTACAAGGTGTACAAGGTGTACAAGGTGTACAAGGTGTACAAGGCGGACAAGGTGTACAGGGTGTACAGGGTGTCCAAGGTGTACAGGGTGTCCAGGGTGTACAGGGTGGACAAGGTGTACAAGGTGTACAAGGCGTACAGGGCGTACAGGGTGTACAGGGTGTTCAAGGAATACAAGGTGTACAGGGACGTCAAGGTGTACAGGGTGTACAAGGTATTCAGGGCGTACAAGGTATTCAGGGCGTACAGGGTGTACAGGGTGTACAGGGTGTACAGGGTGGCCAAGGCGTACAGGGCGTACAAGGTGTACAAGGTGTACAAGGTATTCAAGGCGTACAAGGTGGTCAAGGTGTACAAGGTGTACAGGGTGTCCAAGGTGTGCAGGGTGTACAAGGACAACAGGGTGTACAAGGCTTTGGTGTAACTTGGAGAGGTACATGGGCAGGAGGCACATCTTACTCAGTAAATGATTTAGTATTCTATCAAGGCACAACTTATATTTGTATTACTGCTCATACCAGTGTTGGAGGCACACCACCATTAAATGCAAACTGGAACCAAATGAGTAGCCAGGGTATTCAGGGCATTCAAGGCGTACAAGGTGTACAAGGTGTACAGGGCGTTCAAGGTGGTCAAGGTGTACAAGGTGTACAGGGTGTACAGGGTGTACAAGGTATACAAGGTGTACAGGGCGTACAGGGTGTCCAAGGACGTCAAGGTGTACAGGGTGGTCAAGGTGTACAAGGTGTACAAGGTGTACAAGGAGTACAAGGTGTACAGGGAATACAAGGTGTACAAGGTGGCCAAGGGGTACAAGGACAACAGGGTGTACAGGGTGTACAAGGTGGCCAAGGTGTTCAAGGCTTGCAAGGTGTACAAGGTGTACAAGGTATACAGGGTGTACAAGGTGTACAAGGTTTCCAAGGTTTCCAAGGACATCAAGGACATCAAGGATGGCAGGGAACACAAGGTATACAGGGTGTACAAGGTGTACAAGGCTTCCAAGGCTTCCAAGGCTTCCAAGGATATCAAGGCTTCCAAGGAATACAAGGTTTCCAAGGAACAACTGGTGAGCAAGGTATACAAGGACGTCAAGGTATACAAGGTGAAAAAGGTCTACAAGGTGACACTGGTACACAAGGTTTCACTGGTGCCACAGGTAGTCAAGGTATTCAAGGGTTACAAGGATTGCCAGGTCCAACAGGTGATACAGGAGTACAAGGTGCTACAGGATCTACAGGAGCACAAGGTGCTACAGGTGCTCAAGGTACAGACGGAACAATTGGAACATTAAGTTTAGCAGACTTTAAGAATGTAGTAGCAAATAGTAATAACTTCGCAGACTTTAAGACAGCAGTAGCAGCACTATAAGGAGATGATGAGCAATGCCAATTAATTTAGATCAGACGGGCCCAGCGCATTTATTAAGCACCGATGAAGATGGTCTGATCCTTAATGGCAGTCCAGTCATCTCAAAGAGTATTCATGTAAGTGACATTGAACCTAAAGATTGGTTTGGTGATACAAACACCAAGTTATTATGGTTAGATACAGGTGTAGTTGGTACTAGTGTATTTCCGTTAGGTGGTGCAGCCAATTATATTTTACGCACTGATGGTAATGGTACCGTTAGTTGGATACCTCCCAGTAGTATAGATGCTACCAAGTTTCATTATGTTATAGATAGTAATAATGTTAATTATGATCCAGGTACCGGTAAGATAAAATTTGTTAGAACTCTTGGTTCGGCTATGAGTACTAGTATTAATATAGCTATCAGTGGTTATGATAAATCAAGTAATTTAATATCAAGCTTTATTAATAGTTTAACAGCATATGGAAATGCTAATCGTCGTGGATTTATTAAGATAGAAAAAGAGAATGACCCAAACTTTTTTCAAATTTATTCATTTAGCACCGTAACTGATAACACAGGATGGTTTAATTTAGCTGTCACACCTGCCAGAATTGAAGTTGGAGATGAGAATTTTCTTGATGGTGATCCTGTAAGTGTTACATTTACTCCTTGTGGTCCTGAAGCACTTACTCAAGATCTTACACCATATGTATTAATAACAGGAACTCAAACACTTACTAACAAAACTTTAGTTAGTCCTATTATAAGTGGACTATACCTAAGTGATTCAAGCATTGTTTTTGAAGGTTCGTTCCCAGCTAATGATTTTGAAACTACTCTTACCGTAGAAAATCCTACAGCAGATCGTACGGTAACTATACCAGATGCAACTACAACAATGGTCGGTACCGATGTTACTCAAACTTTGACTAACAAAACTATTATTGATCCATTAATTGATAATGCAACAATTAATTTAACAGCTAATAATAGTAATATTACCTTGACCAGTGATATCACCACTGCTTTTAATAGTAGATATAATACTACAACTAACAATCAATATAGTTGGACTACTAATTTATACTACGATGGCACAGCTTGGTTAAAGGATGATAATGATAGAGGTGGTTGGAGAATCAATAAACTTGCTGCCACGACATTGGATTCAAGTAATGAGATAGCCATATCCTATGCACCAATAGGTTCTAATGTAGTAGCTAATCATTTAGTAGTATCTGGAAGTGGTAGTGTAAGTTTACCTAGTAATGTACCAAGCACAAATACTACAACTGGCACATTGATTGTTACAGGTGGTGTAGGAATTGGTGGTGATATTAATACAGGTGGTGACCTAAATGTATTTGCTACAATAACAGCAGGTGATATTCAAAGTACTCCTATTGGAACTAATCTAAGGGAGAGTGGAGGTTTCACAACATTAAGTGCTAGTGACCTTTTTGACGTATCTGATCCAACAGAGAGTACTAGTCAAACTACTGGTGCAGCAGTTATTACTGGTGGATTAGGTGTAGGTAAGGCAATAAATGCTAATGGTCCTGTTTGGATAAATGATTTAGGTGCTACAGAAACAAAGTTAACAGGTTATAGCCTAATCTTACAAGGTGATCAAGCCAAATTAAGAGTAGGTCCAAATTACACAGCTGGTGCTGCTGACTTTATTGATCTTAAAACACAATCCAACAATCCAACAATTGTAACAACCAGTGATAATTTTACAATTGAAAATACAAAGAATGCCAGTTTAATCACTCTAACAGCCACAGCGGGCAGTGTAGCAGTATCAGCTAATACAGCAAGCACAGATAAAATAACAGGAGCACTTACCGTAGTAGGTGGTATAGGTGTTGGACAACAGGTACATGCTAATGATATGTACGTTTATGGTCAAACAGGGTTATCAAACACAGCTAGCCAAGTAGTTAGCGTAGGTGCTACTCAAACCATAACAAACAAAACACTTACAGCACCAGTATTGAACAATAGTGTACTAACAGGTACGATCCAAGCAGGAGCTAGCGTAGGTATTCAAGGACAATTACTTTCAAGTACAGGCACAGGAGTTGCTTGGGTTAACCCAGTTAGCTTTAGTGCTGTAGGTTATGCTAAGGTTACGGACCAAAATATAAATCCTTCTGGTGATGTTAGCTGGCCTGCTGGTTCTAGTTTTACTATTGGATCAAGTTTTGGTTCAATGGATGCCAGTGGAATCTTTACTTTCACCGTTACTGGTACATATCAAGTCACTATTAATTTTAGTATAACTGATATTAATGGTGGTAGTGCTTATCCACCAGCTGATGCCTGGATTAAGAAGAATAATAGTAATAGTGTAAAATATTGTCAAATACTTACCAATGGAGTTAGAAGAGGTAGTGTAACTGAAGTTATTGATTTTGCTGCAAATGATACTTTAATTTGGTTTATGAATAGCGTAATTCGTGTAAATGGTGGTACTGCAACTGGCAGTAGATTGACAATAGTTCGATTATATTGATATTGACAACATAAAAAATTCCTGTATAATACTAGCATAGATAATTACAACTATGCAAGACTTAGGAATGTATTGTCTCTGCTATGTAGGTAGAGAACCCAAGCGTAACCAATATGACCAACATAATATTATGTGTGGTTCAATTAACTACGATTACAATGATATTGTCTCCATGCAGAATCGGGGCTTTCTAATGGATCATTTTGGGCAAGAACACATAAGTCATATGAATAGCGACTTTGGAAGTTTGACAGGCTTATATTGGGTTTGGCGTAATACTGATCATGAGTATAAAGGAACCAACCAATATAGGATATATTGGGATGATGAATTTAATCTAGTACCAAATAGAGTATATATTCCACAGGCTAAGGATATAGTAACAGCTATTAAAGGGTTCGCGCCACATGTTGATAATGTGTATGATCATTTTAGTCACTGCCACAATAGTTTAGGATGGCAATTACTATATGGACTAGCAGGTGATAAGCGTATTCCTTTGACCTTTGATATGATTAATCAATTAAGAACATACAAATATCTCATTCCTTTTCATATGTTCGTAGCAGATCGTAATACTTTTAATCGTATTTGTGAAGTATTGTTTCAAATTTTATTTGAATTTCATAGTAATTTTAGTTCTTTCCTTCCTGAAATTTATAGAAGAAACCAACAGGTTAGATTTTATGATTTTTTTGGGGAAAGAATACTACACTTAATTTTAACTAATCAATATTATTTTTTAGGCAATGTTGATGTAGTACATATTAACATTTTGGACATAGACCACCATGCTTGAAACTACAAAAATGCAACCTTTTTTGTTGGATTATATTAAAAATCCAACTAATTCAGAGACCAATTTTAAAATGGCCTTAGAATATGACGGGCTAGGGCAATTGGCCAGTGCTGTAAGTTATTATCTTAGGACTGCTGAACGAGCCGAAAATGATTTATTAAAGTATGAATGTTTAATTAGAGCAGCAATGTGTTTTGAAAAACAAGGTAGTAGGAATTTTACCGTCAAAGGATTACTACAACATGCTGTTTCAATACTACCTAATAGGCCAGAAGCCTATTATCATCTAAGTAGGTTTTATGAACACAAGCAAGATGATGGTCATTGGAATGATACTTACATGATAGCAAGTATAGGTGAAGGTGTAGCTGACATTTCACGTGAAGGGTTAAGAACAGATGTAGGGTATTTAGGAAAGGATAGTTTACTATTTCAAAAAGCTCTAAGTGGTTGGAATTGTGGATTATGTGATGAAAGTAGAACAATATTTAGAAGTTTAATGCGTAGCGAACAATTACCAGAAGATTATAAACGTATTGTATATAATAATTTAAAGTTTATGAGTAGCTATGTGGAAATTCCATTTGATACTTATGACAGATCCAAGTATTCTAAATTACGTTATAAGTTTCAAGGTGCAGAAAATATTGAATCTAACCATAGTGAAGCTTATCAAGATATGTTTGTTCTTAGTATTACTAATGGCAAAAAGGGTGGTACATTTATTGAAGTTGGTGCTGGTAGACCTTTTTATGGTAATAACACTGCCTTATTGGAAAAAACATTTGATTGGCGTGGCATAAGTATAGATTTGGATGAACGTCAAGTAAGTAACGATAGGAAAACTCCATTCCTTATTCAAAATGCATTAGAAGTAGATTATAGTAGAATAATTAGAGAATTGAATTTAGGTCCAGTGGTAGATTACTTACAGCTTGATTGCGATCCTCCAGAAGTAACTTTTGAAATATTAAAGAAAATTCCATTTGATTCATTTAAGTTTAGAGTAATTACATATGAGCATGATTATTATAACACAGATAAAAAAGAACTTAGAGAACAATCAAGACAATATCTACAATCAAAAGGTTACATCTTAGTTGCCACTGATATTGCTCCTGATGAATGGCGTAATTATGAAGATTGGTATGTTCATCCAGATCATGTAGACAGAACTATTGTAAATCAAATGTTAGATCTTAGTGATAGGACTAAAAAAGGCGAAGATTATATTTTAGCAGGATAATAAAAGATGATTCCAGTAATAGGTACTTGTGTAGTTTTTACAACACATTGGGTAGAAAGATTATTAGCCAGTGTAGATTTCCCTGTGGAAAATTTCCTTATTATTAATAATAATGGTAAAGGAGAAATTACAGAAAATTTGGATGCACTAGCTAAAATTAAAAGACGTTACATTAAAAATGTACATGTAATTCATATGCCTTGTAATTTAGGAGTTCCAGCTAGTTGGAACTTAATTATTAAGAGCTATTTAATGGCACCTTATTGGCTAATTGTAAATGATGATGTAGCTTTTGGTTCTGGTATACTTAAAGAAATTTACGATAAGGTAAATGAAGATCCAGAAATAGGCATAATACATGCTAACCAAGGGGACTTTAATGTAGGCAGTTGGGATCTATTTGTACTTAGAGATCATACCGTTGCTAAATTTGGTTTATTTGATGAAAATATGTATCCTGCATATTGTGAAGATGATGATTATATCATGCGTATGATGCATGCCGGTGTTAAAAAAGTTTTAGGATTAAGCAAAAACTATTATCATGGTGCAGGTGATAAAACTGAATATCATTTTTACGGTGGCAATACACGTAGACACGATCCAGAAGTTATGAAAAAATTAGATGAAGCACGTGATATGAATATAGAATATCTAACTGCTAAGTGGGACAAACACTGGCGTACTTGTTGGCCTACTACTGAACCATGGCAAGGTCAGCCACACGTATTAAACGAACAAAGATTTGATTTAGAATTCTTACGTAAAAAGTATGTAGGGTTTTAGATCAAGTCCATTACACTGAAAACGGTTTGTAATTTTGTTCTTATATTTTTATTACTAAAACTACTCCTTAAACCTTGGTGCAAAGGTTTAGGAGTTAAGTCAATTGTAGTCCAACTATAGCCAGCATGTTCATTACTAAGTATAGGAATAAATTCTTCCCGCACTACACATAGAAAAGTATGAAAATGAAATACTTTATCGTTACTAACAAATGTTTCTAATGGAATAGACTTAATAATAGGGGGCATATCCCCTATTTCTTCTTTTATTTCTCTAACAAGGCTCTGCCAAGCGTTCTCTCCAGCTTCCACCGTCCCACCAACTAAACTCCAAGTACCTCTATGCTTGCCATTGGCTTTTTGCAGTAATAAAATTTTTTTAGTTTGTGTTGAATAAAATAAAGCACCACTACATACGATATTATTTTTTAAAGTATTAATCTCCAACCTCCTCTACGATATTCGCCTTCAAAACTTTTACTCCAGCGAACACCATCCCACTTGTATTGTACATTACTATGTATATTAGTTAGGTAGAATATGGTATCTTTTTCTTTAGTGCTATCAAAAATAACTTGCCATGTAGTGCCAGTCCATTCTATTACGTCGTTAGTATTTGCAACAAAGTCCACCCCTGAAGTACTTTTCCAAGCATCTGGACCATCTTCGTCTGTGTATAGTATGTAGGTTATTATATCATCAACTAGGGCATCATCTATTAATCTAATTACTAGTTTACCATTAATATTATGTTGAGCATAAGTAACTGCTTGATCGTTAACATATACTTCGATATCTCTCACTTGTATAAAATCAACATTTGTATCAATTCTATTACTATTGTTTTCAGCAATTAAGGTTTCTCTAATTCCGCCACCAATATTGTTTATTATAAGATAACGTGTGCCAACATTGGGCGCTGGAAGGCCTGCATTAGGTCCTTTAGTTTGTGGATCTATAATGGCATCGAATGTGCCTGGACTATTTAACCTGTAAGGAGTATTAATATCTGTATTACCAGGGTATGTATCTTGATCCCAATTTACGTGTAGACAAGTTTCATCTAAAGGATTTAGTGCAATAGTTCCTACAACATCTAATCCATTAGGTTGTCTCAAAAATATTTTACTTTCACCTGGCGTGAATACGGTAGCTTGTTTGCCTAAAATTATTCTCCAATTTATTGCATTGCTTGTTTCTGGTTGATCTTTGGTTAGATCATCATTGGTATGACCAGATTCTGTAGGGCTGAAAATTTTTGCACACCCACCATAAACAATTATGTCATAGTCAACGGTATCTATAGTAATAGGACTAGTCATTTGATCACTATATCCCTTAGTCCCTTCATTAGGATCTTGACCTAAACCATCAATATATCCAGAAGCTGTTTCACCTATATTAGTATACATACTCATGACTATACGACTAACTATGCCAAGCTTTTTAACCTTAGTTGGAGGACTTATCCATATAGGCATACTAAATGTTAAGGTAGCTATGTCTATTGGTGAGTCTTGACCTACTGGTATTTGTCTGCTACTAAATTGAACATCATCCAAATATACTACACTGAGACTGGTCCAATCTATAAAATTATCTGTAGTTTGTATATCCAAGCTAGGATTAAATAACATTAAAACTTGTTCTAATATTTGTAATTTTTGTTCCGTACTTCCTGTCCAAACATCAGCTTTTACACTTAATTTATATGGAGTTGGCATTAATCTTTCTACGGTATAATTGCTGCCTTGGCTACTATTATATTCTCCATTTTCTATAGCTCTTTCACGCAGATGTACCTTGCCAACAAATGTTGAATCAGCAAGACGTTCTTTGTCCATTTCTAATCCACTGATATAAACAGCTATTCTAGGAGGTCCGTTAACTTTATTTTCACTATTTTGTTTTATGATATTAGCTACTTGACGATCCATATCTCCATACATAACAGGTACAGGTACTAGTCTACCATCACCGTATTTTATAACAAAGTTACTGAGTAATCGTATGGTCTGTAGAAGATATCTTCTTATCTGACCGTCATAGAAGAATTGCATTATAGATCTGCCTTTGGTTTAAGAACCTTACTTAGTGCTTGACGTTCTACTACCTGTTCTCCGTTAATGGTATTTACATTGGTATTATTAATGAATCCTAATCTATGAGTATTTCTATTATTAGTATTAGTTAATGTATGACGTACAGCATCTTCAGTTCTTACCCATCTTTGCCCATCAAACCTAAATAATCTATTTGGCATAAAATCAGTTCTTAGAAAGTAATCATTTAGGGTAGCACTATTTGGAAAATTAGTTCCATGGCCAAAGTCATAGCCATTAGGTGGAAAGCCGTCACCTATTAAGTGTCCTTTGTATCCTGGCCTAATAGCTCTTCCATGAATTCGACTAGCATCTAATCCTGTATTACTAGCATCTATATCAGTTTGATCAACAGTTTCAATTACAGGATTACCAGTATTTGGATCTATGGCTAGAGTAAAAAATTGTCTAGTCTCATATCCACTCATTGGTGCATCTGCTTCTGCTTGATCTAAGATAGCATTATTAATTTCTAATTCTTTAGCTTTAGTGCTTAATAATTCACGTAAGGTTTGATCAGTATTTTCACCTGCTGGTTTATCTAGTATGTCAGCAAATGCCTGACTATCTGTAATCTTTTTAAGTTTAATTCTGTATAAATGAGGCCACCATGTTTGACTAAATCCTTCACTGGCTCTACTTACATCTTCAATGACAAAGTAACGAGGTAAGGCCAAAGTGTAGTCATTTAGAGCAAATTCATCTTTAAGGTGAGGTAGTTCAAATACATCACCACTTATAGGTTTACGTCCTACGGTACGTATCCAATCATTTATGTGAACGGTGGCAAATATGGTGTCGTTGTCTATAAAAAGACCAAATTGACTTAGATTAAAATCTAAGTTTTGAACTTGGTAATGACCGCGTATTCTATAAATGTCGGGGTCATATTTACGATCACGATTCTCCAATAGCAATAGATCCTGTATATTAGTTTCTTTAGTTTCAGCATAATGTGGCTGATCAGGGCTAGCATTTTCTGGAGCCGTGTTTACACCAAGATATTTGTGTAGGTAAAAGTCTGTACCACCAATAGTAAACATTTCACTGATCTGACGATCTATGAATTTAAAGTCTAGTCCACGTTCTGGACGATATAAACTAATGCGAGGCATAATTTATTTATCAGAGGCTGATAAATAATGAGTAGGAGCTAACTATGTCAGAAACAACAACCCTTCAAGAACGTGAAAAAGTTTATCATTATTGCAGGACTATGCTGGGTGATAGCATGATTGATGTTGAATTGGATCCTGCACATTATGAACTAGCAGTTGATCGTGCCCTAGCACGTTACCGTCAAAAAAGTCCTAATGCTGTAGAGGAAGCATACTACTTCTTAGAACTAAAAGAAGATACTAACGACTATAGATTACCTAAAGAAATCATACAGGTTCGCAGCATATATCGTCGTACAATAGGCAGTAGAACAGCGGGCGGAAGTGGTGGTACACAATTTGAACCATTTAATTTGGCCTATACTAACACCTACTTATTGAACAG
>Ga0129333_10002262_pt1 | contig 17841 bp, 17 predicted proteins | sample CPB6_08_DNA_FD_94474 | JGI IMG/M metagenome (GOLD analysis project Ga0129333, IMG submission 94474) | Freshwater to marine salinity gradient microbial communities from Chesapeake Bay, USA - CPBay_Sum_0.6_0.8_DNA | ecosystem: Environmental > Aquatic > Marine > Coastal | place: USA: Chesapeake...
TCGGGTACAGGCTCTGACACAGTCTCGGGCGCAGGCTCGGGCGCAGTCTCGGGCGCAGTCTCGGGCGCAGGCTCCTCTGGCGCGGTCTCGGGCGCAGGCTCTTCCTCTATCTCATCCTCTGTGTCATCCTCTGTCTCATCCTCTGTGTCATCCTCTGTCTCATCATGAGGCTCATCCTCACTCTTATAATCCTCTGTATCATCATCTTCCTCTTCATCATCCTGTTCTTCATCTCCTCCTTCTGTTTCATAAGTTACTGCTTCCTGTTCAGGCATTGTTACATGTACCGATGGCTCAGCAATAACTTGTGTTACCATATTTGTCATAGGAAGACAGTTCATAATTACCATGCTAACATTCTTTCCAATCAGCTCCTCTAAGACAACAAGGTTTCGCTGCCGCTCTACATTCTTTAGCTCATGGTATAGCAGATAGGGCCTCTTCCAAAGAGACCTTGCAACAGAAATATAACATCTATGGATAAAGTTTTCAGCATTTGGCACTCTTAGCTGGAGCTTCTCTGTTTTTGCTACCGTAGCAATGTGTATCCTGCCATATGTCATGAACACCGCTTTCAGCAATTCAGGAAAATAATTACACCCCGACTGTTTAATAAAAACCTTGTAACTTTCCCGTATCTGGTTTGCATTCCATTCAGGAATAGTAGCAAGTTCCTCTTGAAAACGCTGCATTACCGTGCGATTGCCATACTGTTGAAGCACTCTGTCATACAAAGAACGCATAAACATGACAATCGGTTCTGTAGCAACATCCTTCAGGTGTTGTACATATTCCTTTTTCTGCTCTACCAATACCTTTACATCTTGGGTCGTCATGGTGATTATATCTATAATTACATAAAAACAAGTCTGTCTTAAATCGTAATTTAATTCGTACCAATAGGAGAGACTGCCAAGTTATACTCATTATCCTTGAGAGCGTTGAGCAGACTGGGGTCGAGACGATTGGGCTCCAACACCTTGGCGGTACCCTTTGTGGTCTCCGTAACATCCACAGTAGCATGCTCGTACTGGACGGCACGGGCATTGTGTGTGGTGCGTGGTGCCACATCATCCGTAGTAATACGCTTGATTTCCATATCAACACCATCTGTAGTAAGATTTGTCTTGGGACCACTCATGCCAGCTGGCTGTGCTGCGGCTGTCATGATGAAGCCACGGGTGTTATCTATCTCCATATTGCGCTCGGCCTCCTGTGTAGGACCAACATATGAACCAACAGTTGATGGCGCACCAACAAACTGGGTATTCTCAAACACCTCACGGGAAGTGGTCTTCATGACTAAATCAGGGTCATACACAACGGTTCTATAAGTGTGAGAAGCTACATTGCGGACCGTAAGGCCTGTATCCACTGCGGTTGGCATAGTCTCACGAGCCGTAGTGCGTGCCTGGTCGTCAGTCTCCATCTGGCCAACATTAACACCCTTCAAATTCATAATAGTTGTATCATGAATAGAGGTTTCCTTGATGGTAGTGCGCATGATATGATCTACAGGGTCGTACAGAGTTGGCTTGGAAGGTATCTGGGCATGCATGTTACCATACATCCGCTCAGAGTCGGTGTAGAACTCCTTGATAGAAGGCTTCATGACATCTAACAAGGGCGCAGTGAGGGCACTAAGCAGGCTCTTGACGTTGGTAACAACTGTCTTCTGCTGTGTGTCCTCACGATTTGTAGGACGGTCCACAAAGATAGGCTGCTCGGTGGGCTTCAAGTTGGCTCCTGTAGTCTTCAGCCACTGGTCTTCTGCCTGCTCGAAGAATGTCTCAGGACGATTCTTATCTACCTTTCCAATGAGACCACGATCTGTAACAATAGACTTCTTAGGACCCTGGAATGGTAGCTTATAAGACAACTTAGGATTGTTAAGGGCACGAAGTTCATCTACAGTTCTTGGCTTTACATAATCTAATGTGTTAGCTTGCTGGAATCCACCTGAAGGATTCGCTGTAAAACCCTGTCCCAAACCACGCCCCACATTGATTTTAGGAATGGGAAAATCATTACCACGCCGGAGAGGGGTCTCAGTGTGATCTCTGTAATAAGCATCATTGTTTGGCATACCCCGCACATACCCATACTCTGCTGGCTTGAAGAAAGGAGCTGTCTCTACCTTAGGCTTAAAGAACTCACTTCGCCCCGTGTGCCTATCCAGTGTGCTAGCAAAGCTCTCTACATTCATGTTTTGCTTCACATTGCCACGAAAGAAGGGCTGCATGTTCTTGTGCGTGAACTCCTCTACAGGAATGGTAGTACCTGCCAATGTAGTAACAGTCTTAGGACGCCCCTCCTGCCGTGTTGCACTCATCTCTTGTGGTGTAGCAAACTCAAACATGCTTGCGTAAGCAGGCTTTGGAACAACACCTGTCTCTAAAGGAGTCTGGGCTAAGTTCCATTTTTTATCCCCTCTGGACTGCTCATCCCTACGAACCTCCTGCCAGAACTCAGATTTATACATGTTATTCATGGACGGCATCTCACTTGGATGACCGACTGGTCTTTCAAAATAGGTATTCATTCGCAGTGTGCCTCTCTACACCATCTATGATATTTATTTTTGTTATACGGACAAGAATAAAAAAGTAAGAATAATACCCAAAATTAGAGCTGGCTGATGCTGTAGCAGGTCTGCTGGGCGGGGGCACCAGGACGCACAGGAGGAATAGTCCCACAAGCAGGGCTCATCTTCCAGTTGCGAACGAATGACTGGTTGTCATCATCCAGTGGGGCAGTGGGGAACACAGCTGTCTGATCCACAAACTCGGGCATTCCTGGAGTATGATTGTCCTTAGTTACAATACTGCTATTCACATTCCACTGGAAAGGGATAATAGCCTTATCCTGGGGATTCCAGCATAGCCACTCCCAACGATTCCAACCCGTGCTACGAAGAGTGCATGGGGGATTCGTAAGACGGGTGCTCTCCATAGGAGCAGAGCAAGAATGGGCGTCCTGTGTACCCGATGCCTGGCAGGCTGGTTTTACATTGTAATTGTAAGGACTGTACATGTCCTTATCGCACTTAGAACTGCGGTAGTTTAGCCCCTTCAGCTCACTGTTATCATCTGTGTTGGCACCAACAGGGCAGAAGCCAGGCCCCCATGCCTGCCAACGAAGGCTTGGGTCAGCAGGGACATCCTTGCCACAGGCACCCCCATCATTTGCTGGTGTAGTGAGCTTATACATTCCAGGACCTACTGATACACGAAGCTTCTCATCATAACTGCACGAACCTACACTGGCATATGTATTAGGCATCTCGTGTTCTCTACAAACAGGGTAACAAAAAATAAAGACTAAAAGCTATATTCTATTTTTTAATTTTTTTATTTTTAGATCTTGTCGTAAATAAGACGGGTGACATTCATAGTGTGGTCCTCCTCCAGCTCGTATATAGCACGGAGCGCATGTGTCGTGTTCTCATACCTGTTCCACGCTCCATTTGAAAGGACGTGGCACTCCTTCTCTGGAGCATCATAGTCATCCTTCACAATAAACAGGATACACATATTCTTGTCATCCAACTCGTTAGAGATTTCCACAATTGTGCTCTTGTGCTTCTCAAACTTCTTGTCATTCATCGGCCATGTACGGATGCCGTGCTTCTTCAAGGCTGAATGCAGCAGAGTGTCACGATTCTTCTGGATGCTAGCCATCCTTGTAAAAGCCTCATTCTTAGCCTCATCGCTCATTGGCTCTTCGGTTGGAGCCTTAGCCAGCGAAAGGTCCTTGTAAAATGTATAGAGGAAGTACATCTTTGTTTGCTTGTTTGTTTTATTTCTCACCTATCCTAATCAACCTTAAATACCATCAATTTTTTGGTAATCTTGAATAATCTTGGATAAATATAGAATACGCTCATCACATGGCATCTGTAACAGGCCATGTCATACTTGCCGCTATCATTCTTGTTCTTGTTACTGTCATCGTATATTCCATACAGCTAAAACGTGAGTATAGAATAGCAAACGAGGCACCCATCTATATTGCAAAGCCCGATTGGTATGTTACCAATATGGAATGGCAACCAAACACGGTTCTCTATGATGGAAGCAACCTCTATTACTCAGGCAATAACCGCCCAAAACAAAATAGCCTTTGATAGTAAATAGCACAATGTCAGGATTTGGAAGAGTACATATGGTACGGCCTTTTGTTAGTAAGAGGCCTTTGATACACATAGGCACCAGACGCAAGGCGATGCCACGTGAAATTCTTGTAGATATGATTATTGGTTCTATCGTATTTGGGGTCATTTACGACATTACAAAAAACATGCTTCGTAAACAAAACGATACAACAACTATAGAAACTGTGGAAGCTGTTGTAGTCGATGAAGATAGTGATGATGATATGGACAAGCGCATAATCGTTAGCGTCACTGTTGATACAGAGATTACAGATACTGACAGTGAAACTCACCTACCATAAAATAGTCTGTCTGGTTTTATTTTTATTTTTAATGAAGACTTGAACGGTTGTAACCGATGTTATTCAAGAACTCCTGACGGCGCTCATAGTCCTTTGTAGGAAGACCGCCCCGTATCCAAGGCTCCACCACATGCTCGGGGTTCTGTACCTCCCGCACACAGCTTAGCAAGGGGTCAAACTCCTTGATACTGAACTCCATAATGCTCTTGCGGCAGGGCAATACACTGCCCTCATACACCGAGTTATCCACACCCTGCTGGAGTGGCATTTCCTCCCCAGGATCCACCCGCCCTGGCCGAAGATTAGGGACACCCTGGAACACACGCTCAAACAGCTGGATACGGCAACGGTCTTTTGTCATCTGGGCGGGGTCATTCCGTAAGGCTGAGTATTGGTCTATTAGGCAATCATCTGACAACCCAACACCTACCCGTGTGTGCAGGTTAGGGAACTCATAACCAACTACAGGCGCGCGCTGGTCTGGTGTACGGCACTCACTAGGCCAGTTGTAGGCATAATTCTTCATATTGTAATCTGCGATGCCTACATTGTATCTGTCCCTCTGCTCTATGGCACACTTATCATTGCGTAATGTATTCTCATCCAGAAACATAGGAGCTGACATCCTACAAAATCTCTATAATGAAAGAAGAATAAAAAATAGTTGCTTGGCTCTTTACACCCTGCGCTGTGCGTCATCAAAAGTTTGGGTCATACAGCCAAAACCATTGCCCTCCTTGCAGGTAGGGGGTGACCCATACACCCATTTCGCAAATGTCTCTTGGTCATTAGGAATAGATGTATTTGGTACGGTATAGAACTGACGCTGCGAGGACATCTTATCATATATGTCACTGCAGTCTTGGAATAGCCTCTCATGGAAATTATCATTTATTTTCTCATTTACCTTCTCATTGTGAATAGGGCATGCGGTCTCATAAGAAACTTCTGTGCCATACTCATCTACAGTAGGATTCATAAATGGATTATCTACCGTGGTTCTCTTACACACAGTATTGTCTATTACATCTACATCCTTATCAGCCATATAGCTCTGTACGCGTTCTTTTGTCTCCTGCTGATACTTATAGATTATGACAGTAGCTACAAGCGCTGTAATGCCCCAGAAAAGATGGTTGGCATTGCCTGTAACAAGGGCAAGGATAATTCCAAAGTAGATAAAGAACCTAACAATCGCATTGAGCTTCTCCTCTAGCGTAAGACTTGTTAGGGGCAATATCACATAATAATTCTTAGATGTAAATAATCCCGGGAGGTCTTCGTACCAAATCCTTTCTGACATGATGGTTGTGCTCTACTCTATTTCTCGGTGACATTTTCTTTTGCTTTAGCCTTCTCCATTTTGCTTCGCATCCTCTGTACCATAGCACTTCTGCGAGCATTATCTGCGGTAGGCCTACGGGCAGCACCACCCATCATGCCCTGCATCATGTTAGCGATAGAACCTAAATCGAGACCGCCAAGACCGCCAAGACCGGCAAGACCAGCAAGACCGCCCATAGCATCTGCTCCTCCTGCTCCACCCGCTCCTCCTGAAGCAAGTCCTCCAAGCATAGACTGTACGGTAGATGCCATCTTGCCAATCTCCCCTCCAAGCGGACTCCCGGAGGCCGCGCTACCCTGGAGCATCCCAGGAAGATTTGTAGCAAACTTCATAGCGTCTTCTAGCAGGTTCTCCTGCTTTATCTCGCCGGATGCAAGCTTGCCAATCATCTTCTGGCTCACGGTTCCTAGCAAGGAGGCGATCCCACTGTTGGGATCTGACAGCGCCTTGAATATATCACCATCATTAGACATAGTATTCTGTATAGCGCTAATATCTACCTCCTCCATAATCTCCTTGGCAAGCTTGCCGATACTGGTTGTCTCTATGTCTGAGAACTGGTCCTTAAACATATGAGTGATGTTGTAGGTATAGATAGCATGAAGCTTTACAATCCATCGCTTAATCTCATTGTTTGAAATAGGCTCAATCTCTGTAGCAATATCATTTGTCTTGAGATTCTTCAAGAGCTCCATGGCCTTCTTGATGTCCTCATCGCTGGCATCCTTCTGTGATAGGATTGCGAAAATCGTAAGATAATTATGAAGCACAAACATGTCCTTCTGACACGACGCGATCATGCTAACACTTATTTGCTGGTAAGCCCATGCCGAAGAGGCCTCCTCCGAGGATAGGAACGCGTCAACCTTGTCCTCGCCACATGTGTAATAGACATCCCAGAAACTTGCGGGAACGCTAGTGCTAAAAGCATGTAGGTACTCCTCTGAACCAGTCTCATAAGAGGCATAGGATGCTTTGATAGAGCGAAGGATGTTCCGTGCGTCGCGGTTTGTTGCCTTCTGCTTCTTTGCCTGGTTCTTGACCTTCTTCAATAGGTCGAAGTAGTACTGATTAAATAAGAAGGCTCTCTTCTCAGGGGCACGGATGGACTCGGGCTCGGCCTCTTGTGGCGGGGTATTAGGAGCTTCACTATCAGACATATAGATGTGTAAAAACAAAAATCCTTAAATGAACAGGATATATTTTATCTAGTTAATCTTACGGTCAAGAAGAACCAGAACACGAAGATACTTCCAAATTACATCACGCTGCTCCTCATTCAAGGACGACCAGCAATTCTTTAGCTTTGTAATAAGCTGGTCTGCCTGCGAAAACTCCTGCTTCATATCCGCATAGTTGTTGTTGACAAAGAACTGCTCGTCGCGGACAATAATCCGTTCTCCGTAAACCTTACAGACGCGTTCGCGAAAAATGCTATGAACCATCTTATTGTCAGCAATCATAGCCCCCTGTAGAGCAAGCTTATACATACGAAAATCTCCGTCCTGAGGAAATACACGGATGAGATCGTCCACAAGCTCTACTAGTGTATCGTTAAATTGTCCCCTGTAATCCATTTTGCTATTCTATGAATACTAGATTTTTTTTAGTTTAAATCAATTTAGCTAATGGCTAATATGTCACAGCAGGCGGAGAATTTACATTGGTATTTATAACAACATTCAGGTCTTCTGCCCTCCTTGCCTTGAACTCCTCTAGATCTAATATTTCTTTTTTAACACGGGTGTTCGACTGTAATGCGACCGCTCCAGACTGGCTTGGGTCAAGGACTGGCGCGCTTGTAGCCGGGACCTCCTCAATGTGAGTCCATGTATAATTACGATGCGCATTAGAACCTTCCTCCTCAATGAATGCGAAATTGTCCCCTGAGGCATTCGTTAGATGGATAGAGAAGGCCTGAGGCTCCCCTGTTTCAATAGAGGCTTTTTCCTCCTTTACTATGCCAGTTGTCAGAACACCTTTTCCTGGCAAAAGAAGGTAATCAAAAACTTGCTTTCCAAATAAAAGCTGTTTAGAAGGCATTAACATAAGTGCTGGAACTGAATGAACCTGTGGTGGAACCTTCTTGCCATTATGGCGGAGTGCCTCGATAGAAACGAGCTTGATAGATTTGGCTTGTAAACGCTGTATAGTATCCAATAGCATCTTGCAATGATTACAATGTTCGCTGTAAAACAGTAGCATTTCTGCCACAGAGCCACTATTTGTTACATGGACTTTTGCTTTTACCCCTTAAACGCGGAGGTGGAGGTTTAGCGATAAGTGACATAAACACAAAATATGATGAATGATTAGTGAGACAACACAGGTACCAATCTACGATGAAGTTTCAAAACCTGCGCATCGCCCCGCTGATGGGGCGTGTGACCTTTGACATTCTTGACACAGACCTTGCTATTGTGAATAGCCTTCGCAGGGCTATGCTGTCTGATATTCCAACAGTAGGCTTTGTAGGGGAGGGAGAGCCTACGGTAGAGGTTCATAAAAACACTGGACCGCTTCACAATGAGATTATTATCCATCGGGTTGGGATGATTCCGCTTCATCTAACAGATGAGGAAATAGAGGGGTTTCAAGAGGGTCTGTACGAGTTCGAGCTATCTGTAGAAAATAAGACAAATGATACGATTAATGTTACTACACACAACTTTAATGGCACACGTGATGGCAAGCCGATGAGTGACAGGGAGATTCACACAATCTTCCCTGCCAACAAGGTATCAGGAGACCCTGTGCTCATTACACGGCTGCGTGCGGGAGAATCGCTCAGCCTTACGGCACGGGCGGTAAAGGCAACCGCCAAGCACCATGCTTCATTCTCGCCCATCTCTATGTGCTCAATGCGCTTCCTACCCGACCCCGAAGCGATCGAGAAAGCAGATGGTATCCTTGACAAAGAGAGAGCATTCTTAATGAATAAATACAATGAGCCTGTCGCTATTGAGTTCGCATTTGAGATGGAGAATAGTAATGCCATGAAGGATATCGAGTCAGCCAAATATCTTGTATATAAGGCACTTGATAGCCTTATGAAGCGGCTTGATGACGCAATTCAGCACGAGGAGGACAAGGTAACATGTAAAGAGATTGAGAACGGGTTTGAGTATACCTTTGAGAATGAAGATGATACTCTTGGAAATCTCCTACAATCGCTGATGTTTAACCGCCATGTGCGAGAGGGTCAGGCTTTCCAGGATGTTAAGATTTCGTATGTGGGCTACATGTGCCCTCATCCCCTTGACCCTACCATGGTCCTACGCGTGATGTTTGAGGACAAAACCCTGAAGCGTGACATATCATTCGCATGGGCGCTACTCATGGATAATTGCTCTTGGATACGCTCCACTCTACTTGGCATCTCGAATGAGTGGGAACAGTTCATCCTAAGCAACTCTGTTACGGAGAAGGAAAAGACACCAAAGAAAACAACTAAGATCAAAAAATAAAAATTACCTTACATCATCTAAAGAAATAGAATCATACTCTTCTATAAATATGATATCTATCACAAATCTTTCTATCATTAAACTCCCTGATGGGCGAGTATTTGCACCTTGCGTATTTGAGTGCTGGACTGGATTTGGTTCATGTGTGGTATCACATGGTCCAGTTATGCATTTTATTATTAACTACCTAGCTACTAAAAAAAAGAAAACACTTTTTATATGCCAAAAAGCGGATGGTCATTATACAATACAACAGGAATTACTTGATATAGCTAAACAAGAAGAGGCAATTATTATTGCTGCTGTCGTAGCAGGATCCTCCCAGAAACCTGCATTTTTCTATTGTCCTGCCTCAGATGATTTCTTTATAAACTCTGTCTATAATGCTTTCAAACCACACCATGTCCCTTGGGAATTAAAAGATAATATTCTCTTCTGGCGAGGCGGTGTCTCTGGGAACATGTGGCGTGTAAATATAGTAAAAGCGTGCATTAACATTCCTAAAACTGACGTCAAATTTGTAGATTGTTACTCACGCCCAGACTGTAGCCCAACCACAACACCTGAACTATTTGCTGAAAAGGTGAATCCAGTAGACCAACTAAAATACAAGGCATTACTCTATATAGATGGGAACTCTAGTGCTAGCAATGCTACATGGATTTTTGCTACGGGTTGTGTACCTGTATTTGTGAGTATCCATGAGTTCTGGTTCAGGCATCATCTTATCCCTTGGGTTCATTATGTACCTGTAGAGTGGGACTTATCTAACCTAGATATTATCATGCAATGGATATGGGATCATGATGAAGATGCTCGCAAAATTGCAGAGAATGCTTTAGAACTTTCACGAACCGTGTTATCATGTGAGAATCAACAAGAATATATCAAAAAAGAAATAGACCGTCTAATAGCAGATGCATCTTCAGCGTCGTAATAAAATAAGAACATAATATAAGGACAAAAAGCTTCTTTTTACAAATTATGTCAGCACCACAGCATGAATGGATATATCTGGATGAAGATTTGCCAGAGATACACATCCGTGAGCTTATCAGTCTTGAAGAACTCTTAGAAAAACATCCTAATTTTGTGGCTATGACCGAGCAAGAGATTTACAACCAGCTCTCTCTCATGTTTCAGGACAAGCCAGGGGCTATAGACACCTATTTTGAACTACACAAGGATGTGACAATGCCATCAGACAAGCTAAAGGCCTATATGAAGCACGTTGTCTATCAGGTACATGCTAAACGGAAGGATCTGGGAACCGCAAATAGCATACAGGAATATTTTAATGGATTGAATAGTCTTCAAAAGATACCAAATTACAAGGTTCGCCAACAAGTTCAGGCGGAGCTGCACGACCCTTATCAGCAGATAGAGAAGGTAGAAAACAAAGATACCATCCCTGTGCCCGAGAAAACAGGCATGTATATGAGGTTTCTGGATACAAAAGAAGAGGTTGTACGTCTCAATACGGACAAGGAACCTATGGATATTCTTGCTGGCGAATTTCATATTACACCATCCGTTCCTAGCATGTATCTACATGAAAGCATATCTGCTCCAATGGGTCGTACTCTAGAGAGAACAGTTCCTGTAGAAATTGAGAAATTGCCAAAAGACCCTGTAGAGGCATTTGAGGCATTTACAAGAGCAATTGTGCCATCCTTCATAGATGTCATAAAGCATGTATCACCCAAAAATACCACTGACATGCGTTCATTACAGGTTCTTATGGAACAGTATGGCAGGAGCCTTGAGGAAATAGATACAGATGCATACAGCAGTCTTGTAAATAAAATTAAGCGTATGCCCCCAATAACAGAAACTGAAGAATCCGAAGAATCCGAGGAGCCTGAAGAACAGAAAAAGAAGAAGGCAAAGAAGCCTGAGCCGAGAGAGATAAAGGCGCAAGAAGCCTCCTATGTACGCCTCCATAAGCTGTTTTGGGACAGCATGACAGCACGCCTAACCATGGCAACCACAGATGTTCCAATCTACATGAAGGGTGATCTTGTCAATGAGGCAATGAATAGCATCCTTGAAAAGCCCTTTAAAGTAGAAGAGTATATACCACTCTCTAAGCAGCTGGAGAAGCTAGAAAACGGAAGCCTAAAACTTCAGGAATATCTAAAAGACATAGAGCTGCTACGTAATCTGGATGAGCGCATCCTGCTGAATGATTTCAGGACAGCTATGATATCATTGTCTGGAACTGATAGCCCTGCTGTCTTCAAAGAATTAGAAAAAAGGGTTCAGGAAAGCGCAAACAGAACAAGCAAAACGATTGACCCTGACAAGGCGGAAGAGATGTTCGGCTCTAAACAGTTCCTTAAGACCTATACCGAAAAAGACTACAGCAGTAAGAACTATGTACCACCGGAAGAAGTACCCGCAGGAGATGAGCCAGGTCATTATGTTATCGAGGAACTTCAACAGCTTGTAATGAACCTCCCAGAGAACGAAGAGGATGTAGAGCTTGAAGAGGCTGAGAATGAACTCCTAAAAGAACTCATGCGTAATGAAAAGACACAGCTCATAAGACACCTTATGGACTGCAGTGATGTGCTCTCAAACCTGCAGCAACTTACAAACATGCCATGGAACCCGCGTGAGTTTGTAAAGATGCTATTGCAAAGAGCTCCTGATATTCCTGATATTCGTATTTTAATGCGGGAAATAGACAAAACTATTCCAGAGAACATTCTCCAATCTGTCACAATCGATAGTATTGATTCTGTTCTTGAGATTCTTCCTATAGAGCAACAAAAGACTATCAAAAAAACCTATCGAGCCGCTCTTAAGCGTGATGATGAGTACAAAAGACAAGTATTCTTCCTATTTATCACATACTGGATATTATACGTCCAGTCCTTGATGTTAGAAAACCTCTTTTATATCAATGACATCACAAACAGCCCTTGTAAGTCAGAGCTAACTGGCCTCGGGTTCCCATTGGAGGAGGGTCGTGCCGAAAGAAAAGGAGTTATGGCATATTTTGTCTGTATGCTGAGTGATGAGGGGCATGACATACCAAACATGGTAAAGCTCCTGGATGGATTTAGCAAGGAGGAGATAAAAAACAAAGTGCGAGAGGGCTTTGAACGATTCACACATGAGGTGGATGCTATGAAGAAACTGGCACAGAGTGAGATTATCTATCAGGGTAGCATACGTGTAGAGGAGGCAGATGAGGCATACAAGGAGATGATGAGTTTCCGTGAGAAAAAGCAAAAATTTAAACCTAATGACTTGCTTAAGCCCTACATCAAAAGCCTCCAGCTCCTTCCAGGCATAATAGAAGATGTAAAGGAGAAGCACAAGCACATATTAGGATGCTGCTACACACGGCTTGATAGTAACTATCTAGCAACAAAGAACTTTGCCCGTATTCGAGATGGGGGTCTGAGCAAGGCAAGGCGTTACTTTGCCAATGAGGGCATGATACTTAAGAAGCGTCCTCTACTGGCACACTATGGCAAACCAATTCCTGTTACGGAGTTTGAACTGCCTGATAAAAAGACGGATAAGAATCTACAGGCTATCGAGGAGGTTGCAAAAAAGGCTATAGAGGCCGAAGAAAGAGTTGTTCCATGGCAGGATGAGATACATAGTATCTCTCTCATACCAGAAAAGGTTCATGATATGCTAAACCCCGAGAACCGTCAGGTCATACCAAATCTCTATGATGAGGCTCTCAGATATGCGGAGGCTCTTTTTATCACCACAGGCAGTACAATACATAAAGAGCTGTGGTCAAAGATACAGACTATGACTATCCATGAACTTTACAGAATTACTATACAAGTGCTTTACAGTATATACCATTATGCCAACATCTTAGAAGAGATGGATATGGCTAAATACGAAACAGAAATACAACTACTGCGGAATGTCGCTACAAATGCTAAGAATTCTATAGAAACTTTGCGAATGCTACAGGTGCCAGACGAACATAGCGAGGAAATAAGAGCCCTATGGATGTTTGTATTGTGTCGTACCGCATGTTTGCCAGGAGATTTGGAGACAGGGAGACGAATTACAATGCGTAGGGTCTTGCCTGGTAGGTTCTTAGAAGACCTTCTAAAAAACACAGGGAATAACTTACAGAAACTGGTAGAAATACATGCCATGCCTACTATGGATGAAATCACAAAACGGATTACGGAGATACGTGAGCAGCGTAAGATTGAGACTATTCGTAAATTTGAGGCAAATCCAGAACTTCAAAAAATTATCAAACAATCAAGACTTCAGGGTATCCAGATAAAGATAGAGGATATACTACAGGGTGAAATCGAAGCGGAGGTTCCTCAGCAGATTACAGAGGATGAACTAGCTGATTTGGAGGGTGTTATGGAAAACCAAAGACAAACAGAAAATCCTGATGAAGCAGACCCAGATGATTTGGGTGATTACTAAAATCTTTTGTATTTTTGTTTTTATATTTTCTGGATTTTTAGACCTGGTTCTCTTCCTGTATCCTCTTAACAGCGTACATAAGAAACGAGGCCTCCTTGCACAACTTCTTGTGCTGTACCCAGTGCGCCTTCTGGCACTTCTTGTCACAATAGTGCGCGACAAAGCAGTCTCCACACGTCTTCATCCTGCCCTTTCCGTTCTCCCCACATGAGGCGCAGCATGTGACCTCCTGCTTGAGCGTACAGAAATAGCAGTCGCGCTTAGAGATGCCGGTGTCCTCGCTGCACACGACGTTCTTCATATTGTGCATCCATGAGGCGATGGCACCTACGTACTCCATCTTCCCCTGCTCCATGAGGATCGAGGTCAGGTTGGGGTACTTTCGCACCATTAGGGAGGCAAGCATCTGCTCCCCGGCCTCTACGAACAGCATCAGGCAGTTGAGAGCATCCTCCGTCTCAAACAACATCTTGCGGATGAACTCGGTCATATATCCGTTCATGTTTTTGTGAGCAGGGCGCTCCTTGTTTGCATCGACAAAGACCCGCAGCGCGTCAACGTACTTCTTCTGGTCGACAAACGCGTTGGCCAGGTCCACATAGTACTGGTCGTTCTTGATGGTCTCCGTCATTCTTCTTACAGTTTATCACAATCACCTAATCAATTTTTAGGTAGTTATTAGGTAAAAAAACGAAAATGTGCCTGTTGTATTGTTATTGAGGCGGTGGTTCTAACTTGTAGAGTTTATCTATTTTTTCCATGATTGCTTTCTCTTTCTCGCGCTTGGCAACCTCTGCTTGGATAATACTTTCATCTATGATAGGTGGATAACCTGCTAATGGATCATCATCAAATGGCATACTCTGGTTGTTAAGATCTGTCTTGTCGGTATGAGAAACAGGGAAAAGGCCAAAATGGTCTTCGTACACGATGCCAATAATCTTCATATCCATCACACCTATTACCTTTTTATCCTCCATTACCACCTTTAGTCCCACATGCTTTCCATGGTATTTTGCCTCACGGTAAAGTATAATCTCAAGGTCATACCTTACACGACCCTGAACCTTTCCACTCGTAGCCCATGAGTTCCAATGGTCATGTATAATCTGGAAGGGGGCTGGTTCATCCCCAGGAAGTTTAAAATAGAGGGATTTCTGGATTGTATCTAAAAGCCAGGGTATAATCAGGTTGTAGGCATCTGCCATTGGGGCAGGAGGGATATGAAACCTATCTACAGGGGTTTCTGATGACCATTCTGCACCATCTGGCATTATAAGCATGTTTTTAGCGCCAAATGTCTGGTTGAGGGCACCCATAAACTTCTCATTATTTAGCTCATTGTAATAAACATTTGGGAACTTTACATCATACTCTAGTGGAATGCTGTTTTGAATAGGATGCCGATCCCAAACAGCATTAGATGGGTTTGTTTGTGGTATAACCTCGTTATTGGCTACAGGCAGAACGAACATCTCTCTATTTCTCAGCATGAGAAGTATAGAGATAAGCATCATTAAGATAGCAATAATAAGTATATGGATTCTTTTACCAATCATAAAGTGAAACTTAGCTTACTATGTAGATGTATAATTATTCTATTATAAAAGCAAAATAATATTTTTAATTTATTAATATGTGTAATTTTCAAAAAATGATACGACCTAGCTAATAATCAACATACTATTAAAATGGAGCGAAACATACATTTAGAGCAAGAGACGTCAAACATCCTGCTCATGAGGATGCAGAATTATGTCATACTCTTTGATAAATATCGCTTACAAATAAATAAACTACATGCCAAGTATCCAAATTATGAAGACATTCCAGTATATAATATTGATTCTATGATGTACCTGTTTCTTACTGCCAATAGATGGAACAATCTAGTAAAGACAGTGTTTGATGGAATGGAACCGCCTGTTATGAAGAACGAAGGAACTGATAACTACTCCTATAAATTCATAAAAGATGCTGATATGACTCCTCAGCAGAAGCAGCGTGTAACCAAATTATCATACACTATGCTCCCTGCAATGTGGTCTCATCTTATCTATATAGAACAGGTGTATATCTGTAGCACAGTATTTGGGATGTATAATAACATGAAATTCATAGCACACTATCTATCTAATAACCCGGTACAACCACCAGTCTATATAGATAAGACTACACAGACATGTCATGAAATAGAGGAAGAAGAACAACACAACATGTCTAGTTCTAAGCGTGTTAAGAGGTGATAAAAATAAATTAAATAACATTATAAAAATAATTAGATTTGAGATTTTATGGCAATGGTATGACTGTTTGTAGTCCTCTGGGAGATCTTTGTACGATGTCATATGGAAAAGCATAATCAGGTGATATTAATTTAGGATATTTTTTTGGGTTCTCCTTCTGGTCTTTGCAACAATCCATAATTTCTGGGTCACAACCATAGCACATTGGCATATAGGGAAAATCATCGCGATATTTCACAAACGATATTCTACGAATACCTGTAGGCATCTCGCATATACCGTCTGGCTTACACCGTCCAAAATCATTTGGATAATTCTTGTTTGCCTTGTAAAATGGACAATCTGTATGCTCTAAACAACGGACATCCCATAGGGTCTTTTCTTCCTTCAAGTTCCCCCAAGCATCATAGGAAGAATTACACAAGGCTCTATTTTCATTGGTTGGTTCTCCATAGCAGCTGTAAGTGGGATCAGACATCTCAGGTGATACAGTTAGATTGGTAATAAAGGTCTCCCTATTAGGATTTATAGGTAGAGCATTTTTAGGTTCGCCTATTTCAAACATATGTTGCTGAGACCATAAGAGATTCATAGTTCCCTCTTTTACATATACTGCCTTTGGCAGGTTCTTTTTCCAGTCATAGACATCAGTCATGTAAGACTTCTTAGGTGTGATGTAAGGGAATGTTACATGTACCCTTGTGATATCTAGTTTATCAAAACCTAAAAGACCAACCTCTTGTGAATAGATAAGGCTTTCAAACTTGCTACCTGGAATGATATAGGCAAATATAACATCATATGTAGTATCTAATAAGCGCTTAAGTTCTGTTCTCTTGTTTTTAGAAATATATGATATATTTATTATTGGCTTTATATTTGTTATCCTATACCCGTAGGCGATAGCCTGTACTAAATGGCTTTCACATATATCAAATACACCAATCTTGCGATTTACAATCTCTAATGGTGATTTGAGCTCATTCATTCTTTCACGATTTACCAACCGAATAAAGTATCCTGGTTTTTCTATTTTTTTGCTTTTACCTAAATTTCCTTTCTTTACCCTCTCCAAATCTACAGTATCTATACATATTGTGCTGCCTTGCCAATTGTCTGGTATTCTATTACCGCGCTCTAATACGTTGACCATATTATCCATAAAATCTATAGTTACCTCTTCTGCTGTGGGAACTAGAATAGATGACATATTTTCTAGATTTGTTGTAAATGTTTGTTTCAAGGGAGCCGGTGTTGCCTTAGCTTTAGCAGGAACTGTAGGTGATGGGGACTGTTTTTGTACCTTTTGTGTCATAACTGGAGCATCTTCTATCTTAGCAGCAATTGTAGCCGATTTTGTAGCTGCTATATCTTTTGACTTTGATATCGCAGATTCTGGCGGCCCAGGTGCTTTCACAGATTCTGGCGGCCCAGGTGCTTTCACAGATTCTGGCGGCCCAGGTGCTGGGACCGGGGATGGTGTATTATTCTTACCACGAGAGCTATTTGTAGATGCGAACCCCTCTTTTGTATATTTTAGGTCTAATAGATAAATATAAACAACAAGTGCTATTAATATAATGAGTAACAACCATGTATGTCCTTTCAGCATGATCGTAAATAATGTTGTTTTAACTCTATACATCACGGGCAAATATTTTTCTAGAGCACCTGTAGTGGAGCGAAAATCATGATAGCATTAGAACTTACCAGACTACACGTTGCCCTCGTGCTATATGTCATATTTATTACCATCATTATCTTACTAAAACCTGCTTTCATGTTTAGACATGATGGCACACTAAAGAAATGGGGTATGGAGAATGATGAGAACACTAACATGTTCGCATTTGGATTTATTGTGCCTTTGGCGGGTGTTCTTATGTATGTCTTTGCAACA
>Ga0129333_10002263_pt1 | contig 17837 bp, 15 predicted proteins | sample CPB6_08_DNA_FD_94474 | JGI IMG/M metagenome (GOLD analysis project Ga0129333, IMG submission 94474) | Freshwater to marine salinity gradient microbial communities from Chesapeake Bay, USA - CPBay_Sum_0.6_0.8_DNA | ecosystem: Environmental > Aquatic > Marine > Coastal | place: USA: Chesapeake...
CCAGTGTTGGCGTAGTAGTTTCCCGTGGTGCTGATGCCATCTGTGGTAAAAAATACCACGTTCTGCACACCCGAAATGCTGACATTGCCTATACCATTGGTGGACGCGATGGCAATGTTGCTGTTGCCAGAACTGATGCGCGATCCTGCTGCTGCTGCGATATTGGTGAGCTGGCTTCCGTCGCCCAGGAAATATTGCGTGGTAGTGATGTTGGCATTGACCAACAGGCCACTAACCGGGCTAAATGTCAGTCCGGCATTGGCTGCAAAGTTTCCGTTCTGATTGTATTGTATCTCGGCGTTGCTGCCCGACGCCACCGCACCAATCACCAGAGTTTTGGTGCTGGCGTTGCCTACCATGCTGACATTGTTGCTGGGTGTTACGGTGATGGTATCGCCCACAGTGTTGGCCAGAATGGCAGTACCGTTGGCATAGATGTTACCAAACGCAAACGCAGAGTTCTGTTCAAACACCAGAGGTGTGGTGCCAACTACGATGGGGTCATTGGTCACCAGTTTCCACTGTGTATCTTTGTACACAGTGCCTTCCGTGACCATGATGATCATGCCGGCTTCAATTTCTCCGGTCTCGTTGGCATCGCTGCTGCGGATCCAGGTACCGTCGCTGCCAGTGCCGGGAATCAGCACACGGTAGATACCGTTCTGCGCAGCGTTGGTTTGACCTTTTACCAATACCCGGTCAATATCCAGCAGCGTGACACCGTCCACGACCAGGGGCGCACCGCCAGAGAGCGTGATATTTGTGTCGGTTAATACTCGTGCGCTTTGCTTGTAATCGATATCGGATATCTGCGCCGCGCGGATTTTAGTAAGACCCATGTTAGATTCGTCCCACTACAATTTCAATGACTCCAACGTTGCCGTCAAAGTCGTCTAGGGCTTTGCCTATGACCGTGCCAATCTGCGGCGCGGATTCACTGCGGGCAGTGCCATCGCCGTTGCTGACCATCATGTCTCCTTTGCGTGTGCTGCCAGTTACCCTTGTGGGCACTCGACCAGTCAAGGCCAATGCCACTACATGTTTACCGATTTGATTGCTGTTCATAAGATAACTGGGGTTTGTTGACACCACGCCCGCAACTCGTGCGTCGCTGTCCACGCTGCTGATGGTTACTTCCTGGTTACCTCCAAAACTCAACACCGTGCCTGGTGTATAGTGTGCATCTGCTACATACATCTCTGCAAGGTCACTGTAGACCGCAGATGTTGACACTGCCCACACACGATTGAAGAGATTGCTGGCGCTGCCAATATTTGCCACAGCGTTGCCTGTGGGCAGGATCTGCCCTGTAAAGTAAGTTGTATTGGCTGTGATCGTGGCTTCGCTGATGGCTTCGTCTACTGCGATTATCGCGTTGCCCGGGGTATTTTGTATTCTCACTACTTCAGTGGTAGTGGACAGGATGCGCACGTCAATCTGATCACCGTCGGCAGGCGGTTCAGTAAAGGTCAAAACATTGCCACTGATGGCATAGGCTGTGGTGGGCAACTGCACGATACCGTTGATGCTAACGATGCTGCTGGCTGTGGTGCTGTCCTGTGTCAGAGTGTAGACTACAGTGCTGTTGTCGCCCGTGAATGAGTTATCAACAATGACGGTCAAATCTTCTTTGGTGCCGTTCCATGAATCGTTGTCATAGAACTCCATGTCGTTCAGGGTAGTATTGAAACGCAGCATGCCCTGCACTGGTGTGGCCGGTCGCTGTGCAGTGTTGCCCACAGGAATCAAGATGCTGTCAGTGGTACCAATCTTGAGGCTGGCACCTGTGGTGGGCGTGCCTGTACCTATGTTAACTGTGTCGCCACCAGCATCAAGATACAGTAGGTTGCCTTGATTGTTGCCCGAAAAGCGGAAATCTACATCTAGTTCTGCGGCATTGAATGTAACAATGCCGTTGACACCGGTGATGTCGTCACCAGAAATGCGAATGTTACCAATATTACCGGACAAGTTGGCCACCACAGCATTGGCGGTGATGGTACCGTTGGCTGTTATGGCATTGGCCGTGATGGTGTTGCTACCAACGTTGTTGCCAATAATGGCATTGTTGGCAGATATGTTTCCCGAGGCTGTGACAGATACTGTGCTGACATCATTGTTGCTGATGAGGTTGTTGCCAGTGACATTGCCAGTGGCAGTCAGCGAAGCAGTTGATATCACATTGTTGCTGGTGATGTTGTTGGCTACGACGTTGCCTGATGCTGTCAGGCTCACAGTGCTGATGTGATTATTGCTGGTGATGTTGGCGGCAGTGATATTGCCTGATGCGGTGATGGTAACCGCGGTCAAAATATTGGTGTTGGCGTTGCCGGCATCAAGGTTGCCAACAATGTTGGCCGTGGTCTGTACATATAAAGATTGTATGTAGAGATTGCCGGCTTCAAAGGTTCCATATTCATTGATGGTCACTACGTCATTGGCCACAGTGACATTGGCAGCAGCCACCATGTTGCCGCTGCTGTTGATCCAGCCCTGGAACGCGCTTTGTTGCACGTTGCCCGCAGTGTCAAAATACACCAGTTCTGTGCCGCGATCCTTGCCGTCGTTGACCACTAGTGCATTGCCGTTGGCCCCGGTGCCCAGCATGATTATGGGATCTTCTACACGCAGATCATCGATGTTGATGTAGGAGATATTGCCCTGCACCACTAAATTACCACCAATCAAAGCATCGCCAGTGATGTCCAAATGATTGCCATACAGGGTGCCATTTGCTATGATATTGCCGCCCTGGATGTTGCCCACGGCCCAAATATTGCCGTTGCTGCTCAGCGTGTTGGCCGTGACCGAGTCGCTGGTAAACGCAGAGTTGATGGCAACATTGCCGGCCGTGAGATTGCCGGGCATGTTGATGCCCGTAAGACTAAATGTGGCCACGACATTGTTGACGCTGGTGTTGCCCACGAATACCTTGACCACACCATCAGTGCTGCCAAGATAGAGGTTACTGCCTACACCTTCACCAGTGCTGTTACCATTGCCCACCACATAAACATAGCCGGCATTGAAGGTATTGTCATCAGCAAACCAAGCATCGTGGTTGCCCACATGGGTGCTGCTGGCGATACCCATGTTGATATAGTAGGTGGTGTCATCGCCGTTGTCAGCAGTGGCCACGTAGTCAGTGCTGGCCGCGTTGCCGGAATTGATGTTTTCAAAATTGATCTGGCTGTAACTGTTGACATTGCCAGCAAACTGAGCCACCACATTGGTGCCCAGTTGTGTGAATCCCGTGACACCAGCATAGATGGCATTGTTGCCTGTGGGGTCATCACCATAAAAGATACCCTGCAAGAATGCCAGGTTGCTGTTGGGCGCTGAAATGTTGCCGCCAATGTAGACATCGCCTAGGATATTGGCTGTGTTGCTGGTGAGATGATTGGTGCTGTTGACATTGCCGGCATCAACGTTGCCTGAGGTGACAAAGTTGCCAGCACTGACGTTTCCGGTCACAGCAAAGTTGCCAACGATGTTGCCGCTGAACGTGATGTTACCGGTGATGTTGGCGTTGTTGGCTGTGACATCCAACACATGGAGGTTGGCGTAACTGTTGATGGTTACAGTGGTGTTGGTGTTATAATCGTTGGTAAAAACGCCGGCAAATTCGTTGGCGCTTTCGTTCCAGATCCAGGCAATGTTTATGAGATTGCCGCGCTCACCAATGTAACCAATGTCAAGACTGGGTGTACCGGTCTGATCTTTGGCCAGGAGGATCAGGGGATCTTCCACCACGAGATCGTGAGTTTCGATCGTGGTGACATTACCCTGCACCGTCAGATTGCCGGTAACTGTCAGGTTACTACCATAGACTAGATCATTGGCGATTTTACCCGATGTTACTGAATAATCTTGCAGTTTCGCGGCAGCATTGACGGTCAGATCAGTGATCTGATTGTTTTTGATGCGGGTAACCGCCATCCTGTTCTCCTGTTTCCTGGAGTATTTATTCTAAAGCGCAGACCCAGGATCGCGTTACAGGAATCGGACGTCGATGATATCTGTGGTCAAGGGGGTTTCTGTAAACTGCAGGCTGTTGCCTGTAACCGCATAGGCCACGTTGGGCAACTGCACAACACCGTTAAGACTCACCAAAGTAGCCGGGGTAGTGCTGTCCCGGTCCAGCGTGAAAGTGTTGGCCACACCGTCGGGAGTGATGGTTTGATTCGTGACATCACTGACCACGCTGTCCCACTCTGTGCCATCATATATCTCCAGGCGCTGATATTCGGTGTTCCAGCGCAGGGTGGCGGTGGCAGCGGGATTGGGACGTTGTGCTATGTTGCCCTGGGGCATGACCAAACCAGAACTTGTGTCAATGATCACGGTTTGATTGTTGGTGGGCAACAGCGTGATGTTGGCATTGGCTATGTTACTGGTTATTGTGGTATTGCTGACATATAGATTGCCAAACAAGGCCAGCACGTTGGCCACTTCAGTGTCGGTATAAAACTTGGTGGCAGCATCGCTGTTGGCCACGGGCTCGGCAAGATTGTTGATGTTGACGTTGCCCACGTCCACGTTGCCGGTCTTGTATATGGTGACGTTGCCCGACCGGATGTTGCCGTTGACTTCAAAATCCGTGGTGGGTGCCGTGGTCTTGATGCCCACGCGCAGATTTGTGACGTCCCAGTAGGTTAGGTTGGCCTGCACGGCTAGATTGCTGCCGCGCACCAGGTTGTCTTGCAGTATGTTGCCCGAGATTCTATTGATGGCCATCGAGAATCTCCATTAGGGCAAGGGACTCAGGAACGAGTGGATGACTGATATAGGCTCACCGTCGGGTGGCGCTGATGTAAACGTGATGTCAAAGCCACCATTCACGGTGTAGGCTGTGTCAGGATCCTGATAGATGCTGCCCACAAACACGATGATCTGTGTCTCGGCGCTTTCTTCTTCGCTCATGGTAAACACGGTTGTGCTGCCATCGCCGGTAAAGGAATCAACGATGTAGCCCACATCAGTGGCTGCGCTCAAGGGCCGCCAGATGCTGCCATTGTAGAACTCTAGTTTGCCAAGGTCAGTGTTGTAGCGCATCTGACCAAATATGGGTGCCAGCGGACGTTGTGCGGCTGACCCTGCAGGCATCACTACCGATGTTGATCCAGATTCCAACAGGCGATTTTTGGTCCAGTTGCCCATGTTAGATCGACATTGTGCTCACTGTGACTGTGACAGCATTGGCCACGTTGGCTTCTACTTGCAGGTAGTCTCCAATGTCTAACACCAATTTTTCTGTGCTGATCACATAGGTATCGTTGCTAGTAATGCTGAGATCACTGTAGATGATGTTGTCAGTGCTGGCACCAGTACTGCCATCGTCGCTGATGCAGTAAACGTTGACCGAAGCATCGCCACCGCTGTGGTTACAGAGGTATACCACAGTCACAGCACACTCGGCATTGGCTGTAAACACCGTGGTAGAGTTTGTGGTTGACAAAAATGTATTGAGTATGGCCATGCGTGTTCCTTACAGTATGAGGCTGTAAAACACAGCCTTGCGTTTGGTAATTAGTTCTTGATCAGTGTTGACATCTTTGACATATACACCAGTGTCACCTTCGCCCACGGTGTTGTGATACATGACCACGCTGTTACTGACCGCACTGGGGCTGGTACCAACGTTGCCCCAGACCATTTGTCCTTGCAGCGCGAAATCGTTGGTGGCTTTGTCAAACGTTAGATTCGCGCTGGCGCCAAACACGTTGCCATCGTTAAACTGTATCTGCCGATTGCCGCCAGCAAGACTTCCGCCGGCAGTGAGAGTGGCCCATGTGCCAGTGTTGCCGCTGATGCTGGTATCATCGGTGATCTGCCACTGCTGAGATGTGCTGTTATAACGCAGACCAGCAAATAGAGTATTGCTTTCATGAGTCAAGATACCTGAGTTGCTGGCATAGGTGTTGCTGTTACTACTGTTGAGCAGTATGAATGGGTCGCGGATATTGAGCTCGGTAACGTTGATGTAGGTAACATTACCACCCACGTCCAGGTTACCGTTGATTTTCACGGTGTCCGTGGTCATCAAGATATTGCCGCTGTAGACATTCGCACCGCTCACGGTGGTCACAATAGAGTAATCGCCGTCTACTCGCTTGGTTGTGGGCATTTATAGATCCTTTGCCTTATTTATGCGTTCCAAAAAAGCAGCCATATCAAGGCGCTCCAGGTTTCGCACCTTTTCCAGCTCTGGTACCGTGGCCGTGGTGTCTCCATAGACTCGCACAAAACGGGTATGCGGGAAATCCCCGGCGATTCGCACTATTTGTCGAGCCCAGTTACCGGTGTAGGTGGGAGTTGATCCCACGGGTTTGTAGTTGTCGGTACCTGCATAGACATTGTTGAACTTGCCATGATGATTGGGTCCCATGTCAAATCCAATCATGTAGATCTTGAAGTGGCCATCCAAGGCCGCGATGCCCGCGGCTATGGGTCCAGAACTGTAGCCAAAATACTGTTTGGGGACTTCAAGAGCGCCCAGGTTGGGCAAAGGGCGCCGCGTGTAAAATTTGTGCTTTTGGCTGTAGCCGGATTCCTGTATCACACGGCTTATGGGCTGATCTGTGGCCACCAACACCGTGGGCGTGTGATCTCGATATAGGCCGTTGCAGCCATATACCGGTCCCAGTTCCTGTAGGCGTTCTAATGCAACTTGCTGCCGGCTGATTCCGTTGCCCAGCACAAACGCGACCATAAAAAATCCTCCCTGCTATTATGTAGCAGGGAGGATAGCTCAAAGCCAAGTTTTATGATTACGAGTTTGTGGACTCGATCTTGGCCAGTTCGGTTGTGCCGTTCTGATATGCACCAGACTTGATTGCTGTTTCGCCTTGCACGCCCTGGAAGAAGTTCACAAAGTAGCGGTTGTCACTCCAGTCCAAGCACCACTTGTTGGTGAGCTTTTTGAGGCGTACCGCAGTGGAATCGCCAGGATACACTGTGATGGTCATGTTGCCGCTGGTGAGTGAAGAGTCAGCTTCGTCGCTGAGCGTGCAAACGCCTTGAGCGCCCGAGCTGATGCCTTCCACGAGATACTGACGGCTGCCTTTCTGGCGGATGATGAGTCCATCTTCTTCGCTTTCGCCGGCAATGAACACGCGCACCAACACCACTGGGTTGTCGGCATTGGGTCCGGGCTCTGCGGTACCAGTGGTGGTGATGTCACCGCCCACTACGCCATAGAACTGATCTTGACCAAGACCGTCTGGGGTCACTGGTGCAGTGAGCTCACTCACTGTGTTGAAGCCGATGTCTTTACCTGTTGTTGCGCCTTCTGCTCCGGCGCCAAGTTTCATGATTTTAAGTGGACGTCCCATTTGTTTTCTCCTCTATAGAAGTCCCATCCGGGTTCTAGCCGGTACGCGGCGGGTTAGACCGCATAAGACGCCGACGGCGTCACTGGATATTTATGATCAAGGGGATATTTGCCAGCTCTTGCTGTAGGTATATGCCCACACTGGTCGAGAGATGGTATTGCTTTGATACAGTCGATTGCTGTTGTCCGACGTGGTGGCTTCGGTCATGTGTGCATAAAACAAATGGTCGGTGAAGGTATCCATGGCACCACCTTCCACGTCAGCACCCTGTATCACATAGGTGACAGTGTTGGTCAAAAATGTGCCCCAGTATTCGCGATTGCTGATGTCGGTATGGGTGTGTCCGCTGTATTCAACACCAACACTGTTGAAACTGTTGCTGTTTTGTTGTCGTATGATTTGCCAGTTGCCAGTAATCACGATACGACAACGGCTAGCGGGATAGAACACTGAATCTTCACCCACATAATCAGTGAGCTGATTGCCAACAACGGCGATGGGCCAGTTTGTGGCTTCAAGTTTCAGCTCGCCACCATTGGCAGGTTTGGGATAGGTGAGACTCAAGCCAAACGTGGCTTGATCATTGTAACCGCTTCTACTGAACAGCCATAATCCTTGTTCAGTCACAGTGAGTCCGTTGCTGGCTGTGAGTTCAGCTGTGCCTTGCAAGTTGGCTGGTGCAAAGAAGGTGGGCATGATTACCAGGGCAGGGGTGGTGAGATGCGTTGGGGATTGATTTGTCGGTCAATGTTGGCTTGGTTCCAGGCCTCAATGTCGGCTTTGTTGGAGTCTGGTTGGCTCCAAATCCATCCTAGCACCTGTGCCTCGGTGAGTTGATCGTAGGGGGTAAAGGGTTGTCCGGATTGATAGGTAAAATTTGACGATCCGTTGTAGTTGCTGGTATAGGTTTCACCGTTGTTTTGTTCTTGTGCAAAGCAACTCCAGGTGACGCTATACACCACATCGGTCTGGTCGTCGTATTGCACGTTGACCGACATCATGTTTACTACCCAAGTCTGTGTGGCTGCCATGTTGAATTCCTCTGCCCTTATTTAAGCCAACAAAAAAGGGCCTTGCGGCCCTTTCTTGTTTCCCATTACTGAGAAATCGACGTGTGGATCAGGAGAACGACAGGTTCGAGACCGCGATCTCACCCACATAGTCACCGGCGTTGCCAAAGCTCGACGCGGTGTTTGTGAGTTCGATGTAGCCGTAACGTGTCATGAACGAAACGACTGGTTCGAACGTGGTCGGATCCAGCACAACACCTGAGCTCATCAGCGGGATGTATGGGCAGTAGAACGCTGCCGCATCAGCCTCAGAAGAACCCTTGTAGCCAACCAGCACCGGAGTAGAATCGCTGGCATACGAGTCAACGAACACGCGCATGGCGCCGTTGAGCGTGCCAACAAACTTGGTGTTGGTGGGGGCTTCAAACGTACCTTCAGTGGTACGAGCGAAAGCCGAGGTGGTCGCGGACTGGAGCACAGTCAGCGAAGCCGGAGAAACAACCGCCCAGTTGCCAGCACCACGACGTGTGCGCTGAGCAATCAGGTTTGCGACGCGGTTGATGAGCACAGCCAGAGCGGCGTGTTCGTCACCCACGAATGTCGCAGTACCCGACACAGTGGCTTGGTTGTATGTGAACTCAGTCTGAGCCAGGCTGCGCAGCGACAGGAGGATCTCCTGGTCGATTTCAGCAGTAATTTCCTGGGCCAGCGCTGCCATGATCTCAGCCTCGACGTCAATGCCATGCATGGCTTGTGCGTCTTGAGCGGCTTCGAATGTCCAGCGGGCCTGGAGTTTACGTGTCTTGGCTTCAACAGCCTGCTTGAGGATCTGCACAGAGATCTGACGACCACCGTTGCCCTCAAGTGTTGCTGTGGAAGCACCAGCATAGCCTTGCGCGGCTGTCTGTGTGGTTGAAGCGTTAGCGGCACCACGTGCACCAGCCGAGTACGCAACAGCGATCTTGAACGGGCTCAGTGCTTCTTCACCAGCAGTTACGCTAGTGGCAGCAGCAGTCTGGTCCGTCATGGTGCTGGCGTAACGAACGCGCAGGGTGTGGATCTGACCAACGGGGCCGGTCATGGGCTGCACGCCAACGATTTCGTTAGCAATGACAGTGGGCATAACACGACGGATCACTGGGAGAATCACACGGTTCAATGTGGCGATGTTACCGCTAACAGTTGAACCAGAGCTGGCATTCTCTTTCAGGTATCTACGAGTGTTTTCAAGAATCACACCCATAGTGTTGCGGCGCGAACCTTTGAGGCCTTCCATAAGGGCTTCTTTGGTCTCGTCCCAACGATTTTCAAGTAGTTGCTCTGACATTTCTGTCTCCTCTGTTACTTAAATTATAGACCAGCCAGGCGCTTGAGTTCGATGACATTGCTGCCTTCTTCTTGCTGCGCGGCTGGCACGGTTTTATCACCAGTTACTTCCCGCATACTTTCATTGATCACCTTTCGAGCTTTCGATGTGGTATTGGCCAGGACTGCTGGTAGATACTTCTCATATGCGTTCTTGAGACGAGACGTCTGAACGCTTTCCAAGAGATTCTTCATGACTTCGCGCTTTTCCTCGTTAAGAGGTGCAAGCAATTCTTCCAGGGTGGCCTGGCGTTGGTTGCTTTCGCGAATCACCTTTATCTCATGTTCCTTGCTTTCGACGAGTGCTTGTTTGCGCTCGGCGATTTTGACGGCTTCCGCCAACTGCTTGTTCTTCTCAGCGATGAGAGCGTTCAGCTCACGCACTTTGCGATTCTCACGCAGGTGTGTGTTGCTGAATTCAGCGGCGTAGGCCTCAAAGATACGACGTCCAAAGTTGTTCTCGCGAGCAACCTGGATATCTTCCTTGAGTTGGTTGAGTTCTGATTTGAGATGGCCGGAAACAGCGTTGCTCAATTTCTTGGCGCTTTCTGTTACGAAACGTGCCTTGAGCTCTTCGAGTTTGTTGCGGGCTTCGGCCACGAGGCGCACACGGGTTTCCACCAGTGCTTGCTTGTCTTGGGCGAATTCTGCAATCTCTTCGGCAAGTGCTTTGACAACGAATTTTTCCAACTTAGAGATGGCTTCGCTGTGCATCTTGCGGTCTTTGCGCAGTTCACCGATTTCTTCAGCAAGTTTAGAGACCATGAAGCCGTTAAACTTCGTGGCAGACTCTTTCATCTTGCCTTGGAATCGTACGCGATCTTCAGCCAGTGCCTTTTTCTCTTCGGCAAGACCTTGGATCTCGTTCTGCAGACCTTCTGTCACCATGCGATCTAGGGCTTCAACCATGACTGTTTTATCATGTTCATAGCGTTGTGCGAATTCCTCACGGAGCTCGGCACGTACCTGTTCTCGCGCTTCTGTCAGTTTGTTTTCCCACGCTTCGGTGAGCTCTTTGCTGACGTCTTCGTTGATTAGGCCGCTATCTAGTAGTGGTTTGATTGCATCAAACATCAAGTTTCTCCTAGATTTTAAGGTCCCGAATGAGGCGTTTGACTTCCTCCTTCAGGTACCTTTGTACTTTTCTATCGCCCTGCTGTACGTCCTTGGCGATCTCAAGAACCTTGTGTCCGTACTTCATGTTGTGAAGTCCTTCGTATATGGCCTTGGGATATGCGTTGGGCGCACTGGGTTGGGCAACAATGTCGACAGTGACTATTTCAAAGTCACTGACGTGTCCATTTGCGTCGTTCACGTTACCGGAACCACGGCTGCTGACTCCTAGTTTCACACCCGAGTTCAACATGGTGCTGACCAGTTGTCCCATGGGAGTGGGGAGTATTTTGAGTTTACCAAATCCGTTGGGGCCATCCATCCACATGTTCATGATTAGATGGCTCACACGGTCTAGGTTGATTTTCAAGTCTTCGGGGTGGTCTACTTCGCCCATGACGCTGTAGCCGTTGCTGATTTGTTCGTTGAGCTGATTCACAGCCTTCTCGATCTCGTTAACGGGATACACACGCTCATTGGCGTTCTTGACACCGCCCTGGATGCAGATGCCCTTCATATAGAGCTCCTTACCTTCACCAGAGCCTTCGACAATGATGCCGGCCTGGTTAAAGGTAAGGGTTTCTCTTAGGTAAAGAGCCATTTACCTGCTTCCTTATTGGATCACAGACTTGTCATTGATGCTGCCTTCCGCGCCTTTCTTGGCTTTGGGGGCTGCACTCAACTTGACCGATGCTTGTCCAACGCTGTTTTGGACTTTGCCGATCAGTTCCTTGGCAGTGGGTGCCGAACGACCATGCGCTTCGGTACCGGTGGGATGCACTGGCTTGGCCACCGCACCTTTGGCGCCGCTGTTGGCAGCGACCACTGCTTTCTTGTTGACGCCGGACTCTTCGCTGTTGCTGGGCTTGCTTACGCTCTTGAGCGACACGGCTTCTTCCATGGGCATCTTCATGCCTTCTGTCTCAAGCTCGTCGTCCACTACTTCTTCTGCGTCCATACCATCAACGTCGACTTCCATCTCGTCATCAGCGCCCGCAGCAGGCATGTCGCCCGAAGCAAGACGCTCAAAATCTGCTAGGAGTTCATCGAGGGTGTCTTCGAGATCCACCACGCGATCTTCCAGGCTGCCGCCTTCATCGCCGTGCATCTCGTCGTCATCGCCTTCACCTTCCATGCTGACGCCGGTTTCCTCGGCTTCAACATCGTTGATGAGGTCGTCGGCTTGATCGCCGCCTAGGTCTGCTTCTTCCAAGCCCTCTTCTTCTTCGTGCTTGGCTTCTTCAAGACCCTCTTCTTCCTCGTGCTTGGCCTCTTCAAGGCCTTCCTCTTCTTCGTGCTTGGCTTCTTCCAAGCCCTCTTCTTCTTTCTTTTTGGCTTCCTCGAGTTCTTCGTCCTTCATCATCTCTTCATAGATGGAACGGCTTTTTTCCACGACGATTTCGTGGAACAACTCGCGGGCCTTAGCCTCGTCATCATTGATGACGTATTCGATCAGTTGTTCAAACTTGCTCATAGGGATCTCCAAGTAAATGGCTCTGTAATCTATTTACAGATAGGTGTATAAAACCGTGGGTTAACGGTGGTATTTTCGCGGAAAAGATGGATTTTTCTGCGATTATGCGGGAGCAGCAGCAGGAGCGTATATCTTTTGTACTTTCTTGAGACGCTCTTTAAACTCAAATTGTCGCACATCATTGAGGCGACGCAGTTGATTGATCTGCCGTAGCGTTAGTTTTGTTTTGCGCAGGTCACCCAGCCGAGGCTGGCTGTTGTCCTGGGCCACGTCCTGGTATGCGGGGTTGGGATGTTTATAGAGTTCCAGCAGGATCATGCTGTTATTTATACAGTGGGCGCTGCACCAGCGCCAGGCGCAGCACCGGGAGCACCTGCGCCAGCAGCGGGCTGTTGTCCTGGCGCAGCGGTTGCCGCACCTGCGGCCGCGGTACCGGTCTGATCCATGCCTGCGATCTCTTGTCCGGTGTCAATGTCGCTTTCAAGATCGCCCGGGGTCACGCCCACGCTGCGCAGATCTGTGCCCTGCACCGCGGGTGCTTCGGGCTCACCGCGCTCTTCCATCCAGAGTTCTTCGTTCTCACGGATCTCGTCTTCGCTGAGACCCAGATAACGTTTCAGCAGGAATCGCTTACTGAGATAGTTCACGGCTTCCAACTGTGTAAAAGTAGCCACTCTAGTGGTGTCCAGCTCGGCTTCGCGATAACTGGCAAAGTTCTGTGGTGGATTGAACTGTATGCTGAACAGACCAGAGTCAATATTGAAACCGCGCCAGCGCATGAACATCTTGAACTCGTCGTCGAGCTTTTCAATGATCAATCGCTGCAGGCGCTCACAATACTGGTTGAAGCGGTATTCTTGTATCAGTGCGGTGCCCAGGCGGCCATCACTGTAGGTACGATCGCTGTCGTCGGGTCCCGTGGGCAGATAACTGCTGGGCACACGCAGGGCTCGCACCATTTTGTTGTTGAAGTACTTGAGATCGTCGATCTCGCCCAGGTTTGAACCGCCCGGCAGCACTTCCACGCTGGATCCGCGTCCGTCAGCGGTCTGGGGAAAGAAGTAGTCTTCGTTGATGCTGAGCGGGTTATAACTGCTGTCCATGATGTGTTGCCCGCCGCCGGTGTGGCTGGGGATGCGACGCTGATGGATCTCGTTTTTCACACGTTCCACAAAGGCCATGGCCATGTGGCTGGGCATGTTGCCCACGTCAATCTTGAACACTCTACGCTCTGGCGCACGTGCCACGCGGTAGATCAACACAGAATCTTCCAGCAGTTCTTTCTGCTTGAAGATGCGGAATATAGTTTCCAGGATGCTCTGTCCAAAAGGCCAGTAGAAATCCAGGCCTTCTGTGAGGCTGATATGCACCACGTGCTTGGCATCCAGCACAGCCTCGTTCATGGCTGCTGAGAATCTGCTGAGTCCTGCACCAGCGCCACCTGTGACATTGGCATTGGGTGCGGTGTAGTTGTAGGGCGCAGTATAGCCCGTGGTGGGCGGATTGCTCTGGTAATCCGTGGTGGTCTTGGCAGCCACCGTGAGATTTTGGAAGTTGGGGTTGATGTCGCGGATCACGTACTGCTCGGGACGCTTGCCCTCGCTTTCGTTCACGATCACACGCGCTACCTTGGTCATGTCCACCCAGTACATCTCAAAGGTCTCGGGATCACGTACAAACACCTGATCGCCGTACTTGAGAGTGTTGCGGAATATGCGGAAGATGCGCTGATCTAATTTGTTGAGCTTGACCCACTGCTTGAGCTGCTGCTTGATGATCTTGACTTCGTTGTCGGTGGGAGAGTCGTTGTACTGGATCTCAAACGGTGTGTTGTCTTCCTGGCTCTTCTGTGTGCTGAATTCTGCCAGGATGTCCAGACAGGCGTTGATCTCGCTGTCACAGTCCATCTGCTCGTATTGATTGTAGCGTTCAATGCGATTGGGATGCCCGGTGTAGACTTCAGGCAGTCGGCTGGCATAGTTGCGATACACTATGTCGGCATGGCCACGCAGGGGATCGCCGTCGTTGCGGCCATATCCCGGCAGGCCACCGGCATCGCGGCCCGACAAGGGACTGAGTTGTCCGCTGGTGTCGGCCACTTTGAAGTACTTTTTCCAGCCGCCCTTGCTGCCTTTTTCCATGCTAGGTTTCCAAAAGATGTCGTCTAATACTTATGCACGCTGGTATTGCGCCATCTTTTCTATGGCAGCAGTGGTGGTGCGCTGCTGCGATACCATGTCAGAGAGTTTGCCCAAGAGCTCGTTCATGCCATCTAGTTTGGTAGGCTCGCCGGTCAAGGCACTGGCTCCCGGTGCACCAGGTGCACCAGGTGCACCTGCTCCCGTGGTCTGGGCAGCAGTCTTGTTGAGAGATTCTTCCAATTTCTTGATGCTGGCATCTAGATTCTGACCGGGACGCATGGCAGGGTCCATGGCAGTGGCACTGTTGAAAGCATCGCGACCGCGAGCCATTTGTTCTTCACCCATGGCCAACCAATCCGATGTCATGCCGTCTGTGCCCGACATCCAGTCATCGCCCATTAGACCACCGCTGGGCAACTGGGTCTTGATCTGCTCGTTGATGCGATCAAACTGGCTGGTGATGTCAACTTCTTCAAAGTCTCTTGAGGGGCGAGTCAGACCAGAGAACTGTGCTTGTCCTGACTTTTCGCGCAGTTTGGCCAACTTTTGTTCGGCAGTCAGGCCCATGTTGGCGTCATTCACAGCGCCAATTCTCGCACCCTCTTCAGTGCTGCGTGCTTTGCCCTTGAGTTTGGCCAACTTCTGCTCAGTGGTCAAACCCATGTTGGCGTCATTAAGCGCACCTATACGAGCGCCTTCCTCGGTACTGCGTGCTTTGCCCTTGAGTTTGGCCAACTTCTGCTCAGTGGTCAAACCCATGTTGGCATCGTTCATGGCGCCAATTCTCGCACCCTCTTCAGTGCTACGTGCCTTGGCTTTGAGTTTGTCTATCTTTTGAGCTGCGGTGAGGTTCTGTTGGGCTGCTGCTAGTTCAGCGTCGTACTGCTTTTTGTCAACTGTGCGCCCATTGACTTTGTATGTTGCTGTGCCTTGTTTTTCGGCCTCGGCCTCCATCTTGGCCATGCGTTGCCGTGCTGCTTCAATACGGGCACGAGTGCGTGACACCATGTCAGTGGGATCGACCTGGGATTTCTGCACAATGTCAGCGGCACTGGTCTGTGATTTTTGCTGAGCCTGGGGCGATGGTGCGGCAACATCGGCCTTGCTGGTTAGACCACCAAATAGACCTCCAATGCTTTCCTTGAGTCGCTCCCAAAGACCTTTCTCGGATTGGGCCGCGTCTTGTGGTGGCTTGACTGGCTGTGTCTGTGCTGCGTCTGGCGCCTGATTGCCGCGCAGTCGTTCCTGCATGCGCGCCAGTTCAGGATTGTTCTTGAGGAACGCATCATATTGCTGTTTGTCAACCTTGCGGCCATTGACTTCGTATTCCACATTGCCTTGCTTCTCAGCCTCGGCCTCCATCTTGGCCATGCGCTGTCGCGCTTCTTCAATTCTAGCACGAGTGCGCGAAACCATGTCTGTGGAATCAATCTGTGCTTGTTGTCCAGTTTTTTCTTGATTGTCAAGTCTCGCATAGTGTCGCTGACGAGCATCGTCCATGCGTGATTGCATGCGCTCCAGTTGCGATCCCCCGTCAGTGGCTTCTTTGGTGAGACCACTCCACATGTTCTTGATGCGATCAAACATGGATGCCATGGGAGCATTGGCCGATTGCGTTTGTGCATCGGTTTTTTGACTCATGTCAGCCAGTCTCGCATAGTGTCGCTGACGGGCAGCGTCCATGTTGCCCTGCATGCGCTCTAGTTGAGTTCCGCCAGTAGTGGCTTCCTTGGTGAGACCACTCCACATGTTCTTGATGCCATCAAACATGGATGTCAATGGAGTAGACGAGGTCTGTGCTGCTTGATTGACTTGCTGATCCATGCCCGACCACATGTTCTTGATGCCATCAAACATGGATGTCATGGGAGCCGCTGTGGACTGTACTGTACCGCCAAGATCACCAAAATCTTTGGATATGCTTTGCCATTGTGCCTGCATGGCACCACGAGCTTTTTCGTATTCTTCCTTGGTGGCCCGCTGACCGTTCACCATGTAGTTGGCATTGGCTTCGGCCAATTGAGATGCCTGTGTGGTCTGTTGTCCCAACCCACTCCACAGGTTCTTCATGCTGTCAAATAGGCCGCGTGGTCCTGGTGCATTGGGCCCAAGATCTTGTGTGGCTCGTTCACCTATGCCACGGAACATCGTGGTCATGTTGCCAAATTGGCGATCTATGTCAGCACGTGCCTTGTTGTATTCCTGTTCACTGACCTCTTTGCCGTTGACCGTGTATGTGGCATTGGTCATGGCACCGGTCATGCGCTTCATGTCACCGCTGACCAGTTCAGATGCCTTGCGGAATGCCTCGCCTACCTTGTCAAACAGGCTGCTAGTATCGGTCTTGTCCGGACGCAGCATGCCTTCCACAATCTTTTGCTGGTCAGCAAAACTCGATAAGCCCGTGGTGAAGGTGTTCTGCAGTCCAGGGAAGGGATCTGGTTTAAGAGTTACCGGAATTACATTGCCTGTGCGATCCCCTCCGGCGCTGCCGCCCTTGAGCTGCACAGGAATACTCTTGCCATCAGGCAGAGGTACGACTGCTTCATTCTGTCCCGCTTCACCTGCGACCACACGGGTACCACCCTGGCGTGCAGGTATGATGCCGCCGTCGCGCATGTAGATATGCGGTGGATCATTGAACGCTCGGCCGCTCTTGAATCCATACTTGGCCAGGAGACCTTGCTGTTCCAGGAATGCTGTCTCGTTGCTGTTGAGATCCACAGCCCGACCTAGATTGTGCTTGCTCTGACCTGGAGCAGCCTTGGGATTGCCACCAGAATTGACACGCGCTTGCTCTTCGGGACTGCGATATGCAGAATTTACTTGTAATTTGCGGCCAGTAAGTTGGTTGTACTCCTGAGCCATGTTGATCAAACTCTGTTGGAAGCCAGGTTCCAATTTATTAAAATGTGCCTGGCTGCCTGTGCCTGACCCAAAGTTAAACAGGCTATCTACACCACCGGTACCTCCAGGTGGGCCTGCGGCTTGTCCACGCACAGGACCAACACCACCACCGCCCACTGCGCCTCCACCAAACGAGGGCGCGGCTGCTCCCTGCGGACCACCTGTTGCAACACCGCCGCCCATGGCGCCACCTGACACATCTTGTACACCTTTGCCGGCCTTTTGCAGGGCTTCGCGACTGGCCTGCACACGACGTTCTTTTGATTCTGTGCTCCAGTCCATGAGCGCGCCGCCCATGCCCTCGGCACCCACGGCATCTGCGGCTTTACCGGCACCATAGGCCAGGCCTTCAACGGCCTTGGCTCCGTACTGAGTGATTTTGCCAAAGAAACTAGTGTGCTTGAGGTTTTCGGCTTCTTGTTTGGCTGCTGCATCTTCGCGCTTTTGCCGCTCGCCGGGATCCATGGTCTTTTCAATGCCCAGGGCCTTGGCC
>Ga0129333_10002264_pt1 | contig 17833 bp, 20 predicted proteins | sample CPB6_08_DNA_FD_94474 | JGI IMG/M metagenome (GOLD analysis project Ga0129333, IMG submission 94474) | Freshwater to marine salinity gradient microbial communities from Chesapeake Bay, USA - CPBay_Sum_0.6_0.8_DNA | ecosystem: Environmental > Aquatic > Marine > Coastal | place: USA: Chesapeake...
ACCCGGAGTCGAGGACATCCTCGATCAGATCGTCGCCGGCGTTCGCAGCGCGTTCACGTACTCGGGTGCCGGCGATGTCGTCGAATTCCGCGAGCGAGCGGTGGTTGGTGTGCAGAGCGCGGCGGGCTTCGACGAAGGGCGTCCGCTCGGAACGAGTTGGTGACCGACGTGTCAGTGCGTTTGAACGTTGTGGCCATCGACGGTCCGGCCGGAGCGGGTAAGTCGACGATCGCCCGAGCACTCGCTCGTCGCTTGGGCGTCCAGTACCTCGACACCGGCGCCATGTATCGGGCGGTCACCGCAGTGGCGGTTCGCCGAGGTATCGCTGCGCATGACGAGACAGCCGTCGGTCGGTTGGCCGAGGAGTTCACCCTCGACGTCGGTCTCGACGTCGTGATGGCCGACGGTCACGATGTGACGGCGGAGATTCGCTCGCCCGAGATCACCTCTCTGGTGAGCGTGGTCGCTGCTCATCCTTCCGTCCGAGCTGAAATGCGTCGACGTCAACGGGCATGGGGCGAAGTTCGTGGGGGTGGCGTGATCGAGGGTCGCGACATCGGCACGGTGGTTTTTCCCGATGCCGTCCTCAAGGTGTACCTCACCGCGTCGCCCAGGATCAGAGCTTCCCGTCGCGTGGCGCAGAGCGGCGGTGATGTCGATGCGGTGGAGCGTCAGATCATCGAGCGCGATCGTCTCGATTCCTCGCGCGCCGACAGTCCGCTACGCGAGTCGAGTGATGCCGTGGTGGTCGACACCTCCGACCGCACGATCGACGACGTGGTCGACGAACTGCAGGTTCTCCTTGCGGAGAGAGTCCGATGATCAGCACCGAAACCTTTCTGGCTGGCAACGGGCTTGGCAGCCGCACCTTTTACAAGGTCGTGCGGTTCATCGTGACCGCCTTTTGCCGCACGTACATGCGAATGACGATCGAAGGTCGAGAGAACATTCCCTCCACCGGTGCTTTCGTTCTCGCTCCCGTGCATCGGAGCTACATCGACACACCGATCGCCTCCGGTTGCACGCGTCGACGAATGCGATTCATGGGCAAGGACTCACTCTGGAAGAAACAGCCCTTTCGGTGGATCCTTTCTTCGCTCGGAAGTTTTCCGGTTACCCGCGGTTCGGCGGATCGGGAGGCGATACTTCGATGCATCAAGGTTCTGGAGGGTGGCGAACCCTTGGTTTTGTTCCCGGAGGGCGAACGAAAGGAAGGCCCGATCGTTCAACCCCTCTTCGACGGCGCGGCCTACGTCGCCTGCAAAGCCGGCGTGCCGATCGTCCCCGTGGGGATCGGCGGAAGCGAACTGGTGATGGGCAAGCGGCACAAGGTTCCGCATCCGCGCAAGGTGCACGTGATCATCGGAAAGCCTCTTCCGGTTCCCGTGGCGATCGATGGACGCATGCCCAGAGCAGCGGTCAAGGAAACCTCGACGATGTTGCACGCAGAACTGCAGCGATTGTTCGATCAGGCGCAGGTGCGCGTCGGCATCAAGAACTGAAATGCTCGCGTAGGGCGAGGCTCAGCAAGATCGGATCAGCGCTACCACAAAGCTCACGTGCCGAATGCATCGACAATTGAGCCGCACCCACGTCGACCGTGGTGATGCCGAGGCGAGTTGCGGTGATCGGACCGATGGTCGATCCACACGGCATGTTGTTGCGACTCACGAAGAATTGATGGGGCACCCCAGCGCGTTCGCACAGTGCGACGAAAGCAGCCGCCGATCCCGAATCGGTTGCGTAACGCTGGTTCGCGTTGATCTTCACGACCGGGCCCTTGTTCGGCAGTGGACGATGAGACGGATCGTGACGATCGGGGTAATTGGGGTGAACCGAGTGGGCGCAGTCGGCCGAGATGCACAGCGAGTCGGCGTACCGGGCGTGAAGTTCGGCCCGTGATCCGTCGTGCAGGGCCTCGAGGATCCACTCGAGTCGGGGGCCGGCGGCACCAGTCGTGGACTCACTACCGACTTCTTCATGATCGAACAGAGCCACTACGGCGGTTCCCGGTCCGCTCGATGAGGCGATGAGTCCCTCGACGGCGGCCCAGCACGACACTTGGTTGTCGATCCGACCCGATGCAAGGAGTTCCTCGTCGGATCCGAGGAGCGCGGCGCCCGTGACGTCGAACAGACCGAGATCCCAGGTGCGGACGCGATCGGGATCGATACCTGCATCGCGGGCGAGCCACTCGATCACGCTGGTTGCGGAACCGTCGTCGAGGCCCCAGACCGGCGCGAGGTGTTGTTGGCGATCGAGAACGAGGCCCCGTTCGTTCACGTCGCGGTCGAGGTGGATGGCGAGTTGGGGAACTCGCGCGATGGGTCGTGATGATCGCACCAACTCGGTCGTCCCGTCGTTCAACACGACCACGCCGGCCACTCCGAGGTCTCGGTCGAGCCAGGAATTGTTCAGGACCCCTCCGTAGACCTCCACGTTGAGTTGACGCCATCCGTGGGCGGTCGACGAGGACGAAGGCTTGAGTCGCAAGCCGGGGGAGTCGGTGTGGGCACCGACGATCCGGAAGCCCGCTCCCGCGTGACCGCGACGCCAGGCGATGAGAAGGCCACGATCAGCGACGAAGCCTCGTTCGGGGAGCCTTTCGAGTCGGCCGAAGTCGACGGACTCGAATCCGGCGTCGACGAGCTGCCGCGCCGAATGGGCGACCGAATGATGCGGCGACACGGCGGAGTCGAGGTGCTCGATCAAACGGACCAGTTCGGGTGAGCGGCTCATTTCTGGAAAAGTCCCATCGGCAGCCCCGTGCCGCGTAGATGCGAGGTTTCGTTGATGGTGACGATGCTGCGTTCACCCGAGCGAGCGGCGGCGATCCGATGGATCGAGGTGTAGTTGGGGTAGAAGAACCCCCTTTGGTTGCCGAGGCCGAGAATCCGTGCGATGTAGGCGTTGATCACACCGCCATGGCACACGACTGCGACTCTGGACGACTGGTTCGCCGCGACGATGGATTCGATCCCGCGGAAGACCCGATCGACGAACTCTTGCTCGGTTTCCTCGGCGACGCTCCAGCCACCATCGAGCATCTCTTTCCAACGAGGATCGTTGGCGGCCTTGAGTTCCTCGACCGGGACGTACTCGTTGCTGTGCCGGTCGTACTCGGCCACGTCGTCCACGATGTGGGGGACGTGGCCGGTCAACTCGCCGAGTGGAGTCGCGGTCTGCACTGCACGTCGCATCGGACTCGCGTACAAGGAGTCGATCTTCTCCGAGGCGAGGTAGTCGGCGAGGAGGCGAGCCTGCCGCCAGCCGGCCTCCGACAGATCGGGATCGGCCGGACCGGCTTCGACCTCACGGCGGACCGGGATGGCGTGGCGAATGAGCATAAGTTCCATCGGTGGACTAGATAACCATCTGTGGGGGCCGATTCCGACATCCGACCGAAGGTGAGTCAGTCACTCACCGTCCACGGGGACCCACTCGGCGAGACGGTCGTGTTGGTGCACGGGAGTATGGACCGTCAAGCCGCCTTCGCTCGGACGCTTCGACATGTCCGGGAGCTGCGTGCGTACACCTACGACCGTCGGGGTTACGCGAAGTCCGATCGAGTGCCGGGACCGTTCACGGTGGCGACCAACGTGGACGACCTCATCGAAGTCATCGAGTCCATCGGAACGCGTGTGCGGGCGGTCGGACACAGTTTCGGAGGAACGACGGTTCTGGCCGCGGCCTGTCGCCGACCCGATCTGTTCGACGCGGTGGCTGTGTACGAGAGTCCGATGAGCTGGGAGCCATGGTGGCCGCGCGACACCGGCGGAGCGTTGGCGGCCGCCAAACAGGACGACCCGGAGGGGGCGGCCGAGATGTTCCTGAAACGCTTCATAGGGGACGATCGTTGGAACCGTCTGCCGGAATCGACCAAACAGAAGAGGCGCAGTGAAGGTCGCGCACTGGTTGGGGAGCTCTCCGATCTGCGCAAGGAGCCGGCTTACGACTTGAAGCTCATCAAGGTTCCGGTGTTGTCAGCCGTCGGCGGACGGGCCGGTGCGCACGTTCGCCGTGGCGCGGAGTTTCTGGCCGAGCGATGCTCGCCGTCACCCCTCGTGGTCCTCGACAACGCTTGGCACAACGCACCTTCCAGTTCGCCGGAGGCTTTCGCGGAAGCCGTGATCAGGCCCCTGATGAAACTGGCTTACTGAGATCCAGGCGGAATTCGTAGCCGAAGAAGTCACAGGTCTCGGCGGTCGGGTTCGTCGACTGACTCAACTTGTCGGCGCATTCGTCGATCTTGGACCGCTGGCTGAAGATCACGAGTCCCAACGCCACGGCGACCAGTAACACCACGGTTCGGATCACCTTGTTGGCGATGAAGAAGACGACGAGGAGGGCGATCACGAGCGGCGCGAACGATCCGGCCGTCACGTAGTTCTTGACGGAATCGACGGTGATGGACAGCACGGCGAGATGTTACGTCATCACGAGCGGGCTAGGTTCGAACCATGTCCGACACCAACCCGGTTCATCTTCACCGTCAAGGGCCTCCCGAGACGGAGCTCCCGTTGGCGCCGGCCGAGTTCCGACATCGCATTGCGCAACTCCGAGGATCGTCGGGTGCGTCAATAGTGGCGGCGGCCGAGCAACTTGTCGCCGACTATCCGCGCGAGAGCGAAGGCTGGGCGTTCCTCGCTTCCTTGCAGTCGAGCACGATCTCGTCGTACGCGTGTCTGCGGGTCGGTTACCACCGAGGCCTCGACTCGCTACGGGCCAATGGGTGGCGCGGATCCGGTTACGTGCGTTGGCGACACGAGGGCAACCGGGGGTTCCTGAGTTGCCTGGCCGGTTTGGCCGTCGCGGCCGCGGAGATCGGCGAATCGGACGAAGCCGAACGTTGTCGTCTCTTCGTTCTCCAACTCGAACCCGGTGGTGTGCCCGAGGGTGACTGACTGCGTGGAGGGAGTGGTGCTGGCCGGCGGTCTCGGCACTCGCATGGGGCGGGACAAGGCAGGTCTCGAACTCGCGGGTGAGGCCCTCTACGTGCGGGCGGCACGTCGCTTGTCCGCAGCCGGGTGCTCACGTGTCGTGGTCATCAGTCGTTCCGACCTCGCGCCACACCCCGTCGTCGACGGTTTCTGGCGCGATCTCCACGGAGGTCAAGGTCCGCTCGACGGATTGCTGACTGCCCTCGAGAATTCCTCGGCATCGGTCATTTCGGTGCTAGGCGTGGATCTTCCGAAGGTGACTGCGGAGTCGTTGCGTGCGACCCGAGAGATCATCGAGACCACGAGCGATGTTGATGCCGTGGTTCTGAAGAGCGACGGGGGTCGCCAAGCCCTGGCGTCGTCGTGGCGAAGGGACCGGGTGCTCGATGCGGCTCGGAACTTCTTCTCCTCCGGTGGACGCTCGATTCACCGTCTCCTGGAGGTCTTGGTCGTCCATGAGTTGGACGTCGCCGACGACGTCCTCGTGAACGTCAACACGCCGGAACAACTCGCCGCACTGGAGAGCGAATAGGGTTCGTCCATGGCCAGGGGCGCAGACATCGACATCACCGAATTGGAGAGCCGGCTCGGCGACGGGGCGCGTTTGATCGACGTTCGCGAGTCCGACGAATACACATCGGGTCACGTCCCGGGGGCCGAGAGTTGGCCTTTGTCGGAACTGTCGGAAACGTACAAGGCTCTCGGGTCCGAGGAGTCGTTGGTGCTGATCTGCCAATCGGGTGGCCGCTCGGCCCGAGCTTGCGACTTCCTCGACCAACAGGGGCACTCGGTGACCAACGTTTCCGGTGGAACCATGGCGTGGGTCATGTCCGGACGTGACGTCGTGGTCGGCGTCGATCCGAAGTGATCGCCGACTGGATCGACAACGATGCCGACCTCGATCGGTTGATCACGACTCTCGAAGGTCACTCCATCGTCGCCGTCGACACCGAATTCCATCGGGAGCGGACGTATTTCCCGCGCCTTGCCCTCGTGCAGGTCGGATGGCCGACCGCCGACGGCCTCCGAGTTGCGCTGATCGATCCATTGGCGTGTCGAGCCGAACGACTGGCCACACTCTTCACTTCGGATCGAGAGTTCCTGTTCCACGCCTGTCAGCAAGACCTCGATGTTCTCACGCATGCGTTCGGCTCGATTCCGAAGAAGGTGTTCGACACGCAGATCGCCGCTGGATTCCTGGGCTACTCCACGCCATCTTTGGCCAATCTGATCAACGCCGAACTTCGGCTCACTTTGCCCAAGGGCGACCGGTTGACCGATTGGTTGCGCCGACCACTGACGGATGCGCAGAAGAAGTACGCAGCCGCCGACGTCGAGTTCCTCTTCGACCTACGCGAGGCGCTGGTCACCAAACTCGAGAGCAAGGGTCGCAACGATTGGGCGCTCGACGCTTGCGCCGAGGCTCTGACCAAGAAGATGGGTCCGGCCGACCCCGCCGAGGCATGGTTGAAATTGAAGGATGTACGCGCACTCAAGGCGCGCTCTCGCGGAGTCCTCGCGGCCCTGGCCGAGTGGCGTGAACGACGCGCGATGGCCTCCGACATTCCCCCACGTCAGGTGTTGGCCGACCTCGCGCTTCACGGCATTGCACAAAGGGAACCATCGACCCTCGAGGAACTCGCCCAGGCACGAGGGGTCGATGATCGGCACGTTCGGGGTGCCTTCGGTCAGGAGATCCTCGAAGCGGTGCGCAGAGGTTGGAACCATCCGGTCGAGATGCCGGTTCCCGAAGGCGAGGAACTGGAGCGGCACCTGCGTCCGGCGGTCACCCTGGTGTCGGCGTGGGTCAGCGAGGTCGCCCGTCGTGAACAGATCGACCCGATGTTCCTGGCCACGCGATCCGACATCACCGATTTTCTCCGAGGCTCGGCGGACAGTCGGCTCGGTTCCGGTTGGCGTCGCAACATGGTTGGCGATCAGTTGGGCCGACTGGTCGACGGATCCTCCGGTCTGGCCTTCGATGGCCGTGGAAACCTGCGCCTCTTCGACGTTCCCGGGGCCGATCGGCCCGCCTGACCTGCTCAGGTGGCGAAATCGGGGCTGAATTGCCCTCTGCAGGCGACGGCAGGGTTCTAGACTCTTCCACCGACCCCCGGGTCACCATCGTCCGTCGTCCCCCCAGACACCTAGTTCGGAGCCCTCCCGTGAAAAAGGGTCGTCACCGTCGCTTCGAAGAGGCGAGGAAACTCAAGCAAGCTGGCCCTACCGCCTCCGACCTCGGTCTGGGCGCTAGCCGTGCTCCCAAGAACCAGGACGACGAGTACGCCGCCATCGCCGAGAAGTACGGAGTCGTCTTCGACGACGACGATCAGGACCTCGACGAGGACGACTCGAACGAAGATTTCGAATAGTTCGTTCGATGACCCGAGAACTCCGCAATGTGGCCTTGGTCGCGCACGTCGACCATGGCAAGACCACTCTCGTCGATGCCCTGCTGAAGGCGACGGGTACGTTCGCCGCCCACCAGGCGGTCGTCGACCGTGTCATGGACTCCAATGACCAAGAGCGCGAGCGAGGTATCACCATCCTCGCCAAGGCCGCGTCGGTCACGTACAACGACATCAAGATCAATCTCGTCGACACTCCCGGCCACGCCGACTTCGGCGGTGAAGTGGAGCGGGCCCTCACGATGGTCGACGGCATCCTCCTCTTGGTCGACGCGGCCGAAGGACCGCTTCCCCAGACCCGCTACGTCCTACAGAAGGCGCTGTCGCGTGACTTGCCGGCCATCGTCATCATCAACAAGGTCGACCGGCAGGATGCTCGCCCGGAGGAAGTTCTGGACGAGGTGTATCAGCTGTTCATCGACCTCGATGCCGAAGACCGCCACATCGAGTTCGAGGTCGTGTCGGCTGTCGCCCGCGAGGGTCGGGCCATGCTCGGTCTCGGCATGCCGGCGGCCGACGCCGACCTGTCGGCACTGCTGGACGCCATCGTGCGCCGAATTCCCGCACCGGTGGGCGATCCCAGCGCACCGTTGCAAGCTTTGGTGACCAATCTCGATGCCTCCGACTATCTGGGCCGACTCGCCATCGGTCGTATCTACAACGGTGTTCTTCGCAAGGGTGACATGGTCGCGCTCCTCGAAGAAGAGTTCACCGAGGGCCAACCGCCGCTCAAGCGCAAGTTGAGTTCGCTCATGGGTTTCAGCGGCGTGGGCCGCTCCGATGAGGACGTCCTCGAAGCGGGTGACCTCTTCGTGGTTTCCGGGTTCCCCGAGGTCGAGATCGGGGACACCATCGCCGCGGCCGACAACCCGATTCCGCTTACTCGCCTCACCGTCGACGAGCCCGTGCTCGCCATGACTTTCGGTGTCAATACGTCGCCGTTCGCCGGGCGGGAAGGCAAGTACCTCACGTCACGTCACCTGCTCGACCGGTTGAAGCGCGAAGTTCTCGGCAACGTGTCGATCAAACTCCGCGAAACCGACTCGGCCGACGTGATGGAAGTCGCCGGCCGTGGCGAGCTTCAGTTGGCCGTCCTGATCGAGTCGATGCGTCGTGAGGGTTACGAGCTTCAGGTCAGCCGACCCGAAGTGATCACCAAGGAAGTGAACGGTAAGAAGTTCGAGCCGCTCGAACGCGGCGTCTGCGACGTTCCGGATGAATACGTCGGCACCGTGACCCAGGCTCTTGCCCCTCGCAAAGGTCGGGTGACCGACCTTCGTCAGGGCGATCCCGGGCGCACCATCATCACGTTCGAGTGCCCGAGTCGTGGCTTGATCGGTTTCCGATCACTTCTCCTGTCGGCCACCCGCGGTACGGCGATGTTGCACCAGCACCATGCCGGTTGGACTCCGTGGGCCGGCGACCTTCCGCACCGATCGGGTGGCGCCATGATCGCCGACCGCGAGGGCATGGTCACGGCCTACGCATTGGACAATCTGCAACTTCGTGGAGAACTCTTCGTCGAGCCGGGCGACAAGGTCTACGAGGGAATGGTCGTGGGGGAGAGCGCTCGCGGCGACGAGATGGTCGTCAATGCGGTGAGGGCCAAGGAAAAGACCAACATCCGAACCCACAGCCACGACGACGGCGTGAAACTGGCCGCTCCGATCATCCACACACTCGAGACCGCCATCGAATGGATCGCCGACGACGAACTCGTCGAAGTCACTCCCAACGCAATTCGTATTCGCAAACGTCATCTCGGGCTCGAAGACCGACGGAAAGCCTTCAAGAAGGCGAACACCTGATCAGATCGAGCGTTTGATCTTCGGCGTGTTCGGATCGGATTCGTGTCCGATCGGAGCGTTACGGGGGCGCTCGAGCAACTCGACCAGCTGGTCGTACACCTCGGCACCCACGGTCTCCACGAGTTCGTCCTTCAGGTACTTGTAGACCGGCTCTCGGCCCACGAATGAGTCGGAGGTGTCGGTGCACCACCAATGGAACTCGTCGCCGGACACGCCCCAGTCGCGTCGCTTCCACTCGCGAACGAACGTGGTGACGTACCCGGTGTCGTCCTCGCTGTGGTCGAGACGGATGGGGAGCTGCCAACAGACATTGGGCTTCCAGTCGAGCGGACGCTTGCCGGCCTCCATCGCCCCGATGTGCAGAGCGCAACCGGCCCCACCCTCGAATCCGGGGCGATTCAAGAAGATGCAGGCGCCGTCGACACGCCGGGTCAGGGTGTCGCCGGCCTTGTTGCGCTTCAAGAATCCCGACTTGTCGGCCTTCGCCTTGAATTGCCAGTTCTTGGCCGTCAGTTTGACCGCCGACTTCACCACGACGGCGACGTCTTCCTCGTCGACGAAGTGAGCGCCGAACGAACAGCATCCTTGATTCAGATGTTCGGCATCCTCCTCGAGAACGCCTTTGCAACCTTCGCCGAAGATGCACTTCCAGGACGACCGCAGAAACGTCGCGTCGAACACCCACGTCCGCTGTTCCTTCGGGTCCTCGAAGGCGATCATCTCGTGCAGATCGAGTTGGCGGCCGGAGAGTCCGTTGACAGGGATACGACGACGTTGAGTGGGCACCGGGTCAGGCTAAAGGCACAACGGGTAACCTGAGAAGTCCATGGACAGTCGCCCGCCGAAAACCGCCCAAGGCTTACGCGACGCCTTCACGGGCTTCTTCACCGATCGGGGTCACACCGAAGTTCCGTCGGCGAGCCTCATTCCTCACGACCCGACGGTTCTTTTCACGGTGGCCGGGATGGTGCCCTTCAAGCCCTACTTCGTCGGCGACGAGATCCCGCCCTACAAACGAGCTGCGACCGTGCAGAAGTGCGTGCGCGCGGGCGGCAAGCACAACGACCTCGACGATGTCGGTCGCACCAAGCGTCACCTCGTGTTCTTCGAGATGCTCGGCAACTTCTCGTTCGGCGATTACTTCAAGGAGTCGGCGATCCCGTGGAGTTGGGAGCTCGTCACGGAGAAGCTCGGTTTCGACGGCGACCGGATCTGGGTGACGGTGCACACCAGTGACGACGAGGCCGAGGCCATCTGGCACGAGCAAGTCGGCGTTCCGATGGATCGGATCCAACGTCTGGGCGACAAGGACAACTTCTGGCAGATGGGCGACACCGGGCCGTGTGGTCCGTGTTCGGAGCTCCACATCGATCGCGGGCCTTCTTTCGGTCCGGATGGTGGACCGTTGAACGATCCGCACGGCGACCGCTTCATGGAGTTCTGGAACCTCGTCTTCATGCAGTACAACCAGGCGCCCGACGGCAGCCGAACTCCGCTACCCAAGCCCTCCATCGACACCGGCGCCGGCTTCGAGCGGATCTTGGCCCTCATTCAGGGAACGGACTCGGTCTGGGAGACGGACGCCCTGCTGCCCTTGATCGAGACCGCGCAATCGGTGACCGGCGGTCGTTATCTCGTCGGGGATTACGGGGATCGCACGAGCTTCAGTCTCCGAGTACTCGCCGAGCACGCGCGTTCGAGTTCGATGCTCGTCGGCGACGGGGTCTTCCCGTCGAACGAAGGTCGGGGCTACGTCCTGCGACGCATCATCCGGCGGGCGATTCGCCACGCCTACCTGTTGGGCACCGAGAAGCTCGTGATGCCATCGCTGGTCGACACGGCGATCGACTCGATGTCCTCGGCGTATCCGGGTCTGGGCGGTCAGCGCGATTTCATCAAGGGCGTTCTCACCCGCGAAGAGGAGCGTTTCCGTCAGACTCTGAAGACGGGTGTGGGGATCCTCGAGTCCGAACTCGACCAGGTCTCGTCGACCAAGAAGCTCTCCGGTTCGACCGCGTTCCTTCTGCACGACACCTATGGTTTCCCGCTCGAAGTGACCGAGGAGATCGTTCTCGAGCGAGGTTTCACCGTCGATCGGGACGCCTTCGACTCCGAGATGCGCGCCCAACGAGAGCGAGCCAAGGCCGCTCGCAAGGGTGACGGCATCGATCAGGAGATCCAGGACCACTACCGAGGGATTCTGGAGGACAAGGGCACCACGGTGTTCGTCGGTTACGAGAGCGACCAGTGCACGGCGACCGTGATCGACGTCGTCGAGACCGACGAGGGAGTCGACATCCTGCTCGATCGGACGCCGTTCTATGCCGAGAGCGGCGGTCAGGTGGGTGACACCGGCTCGATCATCGGTCCGGACGGTGGTGTCGAGGTGGTCGACACCACCTATGCCGTTCCCGGTCTACGTCGCCATCGTTGTCGTGTGATCAGCGGCGAGATCCGTATCGGCGACACGGTGGAAGCGACGATCGACTCGCAGCGTCGTTCGGCTATTCGGCGACACCACACCGCCACCCACGTTCTCCACTGGGCCTTGCGCACAGTTCTGGGTGATCACGTGAAGCAGGCCGGATCGCTCGTCGATGACAACCGACTCCGTTTCGACTTCAGCCATTTCTCGGCGTTGTCGAATGACGAGATCACCCGTATCGAGAGCCTGGCCAACGAGCAGGCTCTCCGTAACACCCCCGTGGATGCCTTCGAGACGTCCAAGGACGAAGCGCTCGCTTCGGGTGCCATCGCCTTCTTCGGTGACAAGTACGGCGATCTGGTGCGAGTTCTGCGCGCCGGAGATTCGGTCGAACTCTGCGGTGGAACGCACGTTTCGGCAACTGGCGACATCGGTCTCATCAAGATCGTCGCCGAAGGCTCGATCGGCGCGAATCTGCGGCGAGTCGAAGCCGTGGCCGGAGCTCGGTCGCTCGAAGTTCTCCAGAATCGTGAGGCAACTTTGGGCCAGGTCGCCGAACTCGTCGGTGCGACGCCCGATGCCGTGCTGGAGGCCGTCGAACGGAAGCTGTCCGACCTCAAGTCGGTGCAGGACGAAGTGAAGCGCCTGAAGTCGAAGTTGGCCTCGGGTCAGGCCGACGAGATCGCGGCTTCGGCGGCGGACGGCGTCGTCGTTCAGCGCGTCGACTCACTGCAACCCGGTGAACTTCGCGACCTTGCGCTAGCGGTTCGTCAGGTGAGCGGAATTCGGGTCGTCGTGCTCGGAGGGATCTCGCCCTCCGGAGGCGTGTCGCTCGTCGCGGCGGTTCGGCCGGAGACCGGACTCGTCGCCGGAGATCTCATCAAGGAAGCTGCCAAAGTCGTTGGCGGCGGTGGTGGCGGTAAGGGCGACGTCGCCACCGCCGGGGGTAAGCAACCCGAAGGTCTCGACCGGGCGCTCCAGCTGGCGGCGGAGGCGGCCCGGAACTGATGCGGGTCATGGCCCTCGATCTCGGCTCCAAGCGGATCGGAGTGGCGGTGAGCGACCTCACGGGCACGATCGCCTCACCGCATTCGGTGATCGATCGTTCGTCGAGTCCTCGGCACGATCACGACACGATCCGCCGTCTCGTGCTCGAAGAAGAGGCCGAGGCACTCGTCATCGGCTTGCCTTTGTCGCTCGACGGATCGACCGGCCCGGCGGCCAAGGCCGTCATCGACGAGGCGAAGAGAATCGGTACGGTGGTCGGCGTGCCGATTCACTTGCAGGACGAACGGTTGACCACGGTCGCCGCCGACCGCTTGCTTCGTGAGGCGGATCTGTCGGCCACGCAGCGTCGACGGTTCGTCGACAAGGTCGCGGCCGCCGTGATTCTCCAGACCTGGCTGGATGCCCGGCCGACCACATGACCGACACACTCGAGCGCGACGCGATCGAGGACCCCTACGAGGTTCTGCCCCGAATCGTGGTGCGTCGTCGGATCGCCGGCAGGGCGAAGAAGTGCTTCTTGGCCTTGTTGGCCGTCGTGATGTTCGTCGTTTGCGTCTATGCGATTCGTGAGTGGCGTTATCTGGAGCGCGTCAATCCGGCCGGAGATCCGCTGGCCGCCCAGTTGTTCGAGGTCACCGACACCGACGATCTTCGGTCCGTTTCCGAGCGTTTGGCGGGTCTGGGTTTCGTCGTGGATGCATCGACCTTTCGTACCTACGTCGCCAACGAAGGTGGACTCGACGTCGTCCGGGGCTTCTACACCCTCAAGCCGCGCGATCACATGGGCAACATCCTTCGAGTCCTTCGCACACCGCCCAATCAGACGTTCATGAAGGTCACGTTTCCCGAGGGTTTCACTTTGGCCCAGATCGCCGATCGTCTGGCCACGGGCGTGCCCGGATTCGACGCGGCCGCATTGATCGCCCGCGCCACGACCGACCTCGATCCGTTCGAGAGCGAGTACTTGCCATCGGGTTCCCCGAGCCTCGAAGGTCTTCTCTTCCCCGACACCTACTCGGTGGCCGGTGACGTGAAACCCGTTCAGATTCTCCAGCGCATGGTTCGACTCATGGAGCGTGTCGGTCGCCAAGAGGGCCTCGATGACTCCTCCGCGTCACTCGGTTACACGCCGTATCAAGTCCTCACTATCGCTTCGATGATCGAACGCGAGGCCCGCACCGCGGCCGATCGTCCCAAGATCGCGCGGGTCATCTACAACCGCCTGGCTCTCGGGATGCCGCTCGAGATCGATGCCACGCTCTATTACGGGCAGGACCCCACCATCGACTTCTCGGCGCTGAAGACGATCGACTCGCCATACAACACCTACCTGTACACCGGTCTTCCTCCGACTCCCATTGCCAATCCCGGTCGGGCGTCCATTCGGGCCGCTTTGGCGCCGTCCCCCAATCCCTCCACGAACAACGAAGTCTGCGCCGAGATCCCGGCCGATAGTCCGTGTCTGTGGCTCTATTACGTCCTGGCCGACGAGGACGGTTCGCACGTGTTCGCCGCGACTTTCGATCAGCACCAGCGAAATGTGGAAGCGGCACGGGCGGCCGGACTGCTCTGATGGGGGAGTGGACGTGGTGAAGATCTCGGGATCGACCAAGGTGGCGGCGGTCGTCGGGTGGCCGATCGCCCACTCGCTGTCGCCGACGATCCACCAAGCGGGCTTCGAGTCAACGGGAGTCGACTGGACGTACGTCGCGCTTCCCGTGCCACCGTCGAGTCAAGATCGAATCGTTTCGGCGTGCACTGCGCTCGGAATCGCCGGTCTGAGTGTCACGATGCCCTACAAGACCGCAGTGGCCGCTCAAGTCGACGAAGTCGACGACACGTGCCGTCGACTCGGTTCAGTGAACACGGTTTCGTTCGATGACGATCGTCGTTCCACGGGCCACACCACCGACGGCGACGGCTTGGTCGATTCGCTCGCCCACGACGGCGTCGACGTCGCCGATCGCACCATCTTGGTGATCGGTACGGGAGGTGCCGGTCGATCGGTGCTCGAAGCGATTTCCCGCCGAGGTCCGCGTCGGCTCCTGGCCTCGAACCGATCCACCGACCGTCCTGATCTGACGAGCGTCTCGGCAATCGTCGAGCGAGTCGAGTGGGCCGATCGCAACGAAGCGGCAGGTGCCGCCGACATCGTCATCAACTGCACTTCGGTGGGAATGGGCTCCGACCGATCAACGCCCTTCGAAACATCGTGCATCGGCCCCCGACACACGATCGTCGATCTCGTGTATCACCCACTCGAGACACGTTTGCTCGGCGAGGCCGCCACAAAGGGAGCTCGTTCCATCGGTGGGCTCGGAATGCTCGTCCATCAAGCCGCACTCCAACAGAAGATCTGGACCGGTCACCTGCCCGATGTCGAAGTCATGAGCCGCGCCGCCCGTTCGGCGCTGGTGGCGCGGGGATAGCCTGATCTCGATGCTTCGTTATCTGACGGCTGGCGAATCCCATGGTCGAGCCCTCTCGGTCATCGTCGAGGGTCTACCGGCCGGTTTGCCGATCACCGTCGAGGACATCCAAGTCGAACTGGGTCGTCGTCGTCTCGGTTACGGCCGGGGTCCTCGCCAGCGATTCGAGGTCGACGAAGTCACTCTGATCGGTGGGGTGCGACACGGACGAACCCTCGGTTCGCCGGTGGCCATCGAGATCAAGAACACGGAGTGGTTCCGTTCCGACAAGTGGCACGCCGAGATGGATCCGGCACCCGGTCGAACCGAGAAGCCCCTCACCAGCGTTCGCCCCGGTCACGCCGATCTCGTGGGTATGCAGAAGTACGGCTTCACCGACGCCCGCGACGTTCTCGAGCGGGCGAGTGCCCGCGAGACCGCGGCCCGCGTCGCGGCCGGTGCTTTGGCCAAGGCCTTGCTGGCCCACATCGGAACCACGGTGATTTCCCATGTGATCCAGATGGGTGACGCGCGTAGTCGCTCGGGTTCACGTCCGAGTCCGGCTGATCTGTCCTCCGTGGACGAGTCGCCCGTGCGCTGCTTCGACAAGTCGGCCGAGGACGCCATGGTCGCCGCCATCGAAGCGGCGGCCAAGGAGGGGGACTCACTCGGTGGCCTGGTGGAAGTTCTCGGTTTCGGGGTTCCCGTCGGTTTGGGTAGCCACGTCCATTGGGATCGCAAGATCGACGGTCTCATCGCCCAGTCGATCATGAGCATCCAAGCGGTCAAAGGCGTGGAGATCGGAGATGGTTTCGAAGTCGCCGGGCGTCGAGGCAGCGACGCGCACGACCCGATTCGTTGGGACGATGAAGCCGCCGACTACGTGCGCGAAGGAACTCTCGCCGGAGGAACCGAAGGTGGAATGACCACCGGAGAACTCCTCGTCGTTCGAGCGGCCATGAAGCCGCTGGCCACGTTGAATCGACCGACGTTGCCGACGGTCGATGTCGTGACCAAGGAATCGACAGTCTCGTTCAAAGAACGCACCGACGTCACGGCCGTGCCGGCCATGGGCGTCGTGGCCGAAACCATGGTTGCTTTGGTGCTGGCCACCGAGGCTCAGCGAAAGTTCGGCGGTGACTCGCTGGCCGAATTCGTGCGGAACGCCCAAGCCGCCGAGCGCGCCCGTCGATGACCGCGCAACACGTGGTTCTGGTGGGACTCATGGGGACCGGTAAGACCACCGTCGGGAAACGGGTGGCTCGCGAACTCGGCCGAGAGTTTCACGACTCCGATGCGGACATCGAAAACCGTGAAGGCCTGAGTGTTCGGGAGATCTTCGAGGCTCGAGGAGAGTCGGAGTTCCGTGAACTCGAGAGCGCACTTCTGGAGCGTCTTCTCGTGTCGGACGTTCCACTCGTACTGGCCACGGGCGGTGGGGTCGTGCTGGCCGAGCGCAATCGTCGCCTCCTGAAGGGATCACACCACGTCGTCTGGCTCCGGGCGACGGTCGACACGCTCGATTCGAGGCTTCGCGTGACGAAAGGTGCCGGTCGTCGACCGTTGCTCGACGGCGATCTCAGGGAGCGCCTCGAGACTCTGTCCAGAGATCGAAGCGACCTGTACCAGGACGTGGCGACCTCGACCATCGATGTCGACGGGTTGGACTCGGAGCGAGTGTGCGATCTGGTCGTCGCCTGTGTGCGGGGAGACCAGCAGTGAGCCCGCGCGAGATCGTCGTCGAGTTGGGTGACCGGGCGTATCCGGTTCTCGTTGGTGATGGGGTGGCCGACTCGATCGACCGCTACCTCCCGTCCTCCGCGAAGCGGGCCGTCGTGGTCACCGAAGCCGGTCTGCCTTTTGTCTGTCGGCCCTCGCTCTCTCACGAGATCATCGAATTGACGCCGGGTGAGGAGTCGAAATCACTGCGTTCGGTGGAGAACATCTCGCGGACGTTCGCGACGTTCGGCCTCACTCGAGCCGATGTGGTGATCGCGGTCGGTGGGGGAATGATCACCGACGTCGCCGGATTCAGTGCGGCCTGTTGGCATCGTGGCACTTCGTTCGTGAACGTTCCGACGACACTGCTCGGAATGGTCGATGCGGCGATCGGTGGCAAGACCGCCGTCAACCTGCCCGAGGGCAAGAACCTCGTCGGGGCTTTCTGGCAACCAGTGGCCGTTCTGGCCGACACGCGAGCGCTCTCGACGTTGCCCGAACGCGAAATGCGCTGCGGTCTCGGCGAGGTCGCGAAGTACCACTTCATCGCCGGTGACGACATGCTGACGATGACGATGGTCGATCGGATCGCTCGCTGCGCCTCGATCAAAGCCGACATCGTCGCTTCGGACGAACGCGAAGGTGGTCGTCGTGCCTTGCTCAACTACGGACACACGTTGGCTCATGCGATCGAGAGCGTCGGAGCCCACGAACTCGCTCATGGTGAGGCAGTCGCGGTCGGTCTTCTGTTCGCCGCTCACCTCGCCCGGGCACTGGGGCGCATCGATGATCGACGGGTCGACCAGCACTACGAAGTCGTTCGACGTGAGTACGGTCTGGTGAGCGACGACCAGTGGAACTCCGTGCGTCGCTTGCCCGCGGCTGACCTACTGGAGAGCATGGCCCGTGACAAGAAGGCGGTCGCTGGACTCACCTTCGTTCTGGACGGCGCCGTCGGGCTCGAGGTCGTGAGCGGAGTCGACGCGACTGTCGTGGCCGACTCTCTGCAAACCTTCCTCGGCCAGCCCGCCCTCCACGGCTAGGTTTTCGTCGTGCCCTCGATTCTTCTTCTCCACGGCCCGAACCTGAATCTTCTCGGGCAGCGAGAGCCCGAGAT
>Ga0129333_10002265_pt1 | contig 17831 bp, 28 predicted proteins | sample CPB6_08_DNA_FD_94474 | JGI IMG/M metagenome (GOLD analysis project Ga0129333, IMG submission 94474) | Freshwater to marine salinity gradient microbial communities from Chesapeake Bay, USA - CPBay_Sum_0.6_0.8_DNA | ecosystem: Environmental > Aquatic > Marine > Coastal | place: USA: Chesapeake...
CCCGGAAAGTGGTGAATCGGACTTGCAAGATGTTCGTTTAGCTGGTATATCTAGAGATGAAGCCATTGAGTTATTTAAAATTACGGCTGTAGAGAAAGGACTTGTATGAAGACAGTAACGACTCCTAAAGGAACGGCACTTCCATTAGCTAATCTTAAAGGTAAAGATTACTTAATGGTTGCCCATCGGCTTCAGTGGTTTAATGAAGCTGAGACAAATTTCCGTATTGAAACGGATTTCCTCCTTGTCAACGACGACCAAACCGTAGCTCGTGCTACTGTGACTGTCTTTGATAAAGAAGGTAAAGAAATCAAACGAGCAAGTGCAACAAAGCGTGAAACTAAAAAAGACTTCTCAGATCATACAGAGAAGGCAGAAACATCTGCCGTTGGTAGAGCACTGGCTATGCTTGGATACGGCACCCAGTTTGCTATTTCTGACCTTGACGAAGGGGATCGAATTGTAGATGCTCCTGTAGTAGATACACGTGGGGCAGCTTCCAGTGTATCCAATCTTGAAGGTGCAGTAGGTAGTGTAACGGAAATGAAGAAAGCTGGATCATTCCGTAAAACCGCAGCAAAGAAACCAGATGTTGCAGTAGGAGCAGAATCAGATGGATGGGAATGAAGCAGCACAATTAGAACAAGAAATGATTAAACGAGCAGAAGAAAACCAAACCCCCCCACAGGAGGTAGCGGCTGCTATGTTTAATCTTTATCTACCACGATTTCAAATGATGGTGGATAAACTAAGTAATAAATCTTTACGACGAGTTCTGAAAGCGTTGATTGAATATCCTCTTGTAGAAGAAGACTTTAAATTCTCAGGTGAACTTGAAAAAGAAACTTTTCTTATTGCAGAGAATCTAATTCTTGCTAAAGTGATGATGATTAATCATACTCTCATGGAGCAACAAATTGATTTGCAAAGTGAGAAAAACCCTGATATTGTAGAACCAGAACTGGAGAACGAAACTAATGGCTAAATCAAAACGTACTGTAGTTGGATCTGTTTGTAAATCTAAAGACACTGGTAAGCCAGACTATCTTGTGTTGCGTGGGCAAACTGCCGATGCTCTTGCTAAAGCCCTTCTTTCTGCTGATAAACAAAAAGGTCTTACTCTTAAACTAGAGAGTAAAAAGTTTCAGCAAGAAAGTCTGGATGCTGCTGTTGCAAGTGGTAAGCTTTCTGGAGATCTTGCACAAAAGATTAAATCAGATCGAATTGATAAGATCCCAGACTGGGTTAGGTTTGAACTGGTTCTTGTCGAAGCTAGTAAGTAACCAAGGGTTGTGACACCTACCTGATTGAGATGGCGATCTGTGTAGTTGTACTCCATCGCAATGTACAACGAGAGTGGTGTGTTCGGGAGGCTTCCCGCAGTCTTGTAGAGGGCTGAGTGATTTCTACTTATTTATTGAAATCATAAAAGTTGTAAAGAAAGCATCTACCATATTTTGTAAGTTTTGGTGGTTAAAACTTACCGTGTGGCCCCGGCGATAACGGGGCATCTTTTTTAAGGAGGCTTCAATGATGGGTCACTTTATTCGATTCACTAAGGGTGTAGCTGATAAAGGTAAGCTTATCCCACCTAACGAAGTATTCGATCATATCGACGATGGTGAAAAAGATTACTACGCATCTGCTTACCTTTACACAGACGAGCAAGCCGAAGAGTTTAAGAAGACAGGGACAGTACGGGGAATTAAGGATGTAGTAACCAACCGTATCTGGTTTGACTTTGATACAAGCGAAGACCCAACCTTTGCACAAATTGATGCAAGGGAAGCAATTCGACGACTTGAAAAGTACGGCATCAATAAGAACAACATTGAAATTTATTTCTCAGGCAATAAGGGGTTTCATCTTGTTGTTACTCTCAACAGATATATCACCCCAGATCAGGTATATAACATCTGTGTTAAAAAGTTTGGAAAAGATCTAGCGTCTTTAGATAGTGCTGTATACGATCCATCGCGCATCTTTCGTGTGCCGGGAACAAAGCACCAGAAAAGCGGGCTATATAAAATCCCCCTCACTCACAATCAGCTACACCAACTAACCATTCCTCAGATTAAAAATCTAGCATCATCGCTAGATAATATTAAAGATGAGTTTGAATGGGAGATTGCTTCTCCCAAAGAAGACCTATTCGTTGTTGAAGATAAAAAGAAAGAAACTAGAACTCTTCCACCTGAACTTCTTGACTTCTCTAAAAAGCCCTCTCAGTGGAAGAACTGTAAGTGGTCGCTTCTTCAGGGTAACTTTAAAGAAGGCGAACGACATAACGCCCTAATGGTCATCGCAGCCACTTGCCGAGGATTAGGCTACGACAAAGACACCACATACTATATGTGTAAGTCTGCCATGAAAAAGCAAGCGATGCTTACGGGGCAAGAAGAGTTCAACAAAGAAGAACTCTATACAAACATCATTGAGCAATCGGTGTTCACGGATAACTGGGAGGGAGGGCAGTATAGCTGCTCTAAGCCCGGATGGTTACAGACCTATTGCTCTACTCTCGGAGAGCACAAGTGTAAGGTTGAACAAGAAGAACCACCTGTTATTAAAGTTAATGACATGGGTGCTATGTTTACAACCTATGCTCAGAACTTTGAACAAAACATTATTAAAACAGGAATCCCTAAACTAGATGAACGGGCTATGATTTGTGCTTCCACCCTTAATGGTCTACTCGGCCAGCCGGGGGCGGGTAAAACTTCTATGTCCCTTCAGTACCTTCTTAATACTTCCACAAATGGCATCCATTCGACTTTCTTCAGCTTGGATATGGGTATGCCTATTGTGTATGCCAAGATGGTTCAAAAGCTAACTGGACTAAACTTTAAAGAAGTAATGCGTATCTTTAAAGAAGATCCCAAGCAAGCTGCCATTCTGAGTGAGAAACTTAAAGAAGAATATAAAAATGTTGGGTTTAACTTTAAGTCTGGCCTTACTGTTCCTGATCTAAAACAAACTGTTATAGAACAGCAACAGCAAAAGGGGGAAAAGGTTAAGCTTGTTGTAATTGACTATCTTGAATGTCTTGCAGGTCCATATTCAGATCAGACAGCTAACACGGGCTTTATCGCAAATCAATTGAAAGATCTTGCCAATGAGCTATCTGTTGCTGTATTACTATTACTACAGACACAGAAACATTCCACCCCGGATGTTTCAGATCCACTACTTTCTTTGAAAGGGGTTAAAGGATCAAGCTTGATTGAACAAAGTTGTAGCTCTATTCTAACCCTTTGGAGAGAAGGGTATAACCCAAAGACAGTACAAGACGATAAGTATATTTCATTTGCTATTGTTAAAAACCGTTTCGGTTCTCTGTGGTCAGGAGATTTTAGCTGGCATGGTGTAACCGGAGATATCAGAGAACTATCTGAAGAGGAAGAGGAAGATCTTGCTGAATTTCGTGCTAGAAAAGCACAAGCTAAACTAGAAGCTGCTCAACAACAAAGTGGATGGGAATAATTATGCCTCCAAAAAAGAAACTACATTCTTCAGAAAACATTGATACTTTCGTTCTAGCTTTCATGGGAGAGCTAGTTAATGTTATAACCGACATTATGATTGTTGACTATACCCAAAACGATGATAACACTTTAGAACAAAACGCACCTATGGTAGCTAGGGGATATCTACTAGATTCGGATGAAAACTATCTGTATCTTGGCGATAATCCTTTAGAAGTATCACAAGCAATTGCTAGAAGTAGAATTACGATGGTACAAATAGATAGAAAAAAATCAAAGTATGAAGAACTACTTGATGAAATGGGCGATCCAAATAAAAGGGAGGATATTAATTAATGGTTGTCGAGCACATGACAACCGTATTAATACAAGATTTTAATCCACTTTTTCTAGCTTATGATTATTTTGATGATAATATCAATATTGTTATAACATCAAATTGTTTTATCAATCAACCAATGCACGAGCGGATAAGATCTGTATATAAATGCATTCAAGAAAAATCACCTAATGTTCTTGAAAGCTATCACGTATTCGTGCATAGTTTTACTGAGGACGAGCTAACAGAAGTTCTAGAGCACAACAAAGAAGGTACAGATGAATGAAGGAACTGTTGTTGTTATTGCTGGTAAAATGGATCAAAGAGTAAGGGAGCACGACGAAAAAAACATTTACGGTACTTTAGTAAAGACTGAATGCGGTAGAGTTTGGGTTATGCTTCCAGATGGAAACATTTGGGTAGGAGAAGAATATCAGATTTATCCCGCCGAAGAGGAGCAAGAATGCACGACAAACTGATCTATGGTAAAAATGAAACGCAGCGCATCGTTTGTATTGAACCTAGTGAAGATAGTGCAATCATTTACACAGAAGATGAAGATAATATTATCCATTCTCACGTTGTTAGTAATCGGTATTGGATTCTTTCGAATCAAAACATTGATGGATCATTTGCGCGACTAACTGGAAACCTACATTACAAATATGGCAAACAGTTTTCTTCCAGAGAAGATTACATATCCTTTAAAAAACAACATCAAAAGTTTGACATGTATTCCATCCATGACCCTAAAGAATCTTTTATGGTTAAGGACGGATATACATACTTTAAAGGAATGAAACCGCAAGATATTTCCATTCTTTCTTTTGACATTGAAACAACCGGACTTAATCCAGAAGCACAAGATGCATCTGTTCTTCTTATTTCAAACACATTGCGAGTCGGCACAACTGTAGTTAAAAAACTATTTGCATATTCCGATTACCCAAGCGACGTTGATATGATTATAGATTGGATGACTTGGGTTAGAACAAACAATCCTTCTATTATTTGTGGTCACAATATCTATTCATTCGACTTAATGTATCTTTCAAAGTACATGCAAATCAATGACTATGATCTTTATTTGGGAAGAGATGGATCGCCTATTCGATTTGAATCATATGAGTCAAAGTTTCGAGTAGACGGCACACGGGATCTTCATTATCACAAAGTAAGATGCCACGGTCGGGAACTTATTGACACGATGTTTCTTGCCTACAAGTACGACATTGGTAGGAAGTATGAAAGCTATGGTCTAAAAAAGATTATTGCCCAAGAAAACATTGAAGCTAAAGATCGTGTATTCTACGATGCATCACAGATTAGGTTTAAATATAAAGACCCTGATGAGTGGAAACTAATTAAAGAATATTGTTTGCACGATGCAGACGATGCGCTCAAGTTATTTGATCTTATGTCTCCGCCCTTCTTTTACATGACGCAATCTGTGCCTAAAAGCTTTCAATCTATGATTGAGTCGGCATCGGGTAGTCAGATCAATTCTGTAATGGTGCGCAGCTACCTACAAGAAAAACATAGCATTCCCAAAGCAACACAGACTGAATCATTTGAAGGAGCTATCAGCTTTGGAAATCCGGGAGTGTACAGAAACGTATTCAAGGTTGATGTTGCCTCTCTGTATCCGTCTATCATGATTGAGTACAAAGTATATTCTCCACAAAAAGATCCTAATAAAAACTTCTTGAATCTTGTGCAGACGTTCACTGAAAGACGCTTGTACCACAAACGCCTTGCTAAAGAAGAGAAGTACCACGATGATATGCAAGCTGCTTTCAAGATCTTTATTAACAGTTGCTATGGCTTCTTAGGTAGCACAGGACTTAATTTCAACATGCCAGAAGGAGCGGCTCTTGTTACTAAAATCGGGCGGGACATTCTATCTAAGTCTATTGAGTGGGCTGGTCAAAAAACATATTCAATTGTAAACGCAGACACTGATTCTATTTCGTTTACTAAAGCCAACTCATCCGATTTCACAAACGATGAGCGGGGAGATATTCTTAAAGAACTAAACTCTTTGTTTCCTTCTTCAATTAGATTTGAAGACGATGGATTATATAAATGTGTAATTGTATTTAAGGCTAAAAACTATGTCCTTTATGATGGGAAAAAAATCAAAACAAAAGGATCGGCAATCAAAGCAACCACCAAAGAGCCCGCCCTCCGCGAGTTTATCAACAGTGTTATTGTTAGCATCATTGATAATCGTAATGATTATGATACTATTTATAAAGGCTACGTTGTTGAAGCAATGAATATTAAAGATATTAAACGGTGGGTTTCTCGTAAAACTATTTCTGAAAAGACATTGAATCCTCAACGAACAAACGAGCAAAAGATATACGACATTATTCAAAACAGCAACTTTGTTGAAGGAGATAGGATCTATTGCTTCTTTAAACCAGATGGCACATTAGCTCTTGCGGAGAACTTTAATGGGGATTATGATAAAGACAAGATGCTTGAGAAGCTATATAAAACTTCAGAGATCTTTGACACTGTGCTACCAGATGGCATCTTTGTTAACTATAAACTAAAAAAGAACAAACCAAAACTACAGGAGTTACTAGAATGATTTACTTAGCTGCTGGCCTTGTTTGCTTATCTATCGGATTAGCTTATGGAATTGGAGTTTATAGGGGTTATACTGACGGATATAAAGATGCAATAGAAGAAGTGACAGATGTAATTGAGGGTATTCAAAAACATATTTTGAGAAATAAAACGGATGAAACTTAAATTCTTTCAAATTGCAAAAGCTGCTTCAAAACACTCCGATCATCCTGCGCATCGTCTAGGAGCAGTTATTGTAGATGGGAATAAGATCATATCTGTTGGATTTAATAAAAACAAAACACACACTAAATCTAACCACGCATGGAAAAGACTACACGCTGAACTGTGTGCTATTATTAAAGCTAAACAAGATTTGACAGGTTGTTCCATTTATGTGTATCGTGAAACTAAGAATGGTGATCTAGGAATGGCTAGACCTTGCCCTTCTTGTATGGAAGCGATAAAAGAAGCAAACATAAACAAAGTATATTATTCAACTGAAAAAGGATACAGCGAAGAGGTAATATGAAAGAAGTTCTTTCTTTTGATGATGTTCTTATTGTACCAAACTTTTCTAACATTGCTTCAAGAAAAGAGGTAGACACAACTTCTTTTGGATTAAAGGTACCGATTATCTCTTCTAACATGGACACCATTACTGGTCATGCTATGGCGTCAGAAATGGGTAGGCTTGGTGCAGGGGCGTGTCTTCACCGATTCTCTACCGTTCAAGAAAACATTGACGAGTTTAAAAAATCACCTAAGTCAACAATGGTTTCAATTGGAATTGGACCAGCTGAACTAGAGCGAGCTATCTGGTTGTTTGAGTCGGGGGCCACTTATTTTGTAATTGATGTTGCTCACGGAGCAGCAACCCACGTTGTACAGCAATACGAAAAGATTCGATCTATCGTAAAAGATAACGCATCAATTATGGTGGGTAACTTTGCAACACAAAAGAACATTGACGATTTTAACTACGCAGCAAATACGAGCAGATCTCCTGATGCATATAAAGTAGGGATTGGTGGCGGTAGTCTTTGTACAACTCGTGTAGTTACTGGGTGCGGATTGCCTACATTTGCATCTATTCTAGATTGTGCTAGAGCACACGCTCCAATCATTGCAGATGGTGGTATTCGTAATAGCGGAGATATTGTTAAGGCTCTTGCTGCTGGAGCATCGGCTGTTATGGTAGGGGGTCTTCTTTCTGGAACATTAGAAACACCGGGGGAAATAATTAGAAAACAAGATCATGAATTCCCCTTTGAAAAGTGGTATAAAAAATACCGTGGGTCAGCTTCTCATGAATCATATGAAGTACAAGGTAAAGTAGCAGACCACCGCGCACCAGAAGGCGAAGCAACACTTGTTGACTATAAAGGTAAAGTAGAATCGGTAGTTCAAAACTTGATGGGCGGGCTTAGATCTGGTATGAGTTATGTAGGAGCCACGACAATCAAAGAACTACAGGAAAGAGTTCATTTTGTACATATAACCGATTCAGGCAAGAGAGAATCTCGCGCTCACGCTAAGGAGTAAAATGTCACACTTTATTGTTAAGCAAAAAAGCAAACTCGAAGAAATGCAAATTGGGGACAAAGTTCCTGAATCTGACTTCAGTATTATGACTCCAGACGGAGTTTTTGTTCAGCTTCAACATATTGATGAAGATGAAGATGACGCCCCTTACGATGTTAATCCGGGTATTTGGGTTATTCAAAAAATACCCACAGGGTTAAAGCTTAATAAGACAGCGTTTGTTAAAGACGAGATCTTATCTTCTTTCGTACATACTCAATCTATTACAGATAAAATTGATAAGTTTTTTACTAGGCTAGATGTTTATAAGAAACATGGTATTGAAGTCCCTAAAAGGGGTATCCTTTTATACGGACCTCCTGGTTCTGGTAAAACAACAGTAATTAATAAAATTGCAGACCAGTATTCCGATGACGGAAAAACAGCAATCATTATTTGGCCTACAGATAAGTTTGAAGCTTTTACAGTAAAAGACTTCATTAAAAGCTTTAACTATGTTGGAGTGGATAAAATAATTCTTGTTGTAGAAGATATCGGTGGCACCGAGATTGACCAAACTCGTATGCGTAGCGATTCATCCTTGCTAAGTCTTCTTGATAATCAAGAGAAGACATTTAAGATTCCCGTATTGATTCTTGCAACAACAAACTTTCCCGAAGTGTTTCTAGGAAACCTAACAAATCGCCCTCAACGTTTTGATGATAAGATTGAAGTTGGCTTACCGCCAGCTGAGTCAAGGGCAGAACTATTAAAGTTCTTCTCTAAAGACGAAGTACCATCTGATGCCGCACTTACCTTTATTAAGAGTAAAGCTTGCTCAGAGTTTTCTCCTGCCCATATCAAAGAGTGCATCATTCGTTCTGCTATCTATGATAAAGAATTACTCACTACTATCAAAGAAGTAGCAGATGAAATTGAAAAGTATAAAAAAGCTTTTAGTAATCAAAAAGCAGTTGGTATGAAGATGAGTGCATATGAATGATTGGATTGTAGTTAAAAAATCATGACAGAAATAGCATATAATGGTTCTTTAAATAACGGAGAAAATATTTCTGATCAAGAATATTTTCTTGGAGAAGAAAGTGATCTATTAAATAATAGACATTATAAAATTAATAAAAACTCTCATAGAATTAATTCACTTCACTCAAAAAAATCTTTATTATCACCTGATGAGTTTGATGCTTTTTTAGAAAAATATAGAATTAGCCATAAATGAAAAACTTAATTGATTTCGACCAATTCAAAAAAGATAAAGAAAAGAATAAAATTCTAGACAAATCAGAAAAAGCTGTCGAAGAGATGAAGATAATTTTATACATAATGGAATTAGCTATAAACGGATTATCTCATTTTAATAAATATGTTGTTGTAACTGAGTGTATTTCTGTGTTACAAAGTAATAAAGTTCTTCTTGAGATTCATCTTAAAAAATACATGAAAGCCGTAGACAAAATTAAAGAAGAAATGAAAAATGGTAAATTGGAAGAAACTAGCAAAGAAAATACCTAACAAAGTTCAACTCTCTAAAAAAGGGGAGTATGAAATTGTTTGGGTTGAATCTTTCAAGCAAACTGATGTTGTTGGTGAGACACGGTTTGATCGTAAACAAATTGCGATTAAAACTAAAATGTCTGCTAAGAACACAGTCATCACCTATTTACACGAAGTAGCTCACGGTATTTCAGCCGAGCATGAAGTTGAGCTAACTGAAAATCAAATTTTAGCTTTAGAAAAAAGCTTGTACTATCTCATAAAAGATGGTAACTTATTCAAGAAGGACTAAAGAATGAAAAAAATTTTAGTGCTAGGTGATTCACACCTCCCTTATACGGATTTTGAAGTTATTGAACAAGCCCATGACTTTGCTAAAAAGTTTAAGCCCGACATTGTAATTTCAACTGGTGACATGACGGACCAAAAGTATTGGAGTAGATTTCCTAAATCTCCAGAAGATGATGGTGGTCAGCTTGAATGGGAAAAGGTATTAGCTGGAGCTAAAGAGTTCGCTAAGATGTTCCCAAAGCTTACCATTCTTAATTCAAATCATGATAGACGATACGCAAAGAAAGCAGCTGAAAGTGGCATTCCTAAGATTATGGTTCGTACTCTATCTGAACTAATCCCCAACAAAGGCTGGCAATGGCATCTTGGACCAGACCCTCTTGTAATCGGTAACACAGCGTTTATGCACGGCGACGAGCTACAGGGTGGGGTTAAAGCTAAAGCCAATGTTCTTGGTATGAACGTTGTACAAGGACACTCACACAAAGCAGAACTACACTACGTTAACACCTTTGGTAAAAGCTTATTTGCAATGGACGTAGGTTGTACAGTAGATCCTAAAAGCGCGGCATTTGATTACGCAGCTTCTTCACTCACAAAAGTTTGGGTCGGTTTTGGTTACATTGATAATGGAGTTCCACACCTAGTTCCTAAGAAAAAATAAAGGAGAATAATATGAAAACAATTCAAGTATTTCTTCGTGACGAAAGAGCAATCGCACCCAATCGTAATAAAGCAACAGATGCAGGATTAGATCTGTATGCGATTGAAGATAAGTTTATTGAACTAGGATCAACTGCTATTGTCCGTACAGGGGTGTCTGTAAACATTCCAGCTGGTATGGTGGGTAAGATTGAAGATCGTAGTAGTCTAGCAGCTAAAGGATTACGAACGGGAGCAGGAGTAGTTGACACAGGATACAGTGGGGAGGTTGGTGTAGTTCTACACAACCTTACGTCGCAACATGCTTCTGATCCAGTTCTACATCGTAGAGGTTATCAAATCCGTAAAGGCGATAAGATTGCACAGCTTCTTGTATACAGCGTTGAAACTCCGGCTGTAGAGGTTGTAGCTAATTTATGGGAATCTGAGCGAGGAGCGGGTGGATTTGGGAGTTCTGGTCGATGATTACAAATGAGTTCTTTAAAGGATACCATCAGGCCTTAAATACGGTAGAAGAAAATGTTGACTCCCTCATCAAGTTCAGAGAACAAGGAGACAACGACTTCTTCTATACAAGTGCGCTTAAACAAGTTAAGTCTCATATTAATCAAGTCCGTGAGTCTTATAAACAATTACAAAAGCAACTTGTCGATGAGCAAAAGAAAAAGCGAACTTGAAGATAAAATAGAACAATTACAGGCTGAAGTAGATCAATTGAAATCTGCTAACAACGCATTAAGACGCCGACTCAAAAAAGTAGATAGCAAATTTCAAGAAGATGAATACTTAAATGACGATCAAATAGAAAAAAAATATGAATATGTAAAACAATATAGCTGTCCTAGTTGTAAAAAGAAAACGATGGAAGAAGTAGAAATAGCAGGACGTATGTTGAAAAGGTGTATGAATTGTGGCAAGAGAACGAAAGCCGAAAAAGTATAATAGAAAAACATTTGTAACTGGTGCATTACGTAGAGCATCGCTTCGATGGCCCCCTCGAAACATGGCTTTAAAAAAAGCCCGTGTTGATAGGGGGCTTTATCGTTGTTCAATGTGTGGAGAATCTTTTAAACGTGACGACATTCATATTGACCATATTGTGCCTATTGTTGATCCTTCAAAGGGTTTCATCGGTTGGGACGACTACATCGAAAAACTTCTCTGTGAAGAAGATCAATTTCAAATCCTTTGTAAGCACGATCACGAAGTCAAAACATTATTAGAAGATGAAATGCGAAAAGCGTTAAATAGTATTGACAAAGAAAAAGAAAGCGAGTAATATAAAATTATGAAGCTAATTAAACTGGCTTATATTCAAGACCCAATAACTAAACTACCTTCTGTTTCTCTCACTAATCTAGTGTTATCATTGTTATTTCTTCTTGTTGCAGGTGGGCTAGATCTAGCTGGTAAAGTAAAAGGAACTAGCATTGCGCTTGAGTATTTCGGTGTGTCAGCTGCCTTGTATTTTTCAAGGCGGATTAATATAAACGGGAAAGGCTTTACAGCAGAAAGTGAACAGAAGAATGATTAAGAAGGTATTGGTGGCGGTAGTAGCAGGTGTTTTTCTTGGATCAATTGGTGCGGCTTTAACTTCTCTAAATGATCTTAAAACAACATTAAATACAATCCCAACTGAAACAGCTAATGCTAATTTAGATACAGGGATGTTTTTAGATATTATTAAATCAAATGAACCTGCTCCACCAGTTGAGTCTGTAAACGATGCTGGTATTAAAACATTAGATCTTACAGATAGCAACGTTGTTTTAGTGTATGGTCCAATTATGCGAAACGGAAATGAAATTGCTGACCATATTAAAAAAGCATCTCAACGAGGGGAACCTGTTTACGTTTTAATTGATAGTCCCGGTGGAAGCGTTGTTACAGGAGGTGCTATTGTTTCGGCAATTGAAGCTTCTCCAGTCCCTGTATACACGGTGTGTTTACAACTATGTGCGTCAATGGGTGCTATGATCCATCAATACGGAACAAAACGATATACAGTAAATCGTAGCCTATTAATGTTTCACGATGCAGCAGGGGGCTTTATTGGGCCATTCCAACAAATTGCATCTCAAATGAATATGATTAGTAGGTTTGTAAATAAAATGTTTGCAAATGCAGCTAAACGCTCTGGACAAAACTACAAGGACTTTGTTGCAAAGATTGGTGCGGAGATCTGGGTTGATGGTGAAGACGCTGTTACACAAAAATACAGCGATGAAATTGTAAGTGTTATCTACGATGAAAGCAAGGCCGTAAATCCTCCTACTTTAGAATTATTAAAACTAAGAGATGATTCTAAAATTAAAATGCTAGACATTAGCTATATTAAATAATATGGAATATTTAATAGGGTTATTAGTAGCCCTTCTTGGGGGGCTGCTTTATGAAAGGTCAAAAAGAAAAACAGCAGAAGGCTCTTTACATAACTTGGAAACAAAAAAAGAAGTTCTTGAGTTAGAAAAACAAGAGTCTAAAAACAGCGGGTTAATTGAAGCCGAGAAAGAAAAAAGAGAGGAAATTAAAAATGAACAGTCTAAAAAATCTCTTGATGATCTTGCTCGCTTCTTCAATGATCGTAAATAATAGCTACGCAGACGATGCTATTGTCCTAAACAAAGGACAAGCAGCACCGTTTACAGGGTTACTTCTCACGGAAGAGAAAGCTAACTCTGTGTATAATGACCTGAATAAGTATAAACTTTTAAATGAATCATTAGAACGTACTGTAACTTTGTATGAAAAAAACGAAGAGATACAAGACAAGAAGATAAATACATTGTTACAACAGAACGATAAACTCGCAGTAGATCTTATGCAAGCCAGAAGCACCAGTAACTGGGAAAAGGTGTTATGGTTTGGATTAGGATTTCTTTCAGTAGGATTAGGTATCTATGGGGTCAAAGCGATTACCAAATGAGCAGACTTTAGAAGAGTTGCTTAAAACTATTGAAGAATCACAAGATGAAAGCATCGTTGGTGTTTCCGACGATGTTTTTATTTTTATTAGCACATTCAATATTTTACCGGGAAATAATAGAATCTTAAAAAGAACTATGTATGCTTTGTATAGATCTTGGTCTAAAACACCATCGTCTAAACAGGGATTTGGTAGAAGAATGTGTGAACACTTTGAGTCAACGTACTCACAAGGAAAAGAATACTATAAAATAAATATAGATTCTTTTACTGTCAAAAAAGAAACGCTTCAACTAATTGAGTCAAAAAAGAAGGAAAGAGTAAAATATCCCTTTTGGCAAAATCATTTCCAAAGTTATTTACTATTCTTTGGAATAAAAAAGGGAAATGTTTGGATTGATTCTTTTGTATTATACCATATATACCAAAAATGGTGTTATGATAATAATAGAAAAACAACTTTATCAAAACATGAATTTCACAAATTTTGTAAACTATATTTTAAAATAAAAAGAAATATTCAAAACAACGAAATTTGGTTTGCAGTAAACAAAGAGTTTGTAGACGCTTTCCTTCCCCCAGAAAAACTAGCCTCATTACATCAAGGAAGGAAATATCAAAATGAAAAAAAACAGAAGATCAGAAACAAAACATCCGGCTCTTAAACCAGAATTGAATCTTAAAAGTAGATATGAATTGATAGACTATGATTATATTAAAAAGCTATCAGAAGAAGAGAAAGATTGGTTGAATAAGTTTACAGAAGAGTATGTAAACGCTAGTATCAACACAGAAGACTTGAGTAAAAATTTACACAATACAGAAGAACTAAAAAAAGATTGTTATAAAAGAAACAATGCTCGTAATAGAGACATACTTACTAAGGCAAAGATTTCTGGAAACCATGTAAGTATTGATGAGATGTTTGTAAAAAAGAAATCACTTAAAGTAGATGCAGAAGAAACATTACTTGATAAAATCGACAACTTTTTGGATGAGTTGGAAAAAGCTGACTCCTGATCCAATAATAATAGAAATAATACCAATACTTTTTAAAACACCATTAATTGCAATAACATGTTCTTTTAATGGTTGCATTTCTTTTCTTATTAAATCTAAATTTTCTTCAGCTAGTTCTGTTCTACGAATATGTTCTTTAATGTTTTCTTCTTGTTTAGCAACAGTAACTTTTAAATCAGAAACATCTTCAGAAATTTTATCCAATACCTCAAACAACCTATCGTTATTCATTTGGTTTTCCTTCTGTTTCAGTTTGTTCCTGTTCTTCTAAAAGACTAGGAAGGATATCTCTGAAAGCTGAGTTTTGTGACATTGCAAAGATAACAGCATTTTTTCTTTGAATGTCTTTACTTCTAATTGCTTCTCTTAGTGCATTTGCTTGACTTGAAGATACACCCTTAACCCCAGCAAGAGAATCGGCTACTTTATATAAAACATTATCAGATGCATTTGTTAGTTTTTTAATTGCATTGGAAGATGTAATAGGTTCAATTACTCCAGTTTTTACACTGCGGTATGCTGAACCTAAAGCACGAGCACCAGTTAAAGGCATGCCGATTGCACGAGAAGCAAGATAACCCATGCTATACTTTTCTGAACCATGACCTAAATCTTGTCCTTCAATTCTTGTCATAATTCCAGCTAAATTAGATTCTTCTCTAAATACATTTTCAAGAGTTTTTGGATCTAATAAATCGTAATAAGATTCAGTTGGTTGTATAGCTACTTCGCCAAGATCTTTAGCTCTTTTATTAATTCCTTCAATATAAGCTTTTTCTGTTTCTTCTTTTAATATTTTATTAAATTCATTTTGAGAAATTTTATCAGAATCTAAATCGGTTATTCTTCTACCCTTGCCACGAGAAACACTTCTACGTTCTGCTAATCTACGCTCAACTCTTTCTATAATAACTGCTTCAACTGATTCAGGAGAATCAGGATGAATACCCAATCCAGCTTTAAGATTCTTTTTATTATTAAAATCTAAATTTAACTTGCCTAGTTTTTTTAAATCAATACCTGTAATTTTTTGGAATTGATCTATTCCTTCAATAAATTTATTGATTGTATACCCTGATTTTCCAGCACGGGTGCCTAATACACCAGCGTCTTCAATATCACCTAAAATTTGTTGTTTTAATTGACCTAAAACTTCTCCACCAGTTTCTTCTCCAGAAAACCTAACAAGCCTTTTAGGAATTTCATTAACAGACTTTTCGGAGTTCATAATATGAATAGGTAATGTTATATCTTCTCCTCTATTTAAAATAGTTTCAATTGTATTTTCTGTAAATAGTTTATAATTTTGAACAGCAGTTTCAAATCCGGGAACTTTTTTAATTAGTTGATTTGTGATATCATCATCAATAATTTTTAAAGCAGTAATTAAGTTCTCGTTAATGTCTCCACTAGAATACATTGTAGATAATCTTTTTCTTGTTGCAAGTTGAAGTTCTCTTGCTACAATCGGATCAAGTTGGCTTTTACCTCTTATTGCATATAAAACATTACCAAAAATTCTTTTATTAGTAATATCTAAATTTTTTTCAATAAAAGATAAAGCTTCTTGAAACTCACCCGAAGTTGCATCTATTTTAATTTTAGGATTGCTTGATGCTTCTTCAACTACATCAGAAATTTTTTGTCCTAATGTTCCTTGAACACCCATTAATTGGCTAGAAATACGATTAGCAAAAGTATTAAGTCTTTCTCTTATTTCTTGTTTTCCTTGTCTTGTTTCAAATGAAAATGGAATTTTTGCTGCTTTTGCTTTAAATGCTTGTTGGATTTGATCTAAATATGGATTATTTTTAATTACGTCATTAATTGCTTCTTTAACAACAGGAATTTTATTACCTGCGTAAGTAAAAACTGGCCCCAAAAACGCACCAGCAACCCCACCACCAACGAAACCCTTAGCGGTTTCGCTTGGAATATCAGCGATTGTTTTCGCTTCCCCAGCACCACCGATACCCCCTTCAATTGCACTCATTCCAGCGGTTAATCCAGCAACCTTAGCCCCTTGTTTACCAAATAAACTACCAAAAGTTGATAATGCTTCTGCTGTTTCCTTTTTGGGAATAAATTTACCCCTTGTTGCTGCCACTAATAAAGCACTTGGAATTGTCCTTCCTAGAATTTCAGCACCCTCCCCTACCCACGGACTTCTTTCTTCTGCTAATTTAATACGATCTAACTCTTGTTTTTTATACTTATCATATAAAACATACAGCTGTTCATCAGAAAAAGGAGCAGCAACCGATGCTTTAGTTGCTGCAATTAATTCATCAGACCAACCTAGTGTCGCACCTTTAGCTGCCATTGTAGCTGCGTCTGCGCCAGTTTCAACTAAAGATTTAAAAGCATCAAATCCAGTATTAGCTAACCCAATTGCAGTGTCTTTTACTGTTGTGTCGATTGGTTTTTTAGGTTCTGCTTTTGGTGCAGTAACAGGGGTAACAAATTTATATTTTTGTTTTAGTGCAAGTGGAATCTGTTCTTTTTCAACACCAAACTTTTTACCTGAAGCATCGTACATATCTACAATATCAGGCATTTCATCAATTTGTTTTTTAGGAATATACTCTTGTTTTATTGCAAGATCTAATTGTTCAGGTTCAATTTCGTAAAGATTTCCTTCTTTATCATAAACAGGAATTAATGAGGGTGTTGCAGATGAAGTTTCTTCACTAGATGGGCCACGGTAAGTATCAGCTGGTTGAGCAATGTTAAGATATTTTTTTGTTTGCTCGTATTTTTTTTGAAAATTTTCTTGATTTTGTAGCTGTCTCTCATTGTAATCTTCGCTGTAAATTCCTGCATTATAGTACGCATATGCTTTTTTTGGGTCGCCTTTAGATTTGTCCCAAGCTAACTTTATGTACCCACCCGCTAATTTGTCTTCTAAACCTTTATTTTCTAATAAAGCTTTTCTAAAATCATCATCGCTAAGTGCTGATATTTCTTCTTTTAATTTTTTATCTTTATATACTTTATCAGCAACGTCCATTGCTGCAATTTTTGTTATGTGAAATAATCCTTGTGTTTTTCCTTCTTGTTCAACTGCTTTATCAATTCCATGTGTTGATTCAGTTGCACCCACAGCAGCAACAATGTCTAATGGAATGTTTAAATTTTTTGAAATGTCTTCGTATCTTTTTTTAACATCGTTAGGAATAGTAATAGCTGGTTCAGTTGCTTCTGATTCAGTTGTGATTGGCTCAATAATTAAACCAGATTTATTTATTTTTGTTGGTTTTAAATCAATTGTTTGCATCTCTGGTTGTTTTTTTACAGGAGGTTGAATTGATTCAATTTCAAGAGGTTTTGGGGGTTCGACTGTATATCCTCTAGATAAAGCAGATTCAAATTGTCTTTTTTCAATTTTAACTTTTTTACCACTAGGATTAAATATTTCAACTAAATCAAGTGGCTCAACAATTAAATCTGAATTTGTTTGTGAATTTTCTAATTGATCCATAATCAATCCTTATTTAATTTTTTGGTCGAAG
>Ga0129333_10002266_pt1 | contig 17830 bp, 15 predicted proteins | sample CPB6_08_DNA_FD_94474 | JGI IMG/M metagenome (GOLD analysis project Ga0129333, IMG submission 94474) | Freshwater to marine salinity gradient microbial communities from Chesapeake Bay, USA - CPBay_Sum_0.6_0.8_DNA | ecosystem: Environmental > Aquatic > Marine > Coastal | place: USA: Chesapeake...
ACGCCCTGGCCGGTGGACTATAGAACTGGCTTGAGCACGCCCTGGACGCAGTATTCACTGGCCCAGGGTGTCAGCCGCTGGCAGACCACGCTCAATGAGTACCTGGGTCTGCTGTCGTATCGCCTGCTTGGGCGGTTGTGATTTTTTGCTCAGTTGAGCTTGATGTGTTGCTCCACCGGGCCGACCTTGTTCAGGGTCCACTCGGTCATGGAGCCGTCATACAGCTTGGCCTGCTTGTTGCCCAGGATCTCACTGGAGACAAACCAGCCGATTGAGGCCAGATGGCCGGTGTTGCAGAAGTTGACCTGCTCGCCCTGGGTGGGGACCTTGGCCACCTGGTAAAGCTGCTCGATCTGGGCCTTGCTGCGAAACAGGCCACCCGCGTTTTCGGTGGTCCAGAGGGCTGGCAGGTTCTTGGCGCCGGTCAGGGTGCCGTTGACACTGGCCTTGGGGTTGCGGTTGATGCCCATGAACTGGTCTTCAGGCCGGTTGTCCACCATCAGGACTCCGCGGCCCATGGCCGCCTTGACGTCATCAGAACTGGCGAGCATCTCCGGACGCAACTTGATGGCGAAAGTCTTTGCGCTGGCTTGCACGGCGCCCGCCTGCACCGGATTGGCCTTGTCCTTGGCCCAGGCGGTCATGCCGCCGTTGAGGATGGACACCTGGTCATGGCCGAATACCTTGAAGGTCCAGTAAATCCGGGTGGACCAGCCCATGTCGGCGTTGTTCTTGCCAGGTGAGACCAGCACCACATGGGTGTTGTTGTCGATGCCCAGCGAACCGATATGCGCCGCCAGTTTGGAGGTGTCTGTGGGCAGCATGTCAGGCACCTTGTCATTGCGCTCCTCGCGCCAGCCGGACTTGTCAAAGTTGGTGTTCACGGCGCCGGGGATATGCGCTTTTAGAAAGTCGGCGCCCGGCTGGGAGTCGAGCACCACCAGGCCGGGCTTGCCCATATTGGCCTTGAGCCAGGCTACATCCACCAGTGGCTCGGCAGCCACGGCGGGTTGGAGGCATAGCAGGGCTGCCAGGGCAGCGATTCTTGTTGACAGACTGAAAAATTTTCCAAGAGAAGACATGGGGGCTCCTAGTTAACAGGAACCGTAGCGTGCTCCAAAATTTTTCAATCCTGAATCCGGGGAAACCCTTTATCCGGACATTTCCAGGGACTCGGCAGAGGACTCAGGGGCTATCGGCATGGCCAGCACCTTGTCGATGCGGCGGCCATCCAGGTCAACGATCTCGAACATCCAGTTGGCACACTCGATGCGCTCGCCCACATTGGGCAGCTCTCCGCTGACCGCCTGCAGCAGCCCGGCCAGCGTGTTGTAGCGGCCTCGGTCTTCCTGGGGCAGATCCCGGATATCGAGCCGGCTTTTCAACTCATCGATCGGCATGAGGCCATCGAGCAGCCAGGAACCATCTGCCCGGGCGGTGGCCCAGGCTTCGGTCTGGGTGATTGGCTGCAATTCACCGGTGATGGCCTCCAGTAGATCACCCGGTGTGACCAGTCCCTGAACGACGCCATACTCATCCACCACAAAGACCAGCCGGCTGGCGCGCGCGCGAAACTGCTCCAGCAACTCCAGGCCACTCAAAGTCTCGGGGACGAAGACCGCCGGTTCGATGTGGTGCGACAAGGCAAGCGGCTCGTCAGTGCCCAGCTCTAGCAGCATGCCCACGCTGATGATGCCTTCGACCTGGTCCAGCGAGCCCTTGCAGACCGGGTACCAGGCGTGCGATGCCAAAGCGCCGTTCTGACCAATCTGGCGCAGGCTTTGCGTGACCGATAAATCGGCTTCAAGCCAGTCGATCTCGCCGCGCGGAACCATCAGCGAAGTGAGGGGCCGGTCATCCAGTCTGAAAACATTCTGGACCAGTTTCTGCTCATGCCGCTCGATCACCCCGGAGTCCACGCCCTCTTCAAGACTGTGGCGGATTTCTTCCTCGGTCACGCCTCGGTCGGTGTCGGTGGGGATGCGAAAAATCACCAGAACCGCCTGGGTGGTGGCCGAGAGCAAGGCGACAAAGGGCCGCGCTGATGTCGCCAACCAGCGCATGGGGCGGGCCATCCAGCGCGCCACAGTCTCTGGGAACAACTGGCCAATGCGTTTTGGCACCAATTCGCCAAAGATGATGGTGAAGAAGGTGATGATCGTCACCACCAGCCCGGTGGCGGTGATGCTGGCGACCTGCTCGGACAGGCCCAGCTCACGCAACCAATCGGCCAGGCCGCCACTGAAAGCCGCTTCACCCACAATGCCGTTGAGCACACCAATCGAGGTGATCCCGACCTGGATGGTGGACAAAAACTGGTTTGGGTGGTCCATCAGGTGCAGGGCACTTTTTGCCCCGCTATCGCCGGCTTCGGCCATGGCCAGCAGGCGGGCTTTGCGACTGGCTGCCAGGGCCAGTTCGGACATCGCAAACAGGCCGTTGAGCAGGATCAGAAGGACAATCAGTAGCACTTCCATGGAAGCCGGGTGAGAATAGACACCATGTCACTTTACCTGATCGGCGATGTGCAGGGCTGCGACGCGGCGCTGGCCAGCCTATTGGCGCAGGCGGATTTTTCGCCCAGCCGCGACCAGCTCTATCTGTTGGGAGATCTGGTCAACCGGGGCCCTGACTCCCTGGGCGTGTTGCGTCGCCTGCAGTCCTACGGTGGTTCGGCCCGATGCCTGTTGGGCAACCATGACCTGCATCTGCTGGCCATTGCCCATGGTATCCGACCGCCCCACCGCGGTGACACCCTGGATGAGGTCTTGCAGGCGACCGATCGACTGGCCCTGCTGGACTGGTTGAGCCAGCAGGAGATGGCGATTTACGAGCGCCTCCACGGTGAAGCGGTGTTGATGGTGCATGCGGGCGTGCTGCCCAGTTGGAGCGCCGAGCAAACCATGGCGCTGGCTGGTGAGGTGCAGGCGGTGTTGCGTGGCCCCGACCTGTTTGAATTTCTCTCCCGGATGTATGGCAATCAGCCAGCGGGCTGGCGGGAGGATCTATCGGGCTTCGATCGCTTGCGGGTAATCGTCAACGCCCTGACGCGCTTGCGTTTCTGCACGCCCAATGGCGAGATGGAATTTGCTGCCAAGCAGGGGGCCCAAGCCGCGCCAGAGGGTTACCTGCCCTGGTTTGAGGTGCCGGGTCGCAAAACAGCCGATGTCACCGTTGCCTTCGGGCACTGGTCCACCCTGGGCTGGCTGGCGCATCCGCACTTGCTGGCGCTAGATACCGGGTGTGTCTGGGGCGGGGTGCTTAGCGCCTTGCGCCTGGGTCAGGCGGGCCAGCGCGAGTTGTTGCAAGTGCCTTGCCCGATGGCGCAGGAGCCTGGCGCCTGAGGCACGTCTCGGTTGGGGTCAGTCTGCTTTGAACAAGGCAGCCACCTTGCGCTTGGCCTTGATGTTGGTGGAGATGGCGCCGCGGGCTGGCGCCTTGGGCGTGGCCTCCCAGGCGGGCGGCTGGCTGACGGCATCGGCCTCGTAGGGCTTGTCAAAGAATGGGTCGCGGGGTGCGGGTGGTGTAGCCTGGTAGCCAGCACTCCTGTCCCTGTCCCTTTGACCGCGCCAGCCCTGCTGCTCGTGCTGGTCGTAGAGGCGATGCCCCTCGTTGAAGCGGCCCTGGCGGTGGATGTCGGGCTTGTATTCGTCGAACTCCACCGGTTCCAGCTCGAATTTGGTCTTGATTAGTTTTTCAATGTCCGCCACCAGCTTGCTGTCCTTGTTGGTGGCAAAGCTCACCGCCAGGCCTGAAGCGCCAGCGCGGCCGGTTCGACCGATGCGGTGCACATAGTCTTCGGCATTGAAGGGGATGTCGAAGTTGAACACAGCCGGCACATCCTTGATGTCCAGTCCGCGCGCGGCCACATCGGTGCAAACCAGCAGGTCAACTTCACCTTTCTTGAAGGCGTCCAGGGCCTTGAGCCGCTCGTCTTGGCTCTTGTCGCCATGCAGGGCGGTGGCCTTGAGCCCATCGCGCTCCAGAGCTCGGGCCAGGCGGGCACAACCGAGCTTGCTGTTGACAAACACAAAGGCCTGCTTGAGGTCATGGTCGCGCAGGATCTGCTTGAGCGCACGTCGCTTGTCGTCTTCGGGCACGCTGAAGATATGCTGCTCAACCGTAGCGGCGGTGGCGTTGGAGCGGGCGACTTCGATGGTGACCGGATCCTGCAGGTAGCTGCTGGCTAGGCGCTTGATCTCGGGGGAGAAGGTGGCAGAAAAAAGCAGGGTGGTGCGCTGTTTGGGCAGAAAGGACAGGATGCGCTGCAGATCAGGCAGGAAACCGATGTCAAGCATGCGGTCGGCTTCATCAAGCACTACATACTCGACCTGATTGAGGACCGCGTTCTTGGCTTCGATATGGTCAAGCAGGCGGCCTGGCGTGGCCACCAGCACTTCGACGCCTTTTTTCAGCTCGGAGGTCTGCGGTTTCATGTCCATGCCGCCAAAGACAACCGTGCTGCGCAACTGGGTGTGCTTGGCGTACAGCTTGACCTGTTGGGCGACCTGGTCGGCCAGTTCGCGGGTGGGCAGCAGGACCAGGGCGCGCACCGGGTGGCGGGCGGGTGAGGTCGAGCCATTCTCATGTTTGAGTAGGCGTTGCAGCAAGGGCAGGGAAAACGCAGCGGTTTTGCCGGTCCCGGTCTGGGCAGCGCCCATGACATCGCGTCCCTGCAGCACCACCGGAATGGCCTGGGCCTGGATCGGCGTCATGGTTTCATAGCCCATTTCGGCGACGGCGCGCTTGAGCGGCTCGGCCAGATTCAGGTCAGCGTAGCGCTGCGGGATGGGGGTGCTATCGGTCATGCATCTCAGGAGGTGAGGGCCTTCGACTTACGGTGTGTCGACTTGAGCGGCCCATTCAGGCCTGGCGTTGCCAGGGCAAGGCCGTATTATCCCCTATCCCCTCCTTGATTGCCGATGCCCGATCCCCTTGACCCGACCCTCTTGCTGGACGCGGCCCACACCGCTGCGTGCCTGCCCTATCCGGCTCTGGCCGCTGAAATTGGCCGCATGCTGGCCGATGCCAGGGTTCAGGTGCCACCGCGCCTGGTGCAAGCGCTGCCCGGTGGAGGGAGCCTGTTTGTCATGCCCGCGCTGGATGGGCGACTGGCCATCACCAAACTGATTACCTACACCCCTGCCAATCTTGGCACCGACAGACCCACGATCCAGGGCCATGTGCTGGTGTTTGATGTTGCAACCGGTGAGCGGCTGGCGATGCTGGATGGGCCTACGGTGACAGCCCGTCGCACCGCAGCCGTGTCTTTGCTGGCAGCCCAGCAACTGGCGCCCAATCCCCGTGGTCCCTTGCTGATTGTGGGAGCGGGCGTTCAGGGCCGGGCCCACCTGGAAGCGTTTGCCCTCGGCTTGGGCGTGCGAGAGGTTCGGATTGCCTCACGACGCCCGGCCAGCGCGCAGGCTTTGGCCGAGCATGCCCAAACCCTGGGGCTGCAGGCCGAGCTTGTGCTTGACCCCAATACAGCGCTTGCCGATTGCCCGCTGGTGGTGACCTGCACGCCAGCTGCTGGTGTGGTGCTCAGCGCATTGCCCCGCCCCGATGCTTTCATCGCAGCCGTTGGCGCTTTCACGCCTGCCATGGTGGAGCTTTCTGCAGAAGTGTGCGTTCATTGCGCGCAGTGCGGCAGCGTGGTGGTGGACACTCGCGATGCCGACCATGAGGCGGGCGACTTGCTACAGGCTGGTCTTGATGTGACACGCTTTGTCACCCTAAAGGACGTGGTCCTGCAGCAGCAACAGCAAGAGCAACAGCGACCCCAAGGTCGGCCGCCAGGGCCGGTGCTTTTCAAGAGTTGCGGCTGGGCCGGCTGGGATCTGGCGGCTGCGCGGCTGGCGACAGCATAAAGCGGTATTGAATCAGGTCTTGGGCAGGGTCACGCCGCGCTGGCCCTGGTACTTGCCACCCCGGTCCTTGTAACTGGTTTCGCAGACCTCGTCGCTTTCGAAAAAGAGCACCTGGGCGCATCCCTCACCGGCATAGATCTTGGCCGGTAGTGGGGTGGTGTTGCTGAACTCGAGCGTGACATAGCCCTCCCACTCGGGCTCAAAGGGAGTGACATTGACGATGATGCCGCAGCGGGCATAAGTGCTTTTGCCCAGGCAGACGGTCAGCACATTGCGGGGGATGCGGAAATACTCCACCGTGCGGGCCAGCGCAAAACTGTTGGGGGGAATGATGCAGACCTCGCTTTGAATATCGACAAAACTTTTTTCGTCAAAGTTTTTCGGGTCTACCACCGTGCTGTAGATGTTGGTGAAGACCTTGAACTCGGGCGCGCAGCGGATGTCGTAGCCATAGCTGCTGGTGCCGTAGCTGACGATCCTGTGGCCGTCGGCCGCATGACGTACCTGGCCGGGCTCGAAGGGCTCGATCATGCCGTGCTGCTCAGCCATACGGCGAATCCATTTGTCACTTTTGATGCTCATGCTCAGTTTTCCTGTTGATGCCGGAATTGTAGGCAGGCCGGCTTGACCGCAGCCTTGCTGGCAGAAAAGGGCGTTTATAGTTCGGGCTTGTGACCTGGGCTGAGGCCCGCCCCATGGGCTTTCTCAGACAGCAAAGCAGCAAGAGGAGCACTGTGGAAATCTCGTTCAGCCAAGAAATCAAGTCGCTGGCCCTGGGCCAGGGGCAGACCTTCCATGGAGAAGGCATCCTGGCCATTACCAAGGCTTTGCTGCAGTCCGGCGTGTCCTATGTGGGGGGCTACCAGGGGGCCCCGGTATCGCACCTGCTCGATGTCATGGTACAGGCCAAGGGGTATATGGATGAGCTGGGCGTGCATGTCGAGGCCTGTTCCAACGAGGCCTCGGCCGCAGCCATGCTGGGTGCGTCGATTCATTACCCGGTGCGCGGCGCCGTGACCTGGAAGTCGATAGTCGGCACCAATGTGGCGGCCGATGCCCTGTCCTACCTGGCCTCGCCAGGCGTGAAGGGCGGCGCGCTGATTGTGGTCGGTGAGGACTACGGCGAAGGCGCGAGCGTGACCCAGGAGCGCACCCATGCCTATGCCCTGAAGTCAGGCATGTGCCTGCTCGACCCGAGGCCGGACCTCGCACGCATGGTGGACATGGTGGAGCATGGCTTTGCCATGTCCGAGGCCTCCAATATGCCGGTGATGCTCGAGCTGCGCATTCGCGCCTGTCATGTGCGCGGCAGCTTTGTGGCCCGTGATAACCAGTCGCCCCGGATTTCGACCCGCCAGTTGCTGGAAGAGCCTGCGGCCTTTGACTACATGAAGCTGGCCCACCCGCCGGTGACCTTTCCCCACGAGAAACTCAAGGTCGAACAGCGCCTGCCGGCGGCGCGCGCCTATGTTCGGAAACACCAGCTCAATGAATTGTTTGAAGGCAAGCACAAGGACCTGGGCATTGTGGTGCAGGGGGGTCTTTACAACACCCTGATACGCACCTTGCAGCAGTTCGATCTGGCCGATGCATTTGGCGCGACCGACATTCCGATCCTGGTGCTCAATGTCACCTACCCGCTGGTGCCTGAGGAACTGACCGAGTTTTGTCTCGGCAAGCGGGCCGTGCTCATGATGGAGGAGGGGCAACCCGAATTCATCGAGCAGGAACTGGCCACCTTGCTGCGCCGCAAGGATGTGCAGACGCCGCTGCATGGCAAGGACCTGTTGGCGCCGGCGGGTGAGTACACCGCCGAGTTGATGGCCAACGGACTGGAAAAGTTTCTGCGTCTGTACCGAAGTGAGATGCTGCCAGCCAGCGTGTCGGGCTGGTTGAGTGGCAACCGCGAGCGCCGTGCTGCGATTGCCCAGGCGCTGGGCCAGCCGCTGCCGGCCCGTCCTCCTGGCATGTGCATCGGTTGTCCGGAGCGCCCGGTTTTTGCAGCCTTGAAGCTGGCCAAGCAGCAAGTGGGCGAGGTGCATGTGGCAGCCGACATTGGCTGCCATGCGCTGGCGACTTTTGAGCCCTTTTCCTCAGGCCAGACTATTCTGGGCTACGGCATGTCGCTGGCCAGCCGGGCTGGCGTTTCGCCCATGATGAACCGACGGGTCATTTCAGTGATGGGTGATGGCGGATTCTGGCACAACGGGATGCTGACCGGCGTGCAAAGCGCCCTCTTCAATGGCGATGACGCTGTGCTGCTGATTTTCAAGAACGGCTACACCTCGGCCACCGGCACCCAGGACATCATTTCCACGCCCGACGAGGACGTCAAGGCGCATGCCAGCAACAAGCAGGAGAGCCTGGTTCATACCAACAAGACCATTGAAAATGCCCTGCAGGGTCTGGGGGTCAAGTGGATGCGCACGGTCACCACCTACGAGGTGGACAAGGTGCGCAAGACCCTGGTGGAGGCCCTGACCTCTGACTTCTCTGGCCTGAAGGTCATCATTGCCGAAGGTGAGTGCCAGCTTGAGCGCCAGCGTCGCATCAAGCCCTGGCTTGCCAGCCTGCTCAAGCAGGGCCGGCGCGTTGAGCGGGTGAAGTATGGCGTCGATGAAGATGTCTGCACCGGCGACCATGCCTGCATCCGGCTGTCGGGTTGTCCGACCTTGACGCTCAAGGACAACCCAGACCCGCTCAAGGTGGATCCGGTGGCCACGGTGGTCGATGGCTGTGTGGGCTGCGGCCTGTGCGGTGCCAATGCCCATGCCGCCACCCTCTGCCCCTCGTTCTACCGGGCCGAGGTGGTGCAAAACCCGCGCTGGCATGAGCGCCTGCTGGCTCGCTTGCGCCGTCCGCTGGTTCAAAAACTCCAATCCATCGCATCATGAGCACACAACAACCGGTTTCCCTGCTGCTGTGCGCCCTGGGCGGCGAGGGCGGTGGCGTCCTGACCGAGTGGCTGGTTGATGCGGCCCGCCACGCTGGCTACTTGGCCCAGGCCACCTCCATCCCGGGCGTGGCACAACGAACCGGTGCCACCACTTACTACCTGGAAGTTTTTCCGGTGCCGCTTGCAGAGTTGGGCGGCCGGCGGCCGGTGCTGGGTCTGTACCCCATGTCTGGGCGCATGGATGCCCTGATCTCCAGCGAGTTGCTGGAAACCGTGAGGCAGCTGGGGCTGGGTCAGGCCAGCCGCGAGCGTACCTTGGTCATCAGTTCAACCGCGCGTGCTTTGACCACCCTAGAAAAAATGCAGATGGGTGACGGACGGCAAGACAACGCCACGCTGGCGCACATCGTGGCTGAACACAGCCGCGCGCATCATCTGCTGGACATGGGTGCCCTCACCCGACAGGCCGGTACGGTGGTCAGCGCGGTGATGCTGGGCGCCATTGCCGCCAGCGGCCTGCTGCCGATGAAGCGTTCTGACTTTGAAGCTGTGATGGGGGGCAACAGTGCGAGTGCCAAAGCCAGCCTGCGCGGCTTTGCCCTGGCCTATGAGGCCGTGGAGCGCCAGCGCGCCCAGGCCAGCTATGTGGAAGGCTTGCTGGCGCCAGCCCCGGCGTCTGCCCCCAACCCGCCAGCTCTGCCAAACGCCTTCGCGCAACAGTTTCCAGTCTCTCTGCATGAACTGCTGGCCCTGGGCCATGCGCGTCTGCTTGATTACCAGGACGTGGCCTATGCCCGGCTTTATATCGAGCGGCTGCGCAAGGTCTATGAGACCGAGCAAAGCCGCGACCCGCAAGCCGCTCATGGCTTGGAGGTCACGCGCGAGACGGCCCGGTGGCTGGCGCTCTGGATGGCGTTTGACGACATCGTCCGGGTGGCTGACCTGAAAAGCCGAGCGACGCGCTGGTCGCGCGTGCGCCAGGAAGTCAAAGCGGATGCCAGCGATCTGGTCAAGTTGTACGACCACTTCAAGCCGGGCCTGCCTGAATTTGCCGCGCTGTTACCCCAAGCCCTGGCAAAGCCCTTGTTGGCGTGGGAACGCCGACGCCTGCTGGCGGGCAAGCCGGCCCTGGCCCTGCCCCTGAAGATCGGCACCCATACGGTCAGCGGGCTGTTGGCCCTGCGCGGCTTGGCAGCGCTTCGCTGGTTGCGCCCAAAGGGCAGCCGCTACGCCACGGAACAGGCGCTGATTGAAGAGTGGCTGGACAGTCTGACAAGTCACCTGGCGCAGGACTGGCAAGCAGGCCTGGAGCTGGCCAGATGCGGCCGGCTGATCAAGGGCTATGGCTCGACCAACGAGCGTGGCAAGGATAATTTGCTTCATATCATTCGTCATCTGGACCAGGCAGCAGCCATCGCCGCAGCACGAGAAGCTGCCTTGACCGATGAGGCGGGCAAGAAGCTTGACCTCACCTTGCAGCAGCATGGCGCACCAGCGCGGCCCCTGAAGGAGCAGCCGATCCGATGGATGCGCCGAAGACCTGTTGAACGCCAGCAAGCCTGAAAGGGCTAGTAGTTACCAGAATGGTTGAAGACCGCTTTGTACGGTATGCTGACCTGAAAATCACCACTTAAGCAGTCACTTTAGATTCTTCAACTCAACCACAAACAGGAGAACAGTCCCATGCGAACTTCCCTCAAGACTTTGATGGCCTGCAGTGCAGCAGCCATCCTGCTGGCCGTTAGCCCGGCCCAGGCCCAGGACAAACCGGTCAGCTTTCGTTTCTCCAGCTGGGTGCCGCCCCAGCACCCCCTCAATCCATCCCTGGTGGCCTGGGGTGAAAGCCTGAAGCAGGCTTCCGGTGGAACCCTCAGTGCCACCATGTTCCCGTCCCAGCAGCTGGGCAAGGCCTTTGACCACTACGACATGGCCCGCGACGGCATTGCTGACTTCACTTATGTCAATCCTGGCTACCAGCCCGGCCGCTTCCCGATCTTTGCCGGTGCCGCGCTGCCGTTTCTGATGTCCAACGGCAAGGGCGGGTCGGCTGCGGTGGACGCCTGGTACCGTAATTACGCGGCCAAGGAAATGAAGGATGTGCACTTCTGCTTTGCCTTTGTGCATGACCCGGGCACTTTTCACTCTCGCAAAAAAATTGTTTCGCCGGATGACATCAAGGGCATGAAGGTGCGTCCGGCCGGTGACTCGGTGGCGCGCATGATTACCTTGCTGGGTGGTACCAATGTGCAGTCCTCTGCCCCCGAGGTGCGCGAAATCATCGAGCGCGGCGTGGCTGATGCCGTCACCTTTCCCTGGGGCTCAATCCCGTTATTTGGTATCGAGAAGGTCACCAAATACCACATGGACGTGCCCCTGTATGTGACGCCCTTTGTCTGGGTCATGAACAAGGCCAAATACGACGCGCTGTCCGCATCACAGAAGAAAGCCGTTGACAGCCATTGCACCACCGAGTGGGCTGAAAAAGTGGCCAGCCAGTGGGCTGACTATGAATTTGGCGGTCATGCCAAGCTGGCGGCCTTGCCGGGCCATGAGGTGTACAAGTTGTCTGCTCCGCAGATGGCAGCCTGGTACAAGGCGGTGGCACCCGTCGAAGCCGAGTGGGCCAAGGATGTGGCCAGCAAGTCGGGCGTGGACCCCAAAGCGGTGATGAACAGCCTCAAGGCTGAACTGAAAAAGCGTAATTCGGCGCTTTGATCCTGCCAAGCGTGGGGGATGCCTGGTGGCATCCCCGATCTTTTTTGTGCGCCTGTCTTCTACATGAATGCCGTGACCCGCAAAGTAACTGATCGTGTCATCGACACGATTGAGTGGATCGCTGCGATTTTTGTGGGTCTGGTCGCTCTGAACATTTTCTTTTCAGTCTTCCTTCGCAAGTTTTTCAGTGTTTCAATTCCGGATGCGTATGACTTTGGCAGCCTGATGCTGGGCGTGCTGATTTTCTGGGGGATTGCAGCCACCAGTTACCGAGGAACCCACATCACGGTTGACCTGGTCTGGAGTGCCGCCGGACCGCGGCTCAAGCGCTGGATCGATGTCTTTGCCACCCTGGTCCTGCTATTGGTTGTGGTGGTTCAAACCTACACCCTGTTTGACAAGGTCAAGGGGACCTACCTTGACCGGGTGCAGACCTTCGACCTGCATCTGCCGGTCTGGCCTTTTTACGCGCTGGCCTGGCTGGGTGATGTTGCTGCGGTGGTTCTGATCGGGGTGCGGACCTGGCGACTGATTGTTTCGCCCGAAGCCATCGCGGATCATCCAGAGCAGCGTGTTATCAAGTGAGGCCTGATTCTTGAATACCGACCTGATTGCCTTTATCGGCTTTGTGGCGCTCTTCGGGCTCATGATGTTGCGTGTGCCCGTGGGCATGGCCATGGGCCTGGTAGGCGTGACAGGGTATGGCTGGATCGTCGGTGCTGGCCCGGCATTGAAGATGGTTGGCCAGACCACCATGCGAACCGTTACTGACTACAACTTTGGGGTGATCCCGATGTTCATGCTGATGGGCGCATTTGTCTCAGCCTCGGGCATCAGTCGCGAGCTGTTTCGTGCTGCCAATGCCCTGATTGGCCACCTGCGCGGCGGTTTGGGGGTTGCCACCATTTTTGCCTGTGGTGGTTTTGCGGCAATTTGCGGGTCCTCGGTTGCCACGGCAGCTACCTTTTCCAATGTGGCCTATCCCGAGATGCGTCGCTACGGCTATCCGCAATCGTTTGCCACCGGTGTGATCGCAGCGGGCGGCACGCTTGGCATCATGATTCCGCCATCCACCGTACTGGCGGTCTATGCCATTCTGACCGAGCAGGACATTGGCAAGCTGTTCATGGCCGGGGTGTTGCCCGGACTGCTGGCCATTGCCATGTATGTCCTGACCATCGTGATCATTGTGGCCGTGCGACCTCAATTCCTGCCCGCCGGGGAAGCCAAGCCCTGGCGAGAGCGGCTGGCCAGCCAGCGTGATATCTGGGCCCCGATGGCCTTGTTCCTGTTTGTGATTGGTGGCCTGTATGGCGGCATTTTTACCCCCACGGAGGCCGGTGGGGTTGGTGCGGCTGGTGCCTTCTTTCTTGGCTTGTTGCGTCGGCGCCTGACAAGACAGCAGATTCGCGATGCTTTGCTGGAAGCCACCCGCACCAGCGCTGCCGTGTTTACTGTGTTGATCGGGGCGCTGCTGTTCGGCTACTTTCTGACCATTACCCAGACCCCGCAAAAACTGACGGAGTTTCTGACCGGCCTGGGGCTTGGCCGCTACGCTCTGCTGGCCATCATCATGGGGTTTTATCTGGTGCTAGGCTGTCTGATGGATGCCATGGCCATGATCATCCTGACCGTGCCGATCATCTTTCCCTTGATCATTCATCTCGGGTTTGACCCCATCTGGTTCGGGATCATCATCGTGATGACGGTCGAGCTTGGATTGATTCATCCGCCAGTCGGTATGAATGTGTTTGTCATCAAGAGCGTGGTGCAGGATGTCAGTTTCACCACCATATTCCGGGGGGTGCTGCCCTTTGTCGGTATCGACCTGTTGCGCCTGGCCATCCTGATCGCTTTTCCCGCCATCGCCTTGTGGCTACCGAGCCGCATGGGCTGAGCGATGGCAATGAAGGCTGGTCCGATGCCTGGGTTGGGCGGCTGAGCTATTTGCCGGCGACGTCACGCAGGCCGACGGGATCCACCACTTGCAGCTGGCGGCCCGTCCCCTTGATTAAGCTGCGCTCCTTGAGCTGGCGCAGTACTCGCGACAGGGTCTCCGGCGCAATGCCCAGTTGCGCGGCGATCAGGCGCTTGCGTTGCTGCAAGGAAATGGCCAGAGCCCCTTCCTTGCCGCGTTCGGCGTGTTGCAGCAACCACTCGGCAAAGCGAGCTTCAGCATCCTTGGCCAGTCGGCTTACGGCCAGTTCGGTTTGCTTGCGATGGGCCAGGGCGACATCGTGCAGCACGGTTTGCACCTCGTGCGACGAATCACTGAGAATCTGACGAAAGCGTGCCATCGGAATTCTTCGCACCACGACATCACTTTCTGCCACGGCATCCACAGCGCTGCGTAGCTCCAGCACCACGCTGGAGGCATCCAGCCAGGCCGGTCCCTGCACCGAACCGAGCCGATGCTCAAGCGTCTGATTATTCAGGAGGCCCAGCGCGACCCGTCCAGATTCGATATAGATCACTGCGGTTGTGGCTTGGCCACGGCGCAGCAAGACCGTACCGGATGACAGCGCGCGCTGCTCGGTGACAGGCGTAGTGAAGTTGACAGAAAGCATGACGCATACTTTGCCCTCTGTGTGAACGGACAGACTTGAGGCAAATCAAGCCATGGCCTAAGACGGCCCGTCGATTTTCAAAGGATCAGCAGCGCCCGAAAATCATTGACATTGGTATAAGTCGGACCGGTGACGACCAGATCACCGAGGGCGGAGAAAAAGCCGTGCGCGTCGTTGCGATCCAGATAGCGCTCAATCTTCATGCCGTGCGCGGCGGCCCGGCTCAGGGTGGTGGGTTCGACCCAGGCGCCGGCGTTGCTTTCCATGCCATCAATGCCATCGGTGTCAGCGGCCAGCGCAAACACCCCTGGCTGACCTTGCAGGGCTAAGGCTAGGCCGAGGCAAAACTCGCCGGCACGGCCGCCCTTGCCGCGCGTTTGGCCCTCTGGCAGGGGGCGTGCGGTGACGGTTGTCTCGCCACCACTAAGCAGCACGCAGGGCTTGTCAAAGGGTTGGGCATGCCGGGCAATGGCTCTGGCCATCGCCGCCTGAACCTTGCCCACCTCACGCGACTCACCCTCCATCTCGTCGCTCAAAATATAGGCCTTGAGCCCGGCGTCGCGTGCTGCCTGGGCGGCCGCTTCCAGCGACTGCTGCGGGGTGGCGATCATATGAACCTGATGGCCGGCAAAGGCGGGGTCTCCCGGCTTGGGTGTCTCAAGCGCATTGGCCTGCAGCGCAGACTGGATGGGCGAGGGGAGTTCAATCTGATAGCGGCGCAAGATCTCCAGGGCATCGGCGCAGGTGGTGGTATCGGGTACGGTTGGGCCACTGGCGATCACCGAGGGGTCGTCGCCGGGGACATCGCTGATGGTCAGCGTCACGACCATGGCCGGGGCACAGGCGGCGGCCAATCGCCCGCCCTTGATGCGCGAGAGGTGTTTTCGCACGCAGTTCATCTCGCCGATATTGGCTCCACTGATCAGCAAATCCTTGTTGATTTTTTGCTTTTGCGCCAGCGTCAGATTCTCTGCCGGCAGTGTGAGCAAGGCCGAACCCCCACCAGAAATCAGGCACAACACCAGGTCATCGGCGCTGAGCCCCTGCACCATGGTCAGTATGCGCTGAGAGGCCAGCAGCCCCGCCTCGTCGGGTACCGGGTGGGCCGCCTCGACAATCTCGATGCGGTGGGCCAGGTCTGGCGCGCGGGCTGGGGTGTGGTGGTAGCGGGTGATGACAAGTCCCGTCAGCGGCGCATCGGCGGGCCAGAGGGCTTCGACCGCCTGGGCCATGGCCGCCCCCGCCTTGCCAGCGCCAATCACGATCGTGCGCCCTTTGGGCGGCTTGGGAAGATGGGGCGCCAGGTTGTGCAGTGGCAGCGCGCGCCTGACGGCGACCTGGAACAGGTGTTGGAGGAACTGGCGTGGCTGGTGACGCGGGTCCATGGGCATTTCAGCAGTCATGGGCGGTATTGTCGCCGGTTGATCTGCCAGGCCCAGATGAGAGCGGCCCGGTCCCAGTGCCGCTGGAGCCGGGCCGGTACCTGACCGCGTCGAAACTTACTTCTTGCCCAGCCCCAACTGCTTGGCAGCTTCGGTGTAAATGCCGATCTTGTCTTTCATGAAGGCGTCCATCTGATCCACCCCGACATTGATCAGCTCAAAGCCGGCCTTGGCTGCGAGTTCCTTCATCTCGGGCTCATTGTTGATCGAGGCCCACAGGTCAGAAATACGCTTGCGTGCTTCAGGGGGTGTGGATTTGGGTACGCCGATCCCGCGGTAGGCGCCGTCCACCCAATTGACGCCCAGCTCCTTGAAGGTGGGTACATCCGGCAGCAGCGGATGGCGCTTGTCCATGGCAACCGCCAGGGCACGCACCCGGCCTTTGTTATTGACCGCGAACGCGGTGTAAGTCATGGCCCCATCGACTTGGGCGCCCAGCACCGCCGTGGTCATGTCGCCCGTGCCTTTGTAGGGAATGTAGTTGGTCTTGACCTTGAAGGCGGCATTCATGCGCTCATGGGCCGCATGGTTGGCTGAATTCAGGCCCGAGCCACCCAGGTTGATGGCGCCTGGCTTGCTTTGTGCAGCCTTGACGAAATCGGCAAAGTTCTTGATCGGACTGGCATCGGGAACCACCAGCGCATCAGGGGTGTAGTGGAACCAGAAAACCGGGGTGATGTCCTGGGTTTTGTACTGGACCTGACCTTCCAGGGGTTGGAACACGATATGGGGCAGGTTGATGCCCACCACTGTGTTGCCATCGCCTGCTAGTTGGTTCATTTGGGCCCACATCAGCCCGCCACCCGCTCCAGCCTTGTATTGAATGATGGCGTCGATCGCCGCACATTTTTTCTTGAGAACCACTTGTTGGTGGCGTGCCGAGAGGTCAGATTCCCCACCGGGTGGAAAGGCCTGCCAGTAGAGCATGTTTTTGTCGGGGCAAGACTGGGCTGCCGCCAATTGAGTCAGCAAAGTCAGGGTAAAAGCAAGTAAAAGTTTTTTCATGAAATCTCCTCGTGTGGGTGATGTGGTCTTGGCAAAAAAAATTAATGGGTTCCAGCCTCAATCCGCTGACAAACTGCACTGGTAACCTGAGCGGTGGTGGCCTGGCCGCCCAGATCGCCGGTGTGCAGAGATGGGTCTGCAGTGACCGATTCAATGACGGCCATCAGTCTGGCCGCTGCAGTGTGTTCACCCAAGTGCTCAAGCATCATCACGCAGGACCAGAACGTGCCGATCGGGTTGGCCAGTCCTTTGCCCATGATGTCAAAGGCAGAGCCATGGATGGGTTCAAACATCGAAGGGTAACGCCGCTCAGGATCAATATTGCCTGTTGGCGCAATGCCCAGGCTGCCGGCCAGCGCTGCGGCCAAATCGCTCAGCACATCGGCATGCAGGTTGGTCGCCACCACCGTGTCCAGAGACGCCGGGCGATTGACCATGCGGGCGGTCATGGCGTCCACCAGCTCTTTGTCCCATTTGACGTCAGGGTATTCCTTGCTGATCTGAAGCGCGATTTCGTCCCACATCACCATGCCGTGGCGCTGGGCGTTGGACTTGGTGACCACGGTCAGCAGCCTGCGTGGCCGACTGCGGGCCAGGTTGAAGGCAAAGCGCATGATGCGCTCCACTCCGGCGCGTGTATGCATGGCCACATCGGTGGCCACCTCGGTGGGGTGACCTTGGTGCACCCGGCCACCAACACCAGCGTACTCGCCCTCGGAGTTTTCCCGCACGATGACCCAATTCAGGTCCTCGGTGCGGCAGCGCTTGAGCGGGGCATCAATGCCAGGCAGGATTCGGGTGGGACGCACATTGGCGTACTGGTCAAACCCCTGGCAGATCTTCAGGCGCAGTCCCCACAGGGTTATGTGATCCGGGATATGGGGATCACCGGCGGAGCCGAACAGCATGGCGTCCTTGTCGCGCAAGTCATTCAAACCATCGGCAGGCATCATGATCCCGTGCTGGCGGTAGTAATCACCGCCCCAGTCAAAGGATGTGAATTCAAACTGAAAGGCCCCCATCTTTTTGGCCAGGATGTCCAGCACCGTCTGACCGGCCGGAATGACTTCCTTGCCAATACCGTCACCGGGGATGCACGCAATTTTGTAAGTTTTCACAGTGGTTTTTTCTTGAGTTGAAGATCAGGGAAAAGGGCCAGTTCCTTGGCCCGGGTTGATGGGCAAAGCTGACGCACACCAAGCGACATTATCAATAAAGTTCAGGCTCTGCGGGCTTTGCAAGCTCTGAAGGCTTTGCATGTGCATCGTAGTCCAATAAATTTTGGGGCACGCATTTCGAATATCTGAGTCCGGATTTGGGATTTTTGCGGATTTCCGG
>Ga0129333_10002267_pt1 | contig 17823 bp, 19 predicted proteins | sample CPB6_08_DNA_FD_94474 | JGI IMG/M metagenome (GOLD analysis project Ga0129333, IMG submission 94474) | Freshwater to marine salinity gradient microbial communities from Chesapeake Bay, USA - CPBay_Sum_0.6_0.8_DNA | ecosystem: Environmental > Aquatic > Marine > Coastal | place: USA: Chesapeake...
ACATCAAAAATAATGCAGGTCCTGTACGGGTATGGTCCATCGATGGAGAGAAAGAAGTTGGTCAAAAATGTGGTGTGATGATGGGGGATTATTCCCAGACAGCTATCAATACAACTATCAATACCGGTACTGTAATAGGAGTGGGTTGCAATGTGGTGGGGCAAGGACTTACCCCTTCCTATATTCCCAGTTTCTCCTGGGGACAAGAGGGGATCACGCGCTACCGACTTCCTGAGCTCTTACAGGTTATTACCCGATGGAGAAAACTAAAAGGAAAATCACTTTCGGCTTACGAGCAAGGATTGATCGAATCTGTTTATAAAAAATATTGATTTACATGAGAAAAAAAATCGCAGCGGCCAACTGGAAAATGAATCTGACCTATCAGGAGGGAACCGCGTTGGTCAATGCCTTACTTAGCGCTACTACTGCCGTTCAGGAACCCTGTCATATTATCTTATCGGTTCCCTTTCCTTATCTGCAAGCGGTATCGACCTTGTTGCAGGGGCACCAGGGCTATGCCCTTGCTGCGCAAAATTGCCATCATCTGAAAAGTGGTGCGTACACCGGCGAGGTTTCAGCAGGCATGCTGGCATCCATGGATGTTTCATACTGTCTGATCGGACACAGTGAGCGAAGAGAGTACAATGCTGAGACCCATGCGCTGTTGGCAGAGAAATTAGTCCGCTGTACCGAGTTGCAGATCCAACCTATCTTTTGTTGCGGTGAGCCCCTGACGGTTCGAGATAAGGGGGAGCAAAATGAGTTTGTGGAAAGACAGTTAGCCGAGTCTCTGTTCGTTTTAGATGCTGACCAACTTAAAAAACTAGTGATCGCCTACGAGCCGATCTGGGCTATTGGCACCGGTCGTACAGCCACTAGTGAGCAGGCCCAAGACATGCATCATCATATACGGAGAGTAATTGCGGCTCGCTATGGAGAGGAAATAGCCGGCCAGCTTCCTATTTTATATGGAGGAAGTGTCAAGGCCTCTACTGCTGATGAATTGTTTGCTTGTCCCGATGTGGATGGAGCGCTAGTGGGTGGGGCCTCCTTGATAGCCACAGAATTTACGGCTATCGTCCAGTCACTTTGCAAAGCATAATATTATTGTAGCGATTCCATCAGCGAGATGTATTCTTGCATACAATCTTCTGATGATCTCCCTTTTAATTGGCTCCAGGCATCGTGCTTGGCCCTGGCTACAAAATCGAAAGGATTCGAGGGGGGCTCTTGCTGGTTGTCACCCTCTGTAGCTTGCTTGTAAAGTGAATACAGTTTTAACAGTATTTCATTCGAAGGTCGAGTGGTAAGGAGTTTGCTCTTTGCCACAGCCTCATCGAACCGGGTTTTTAATTCCATAGTTTTATTTTAATACCTCTGTAATCACGGTTCCGATATTTCCGCTGGGCATTTGAATACGGAGCAGGGCAGCCAGGGTGGGTGCAATATCGGTCATATAAACTTCGCGATGCGTGATTCCTTTTTTGATGCCCCATCCATACCATAGCAAAGGGATATGTGCATCGTAAGGATTCCAAAGGCCATGTGTGGTACCGGTATTACCGTAAGCGTCAATATACCCTGGCTTTAAAATAATTTGCAGATCGCCGCTTCGGTTAGGATGGTATCCATTATTCAGCATTTTCCTAATGGTAGCCGGTAGGGGAACTATATTTAATTCTTTCAGTGAAAAAGCTCTGTCGATACCGGGCTCCTTCATCAGCTCAGCTTGCAGCCAGCTGATGACTTCGTTTGCGTTTACGCGGGCCGAATCTAATTGGACATGGTCCAAATGAAGCTGGTAATTATAGTCGCTCACGATCAGTTTTTTTAAGCGGTATGTTCTTTCCAGGGTGGCATTGAGTCGATCGATGACCTTTCCCATAAAGACCCGGCCCCCGGGCAGTTTATGCTCTTGGCTGAACTCGGGAACATGTGCCGCACCATGATCGGCTGTTAAAAAAACTGTATAGGATCCCTTACCCACTTGTTGATCGAGCCAATCAAAGAATTTTCCTAAGGCTATGTCCATGCGCAGCATGGCGTCTTCAGCCTCGATAGCGTTCGGGCCAAAACTGTGGCCGATATAATCGGGAGATGAAAAGCTGATGGCCAACAAGTCGGTGATCTCATCCCGACCCAGTGACTCGCCCAACAAGGCAGCCTTGGCAAAGGCAAAAGTCATATCATTGCCCATCGGGCTTGTGTTAATCTTTCCGTAATCCTTTCCGATGTATTTTTTGAAGTCGTAGGGAAATGATTCTCCAAAAACATTTCCCTCATAATTTTTTTTATCTGCTGTACTGGCTTTGTACGTGGCAGCAGGGTAGAGCAATGACCAGCCCACGGTATAAAAAGAGTCAGGCAATTTGCGTTGGTTAAAAGACTGCGCCCATCCGGGTAGCTCGGATGTATAGTAAGTAGAGGTGATCCAGTTGCCTGTGGCATTGTCATACCAGTAGGCTCCATTGGCACTGTGTCCGGCCGGTAAGATCGCTCCGCGATCTTTGATAGCGACTCCGATCACTTTGGCCTGAAAATTGGTTGCCAGTCTTAACTCATCGGCAACAGATGTGACCAGCATATTTTTGGGGCTCATTTTTCCTTGCGTACTGCTGCTGCCAACCGAATTGACCGATTTATCTTCTGTGCAATAGACGGTTCTTTTTAACTGACTGTCCCACCAGGCATTTCCGGTAATCCCGTTGATAGCGGGTACGGTTCCGGTATATACCGCACTGTGTCCACAAGCGGTAACAGTGGGTGTGTAGGGGATCAATGTTTGCTCGCAGCTATGTCCCTCTCCAAGCATACGTCTGAATCCACCTTTTTCACTGAAGCGATCAGCATACCGATACAGATAATCCCAGCGCATTTGGTCCAGCACTAGTCCTACAACTAAGCGGGGACGGGCCGGTCTTTGCGCTACGGAAGAAGAGGGGGATTGTGCATTGATAGTTGCAGCTACTGACACTAGTAACAATATGCCGAGAAAGGAGGTCGATCGCATAACGATGATTTGTTTTACAAAGGTAATTTCTAAAGGCGAGAACCCTTTAAAGATTGTTTTAGCGAATAGGGGTACAGTGCTCAGATAAGATCTTGACCTTTCCATCATGTTTGATAATGGTGACGCTACAACGTTGCTTGTCATCAAAACTCTCTCCATGATAAAATCCCTTTCCGCTCCATACCGTATTGACTACAGCCGCATTGCCGTCGATCTGGATCGAGATCTGCTCACGCGACATATCCTGAAGCTGGTAAATAGCAGAACCGGCAGTGGCAATAAGGGCTTCGCGGGTAAAGGTCTTGCCCGATTGTGTAAAATAGAGGTAATGTGGAGATAGGATCTTGTCGACCTGCGAGGGTGATTTTTCTTTCCACCCCCTGTCAAATTGATCCATCACATCTTTTACCTCTTGTTCGGTAAGTATATCCTGGCGGGGTTCACAAGCGTAAAGGGATGCACAGAAAAGCATCAACCATGTAAATGATCTCATGTTTTTTACTTTATTGATCAGAGAATAGCATCTGGTATTGTAAGGGACTCCAGCCGGTGCGCAGTACCTGAACAACCCAAAGGGAGTCCTGCCTGTAGACCTCTAATAATCGTTGTCTCTCTTGGTAGGATATGTGCTGGTTTTCATTTAGTTTTTGCCAGCCATATTCTTTAGCGGAGAGTATTTTTTTTTGCCAGTGCAAGGCATCACTCTCCTGACTCGAGATATATTTTTCTGCATAGCAGATACCGGCACTGTCGACTAGTAATTCCATGCTAACACGCTTTGATCGTATGGCTGTAAAATGGAGTGTCTTTTCCGAGGGCTCGTTTACAGAAGGTGCTTCTTGCTGATAGCGGTGGGTTTCTTTTTTGAGTTTGGTGTGTAATTCTTTTTCGCTAAGACCCACATAGTGCTGTGCCTTTGCGCCAAGCGGTAGCAGTGCTAAAAGTATCCAGCTTAAATAGAATGTTCTCATATTATTATCTGCAGCAGTGCTCAACTCTTTATGCAAAATTAATTTGTTTTTTTGCTGGACAGCCATTGCTCAAAAGCGCCAAGCGAAAAGCTACTAAGGTTTCTGTCGGCCGTTAATCCTGCCTTTTGAGCCGCCAGCACTCCGTAGCGCACATCCTCCAGACCTTTCGTGGCATGGGCATCGGGGTTGATCGAGATCAATACCCCTTTTTGGAGGGCTTTATCGATCCATCTCCAGTCAATATCCAGCCGTCTGGGATGGGCATTTAATTCGATCACAACCTGGTTAGCGCTGCAGGCGTCGATTATTTTTTGGTGATCGATGGGATAGCCTTTTCTGCTGAGCAGTAGTCTGCCCGTTGGATGTCCCAGAATGCGGGTGTAGGGATTTTCAATCGCTTTGATCAGTCTTGCCGTGGCTTTTTCTTCGGTCATCCCGAATTGACTGTGTATTGACGCGATCACCAGATCAAAACTGGCGAGAACCGGTTCGGAATAATCAAGACTGCCATCGCCCAGTATATCGCTCTCAATCGATTTATAGATCTTAAATGGGGCCAGTTTCTGATTGAGTTGATCGATCTCTTTGTGCTGAGCGGCTACCCGTTCGGCATTCAACCCATTGGCATAGATGGCCGATGCGGAGTGATCACTAAGGACCATATATTCCCATCCTCTTGCTAGGCAGGCTTCTGCCATTTCCAGGATGGTATTAGTTCCGTCACTCCAGGTAGAGTGCGAATGAATAAGCCCCTTGATGGACGCTGGTTCAAGGACCAAGGGCAGTGGTTCTCTAAGAGCTAGTTGGATCGTGTCGCCACTCTCCCTGAAAAAGGGCTCTATCCAGGGTAGTCCTTTGGCCTCGAACAGCTCTTTTTCTGTGCGGGCAGATAGCAGGATATTTTGATGGATCGTCGGGAGTGCATCATAGCTTTCCAAAAAAGAGGGTGTACCTGTGGTACGAAACTGGGTCAATGCCAACGGTAGATCGGTCGAGTAGATCCTGAGCCGCAAGCCATTTTTTAACGTATAGAGGAGCGAATGGGCTGTTTCTTCTATCAGCTCAGGTGGATGGGCTGTTACCAACTTAGGTTTAATCACGTCAAGTGGGTGAGCCACTACGAATTCCAGTTCTTCGATGGTCACGGCTTGTCTTCGAAAAGCGCCTGTGCAGGCCACCCTCTCAGTGCCGAATAAATGCTGTAAATAGCGTTCAATGTCTGCAAAGACGGCGTCCGCCTCTGCGTATAAAAGTTGGCCTTGGTGATGAAGAAAAAATTCAATCGATTCGATCAGAGCGCGCTGGGTCTTTTCACCGAATCCTTTAAAGGCAACCAATCGGTTCTCTTGACAGGCATACAGTAATTCACCTACTGATTCAATACCCATCTCTTTCCAAATAGCATTGATTTTTTTAGGCCCCAGTCCTTTTATCTTCAGCATCTCCAAGATGCCAGGGGGGGTCTTCTCGAGCTGCTCTTCTAGCAATGTCAGCCGACCCGTATCCAGCAGTTCCTCGACCGATTTGGCCACAGTTTTGCCGATGCCTCGTATGGTGAGTAGCTTTTCTCGCGGGGTCTGACTAAGCGGGTAGGCCAGCTTGTCTATTGCAAAGGCCGCGGCCCCATAACTTTTAATACTAAAGGGGTTGGCTCCGTGTATATCGAGCAAAACGGAAAGGAGTTTGAGCTGATCGGCGATCACCGCATTTTCCATAGTTGCAAGGTAAGGCCTTCCGAGTAGTGGGGCAGGGGTATAAATGAGAAAATCCCCCGAGAACGGGGGATTTTCTATTCATTTTTGAAAGATTACTTCTTCTTCTTAGCAGCTTTTTTCTTAGCAGCTTTCTTTCTTGGAGCAGCCTTTTTCTTGGCAGCTTTCTTTCTTGGAGCGGCCTTTTTCTTGGCAGCTTTTTTCTTTGTAGCCATTTTTTTTGAATTTAAGGTGTTAGTAAAATGGATTATCGATGTTAAAATTAGGCATAAATTTTTAACATCCAAATTTTTTTCTACAAAATTTTGGTGCTGCGAGACCGACGGAACCAAGCGAGATTACTGCGTTATGCTTCGGCAGGTGTTATAGAAACAAATGTGCGATTGTTTCTTCCTTTGCGAAATTCAACAACACCATCTGTCAATGCGAAGAGTGTATAGTCTTTTCCTACACCAACATTTTTACCAGGGTGATAAACTGTTCCGCGTTGACGAACGATGATGTTACCTGAGATGGCAGGTTGGCCACCATATATTTTTACACCTAATCTTTTGCTTTGTGAGTCGCGGTTATTTTTTACGCTTCCTTCTCCTTTTTTATGTGCCATGGTAAGTTCTTTTTAATAATTGATCAAATGATTTGAATAGTCAACTTATGCAATGCTCAATACTTTGATCTTGGTATAGGCTGTACGATGACCTTTCTTTTTATGAAAGCCTTTTCTTCTTTTTTGCTTGTACGCAATCACGGTGTCACCTTTGACCTGGTCTACGATCTCGGCTTGTACTTTTGCAGTAGCAGCGCTTCCTACCGACAGCTTTCCGTTGGTGTCCACCAGCAATACTTCGAGGTCAAGTTTATCCCCGGCAGCGCCTTCTACACGAGGCACATACAAGGTCTGGTCTTTTTCTACTTTAAATTGCTGACCCGCAACTTTTACTACAGCTATCATACTATTAAAATTAGGACGGCAAAGGTAGGGAAGTTTTTTGAACCCTCCAACGAAAATAAGGGTCAAAAGGGGATGCGTCGGTGGGCCCCCTTTGGCTATCTTTGTAATGCGACGCCAGGTTTTCGAGGGCGTCTTTCTTCTAAATACCGGCAAGAGCCCATGAAAATCAAGTCCTTTCTGGCCAAGCCCTTTGCGGCCTACATTCAGCGGACCATCAAGGCGCAGACTGCAACAGCCCTGACAGATCAACGGCAGATCTTAGAAAAGCTACTTAAAGTAGGGGTCAAAACGGCTTTTGGGCAATCCGTAAAGCTAAAGGATGTAAATGATTATCAATCTTTTAGACAATCTGTTCCCTTGCAGGATTACGAACTTATGAGGGGCTGGATCGATCAGATCAAGCAAGGAAAGCAAAATGTGCTTTGGAAAGGTCGCCCCCTTTATTTTGCCAAAACCTCGGGTACAACCAGCGGTGTAAAATACATACCCATTACCAAGGACTCTATTCCAAATCATATAAACACGGCCCGTAACGCGCTGCTTTGTTATATGGCCGAAACCGGCAATACCCGCTTTGCCGACGGAAAGCTCATCTTTTTATCTGGTTCACCCGAATTGGAGCGAGTCGGAAATATCCCCACCGGTCGCTTAAGTGGTATCGTAAACCATCATGTTCCCCGTTACCTGCGAGCCAACCAGCTGCCCTCTTACGAAACAAATTGTATCGAAGATTGGGAAACCAAATTGAGCCGTATTGTAGATGAGACCCTGCACCAGCGTATGACCCTGATCAGCGGAATTCCTCCGTGGATGCAGATGTATTTCGATGCTCTGATAGAAAGAAGCGGCAAAAAAGTAGGGGAACTATTTCCCGATTTCAGTGTGATGGTACAGGGAGGCGTCAATTTTGAACCGTATCGCACCCGTTTGTTCGAAAGCATCGGCCGTAAAGTCGATACGATCGAGCTGTTTCCTGCCAGCGAGGGTTTTTTTGCTTTTCAGGACTCGCAGCAATGTGAGGGGATGTTACTCAATACCAACAGTGGAATATTCTTTGAATTTGTTCCCCTGGATCAACTGGGGAAAAAAGATCCGCAACGCCTATCCTTGGCAGACGTAAAACTGGGGCAGCAGTATGCCCTTGTCATCAACAGCAATGCCGGGTTATGGGGGTATGATATAGGAGACATCGTCCGCTTCGTATCGGTCGATCCCTACCGGGTCGTGGTGACCGGTCGTACCAAGCATTTTATCTCGGCCTTTGGGGAGCATGTGATCGGAGAGGAAGTAGAGTTTTGTATCCGGGAGGCGGCTTTGCAGCTGGGTGTAGGAGTAACTGAGTTTACTGTGGCACCCTGTGTCAGCACAACGGATGCTAAATCGTATCACGAGTGGTTTATTGAATTCGATCGCGAACCGAAATCAGTAGAAGAGATGGCGCTTTTGATGAACCAACTGCTCAGTCAAAAAAATGTTTACTATAACGATCTGATAACAGGGAATATCCTTTCCCCACTCCAGATCCGCAGGGTTCGAAAAGGAGGATTTATCGATTACATGCGTTCAGTGGGCAAGCTCGGCGGGCAAAATAAAGTACCTCGTCTCAGTAATGACAGAAAGTTGGCCGATGCCTTAACTTCGTTCATTGATACCCATTAATCTTTATACATGAGTCAAGTTCCTGCTGCTAAAAGGATCGCTTTATTTGGATCGACCGGATCGATCGGAACACAGGCTCTTGAGGTGATCGCTGCGCATCCCGACCTTTTTTCGGTAGAAATTCTTACGGCACAAAGCAACGATGAACTCTTGATCGCCCAGGCATTACAGTTCATGCCCAATATGGTCGTTATCGGAGACGAAAGAAAATACGATCGAGTCAAAGAGGCGTTGCAGTCCACTCCGGTCAAGGTCTTTGCGGGCGAAAAATCGTTAGAGGAAGTTGCGGCCCTGGATAGTTATGATCTGATGCTTGCGGCCATTGTCGGGTTTGCAGGATTAAAGCCAACGCTTTGTGCACTTAAGCAGGGCAAAGCCGTCGCTTTAGCCAATAAAGAAACACTGGTAGTGGCTGGCGATATCGTTATGCGAACCGCACTCGAAAATCGTGCCCCTGTTATTCCCGTCGATTCCGAGCATTCAGCCATTTTTCAATGTCTGGTGGGGGAGACCAGGAACAAGATCGAAAAGATCATTTTAACCGCATCCGGCGGACCCTTCTTAGGCCGAAAGACAAATTACCTGGTCAATGTAAAAAAAGAGCACGCCTTACAACATCCTAACTGGAGCATGGGCGCTAAGATCACTATCGATTCGGCTACTTTGATGAACAAGGGTCTTGAAATGATCGAAGCAAAGTGGCTATTCAATCTGCGGGCCCAACAAATACAAGTGGTAGTACATCCACAAAGTATTATCCATAGCATGGTACAGTTCGAGGATGGTAGCATAAAGGCGCAAATGGGACTTCCGGATATGAAGTTACCCATTCAGTACGCCATGGCTTTTCCGCAGCGTATAAAAAGTGATTTTCCGCGCTACGATTTCCGTTCGGTCAAGAACCTGAGCTTCGAAGATCCGGATGTTAAAACTTTCCGAAATCTCACCTTGGCACAAGAGGCCTTAGAGAAGGGAGGTAACTTGGCTTGTGTTATGAATGCTGCTAACGAGATCGTTGTCTATGCTTTTTTAAAGAACAAGATCAATTTTCTGGAGATGACCGATATTATTGAGCGTACCATGCAAGCGGTACCCTTTATTGCACAGCCCCAACTCGAGGATTATTTTGAGAGCGATGCAGCTGCTCGTACCTTTGCAGCCGATCAGGTCAATTTGTAAGAACTGTTCTTGCAGCTGTGTTGGCCTGTTACTTAAACTATGACAGTATTAGCTATAAATTGGTCTTCGGTGATTTTACAGGTGGGGCAGTTGCTCCTATCTCTGTCCATTCTGGTCATCTTGCATGAATTTGGACACTATATTACGGCCAGATGGTTCAAATGTCGTGTCGAGAAATTTTATCTCTTTTTTGATCCCTGGTTCTCACTCTTCAAAAAAAAGCATGGTGATACAGAATATGGAATCGGATGGTTGCCGTTGGGTGGTTATGTAAAGATCTCGGGGATGATCGACGAAAGCCTCGATAAAGAGACTATGCAGCAAGCTCCCCAACCCTGGGAGTTTCGCAGTAAGCCGGCCTGGCAGCGCTTGATCATAATGATAGGTGGGGTAGTCATGAATATATTGGTTGCCTTTGTGATCTACTCATTCATCCTGATGATATGGGGCGATAAAAAGATTCCGACTGCCTCTATGAAGTATGGGGTGCATGTAGTTGACAGCACGTTACTCAAGATGGGTATCCGCAATGGTGATCGAATTCTTGCCATAGACGGCGAACCTGTTGCTGATTTTGAAAAGCTTAGAAGAAAATTGATTTTAGGGCAACAAGTGCAGCTGCAGCGCGGAGAGCAGACACTCACTATCAATATGGACAAAGACCTGATTGGTCAGCTGGTCGAAAATCGTAATCGTTCTACGCGCGGTTTTTTGGAGGTGCGAAGACCTGCCATTGCTTTTTATGTGCCAGATACCAGTGCAGCTTATAAAGCAGGTTTGCGAAGAGACGATCAGATCGTGGGTATAGATAGTGTTCCTGTAATGTTCTATGATCAATTACAAGAAGGCTTATTAGCTCGTAGTGGAAAAACAATTTCACTCAAAGTGATGCGTGGTGCGCAAACGCTACGTTTACCTGTGTCGGTAAATGCAGAGGGTAAGATCGGATTTCTGCCCTACGGGTACAGTTATCAACAAATGGACAGCCTGGGCTGGCTAAAATTGGATGTTAAGCGCTATGGCGTGCTCGAGGCATTTCCGGCCGGTGTACAAAAAGCTGGCAATGAGCTCAGCGATTATATCGACCAATTCAAAAAAATACTTGATCCCGATACAGGAGCATACAAAGCAGTAGGCGGTTTCAAGTCGATGGGTTCTATCTTTTCAGGTGCCGGCTGGGATTGGGAATCGTTTTGGCGCATCACGGCTTTTTTATCGATCGTGCTGGCGTTCATGAACCTGTTACCCATTCCCGCACTAGATGGCGGGCATGTGATGTTCACCCTGTACGAAATGATCACCCGAAAGAAACCTAGTGATAAATTTTTAGAATACGCACAGATGGCTGGTATGACCTTGTTATTAGGTCTTATGCTCTATGCCAATGCCAATGATTGGCTGGGGTGGGGCCGCTAGTGCGTTATTAAGGGGGCGTTTGGTTTTGACAGCATTGTTCTTTGAAAGTGTAAGCATGTACTGCGTTGCGTAATTAGCAGTTTAATCTGAATACGAAAACTCAAATGGCAATACTCAGTATGCCATGGCCGCTTAATCAGTGATTAGGTAGTCATTAGGGCCGCCGGGCCGGTTGATCTGTTACCAAGCCCCGCCGCCGACTCAAACCCAAAACAGGTTGCTGTAAACAGGTCTTTTCTCGAAAAGACAGTCTGCGCTGTTTACCTAAGATAATTGCAGCTACGAAGCAAGTTGGTGCGTCCGGATCCTGCCTGCTTCTGACAATCAATGCCGGAATAAACATGTAGAAAGCTTTCGACGGATATGTTTGGACACCGGTTCGACTCCGGTCGCCTCCACTTTTTATAGTATTTTTGTTTTATCAATCTTTTATCTGTTATGAAACTGTTCAATTTCTTTTTGTTCTTCAGTGGGCTGGCTGTTTGGACGACGACCAGTTCGTTTCGCTCTCAGCCCGGAAACCCCGATGCGATTGTCGGCGTATGGAAAACGGGCGAAGGAAATGCGATGGTCAGGATCTACAAAAGTGCGGATGAGTACCGTGGCAAGATAGTGTGGTTAAAAGAGCCAAACGATCCCGAGACCGGAAAGCCCAAGACAGACAAGAACAATCCCACTGAAGCGTACCGCAGCCAGCCTCTCATTGGGGCCATCAATGTCTGGGGATTTGAGTATGCCGGAAACAATGTATGGGATGATGGTAATATATACGATCCCAAAAGTGGAAATATCTATTCTTGCACTATCAAAATGACTGGTCCCAATACCATCGATGTTAGAGGGTATATAGGTATCTCTCTGATCGGCCGAAGCGATACTTGGACTCGTCAAGTCGCCAAATGATCATGGCGAGACAAAGTGTAAGCTGAATCCAAGATAGAGCGGATTGCCCAATGCACTGGTAAAGTAGCGCTGATTAAGCGCTTTTCCGTTGTAAATATCCATGCCATCAAATCGCCAGTTATAGCGCAGTCCGGCTTGTACGTTGAACCAAAGAAATCCGCTTAGTTTCTTATCCCACATGACACGTGGTTTCAGCTCGCCTCGCTGTAAATAAATGGTACCATTCGCACTGCCCGGAACTTGCATCCAGAATTGATTCCCTTCCAGTTCAAAGCCCAATTGTACAATTGAAGCCGTTGAAAAATTATAGCGAAGATGTCCGCGGGCAGGCAGTAGAAGCTCCATGCCCCATTTGTCATTGAAGGTCTTGTTCCAGAGCACCACGGGCAAGTGTATGACCTGTCCGGCGCGGTATGTACGTGCCAAGCCTATCCCGAGCATATTTTTTTCGGAGATCTTCCACCCGTAAAGAGCTGTTGCGCTAACGGTAAGGGCTTTACTGTTAATATCATCGATCTTTTGGAAAATTCCGTTGATATCGGTGCTGGCTTGAAAGATCAAAAAGTTTTTTTCATTGAGCGGTTTAAAGATGGTTGTGTTGATGCCAGTACTCATGAGCGTACGCGTGGCCAAAGGTTTTGCCAGCTGATGGTTACCGGGGTCGGCAAAGGCAAAGCGGCTGCCCCAGTAACTGGCACCCAGTTGCCAGATGACCTTGTTAGTGGACAGGACGGGTATACTGACCTGCGCTTTGAGGGCGGTCATTTGTTCTATAGAGAAGCTTTGCATGGCCGGCAGCATGGCTGAAAGTGGCAGGTCAGGCATGGTAAAAGCCCCCTGACGTTCTATTCCCAGGCTCACGATACGTTGGGGAGACTGGTTGATCACCTTTTGATTACAGTAGCGTTTTACACCTATGGCATCTCCAAACTGGCTGTAGTCAATAAGCTCAGTACTGTCTTCTTGCGCTGCGCTAACAAGGGAGATAAAGAAAGCAAGGCAGATCAATAGGTTTCGCATAGCAGGGTCGTTTAAAAAAAGTATAGCAAAAATAGAAAGGCTAAACTGATTTTCTTAATTTTAGTTTAACCTAACCTATGAAGACCTTCTTTTATGAGCAAGATCTCTGTTTTATTAGTTGATGATCACAAGTTGATCAGAGAGTCCTGGAATCTTCTTCTTTCTACCGATGATCGTTTTGAGATAGTGGGAGAAGCCAGTGACTTGGAACAGGCCACATTGGTTGCCGCCAACCGCAAACCCCAGGTTGTTCTGATGGATATCAATATGGCGCCCGTCAATGGATTTGAAGCCACCAAACAGGTGCTCAAGCAGTCTCCCACTAGCCAGGTGATAGGGGTTTCGATGCACTCCATGCCAGCCTATGCCAGGCGAATGTTTCAGGTGGGAGCCCGTGGCTACGTGACAAAAAATTCATCGAAAGAGGAATTATTCCAGGCCATAGACGAGGTCCTGGCGGGAAACAAATATATCTGCGATGAGATCAAAAATATTTTGGCGCATCAAGAACTAGATGAAGAAAGCGAATACCCCGATATGAATTCACTTTCTAAACGTGAGCTCGAGGTGGTGTCACATATTAGGCAAGGCCTCTCATCGAAAGAAATTGCCCAGCGTTTAGAAATATCGTTGAAGACGGTCGAAGTTCATCGATACAATATCTTGAAAAAGCTAAAGCTGAAAAATACGGCAGCGCTGGTCAATTTTATCAACGCACAGGGCTTATAAGTTGCTTTACTATTACAGGATCTTGTCTAATTCCTTTTCTAGATCAGCTGCGGTAATGGAAAGATGACTTTCATCGTAGCAGCATTCTCCATTTTTTACCAATAAAACCTGTGGTGATTCATGGTGTACCTGTAGCCGGGTGGCAATAGCATCTGAAATACTGCGGTAAGAAAGAAGATCAAGCAGATAAGCATTGACGCGGTCCGATAAAGATGACTTATTCAATCGCTCGAGTGCCACGGAACTGATAGAACAACGAGTACTGTGTTTGAAGAGCAAAGAGGGGCTTTGCCTAGACAGGATCTCCTCGAGCTGTGCTATCGATTGCAATGCGATCCAGTTCATGGACTAGCGTCTGAATTTGGTCTTAGGCGTACTATTCATGGGGCAACCCTCTCTGGAGGCTGCACAGGAACTCAGCAGCAGGGTAAGGGCGCACGAAAAAAATAAAAGATAGAGTGTAGCTCTCATGATCGTTTAGTATAGAACGCAAAAATACGGAATTTGGTATGCCTCTTGCCAATCGAGTATCGAAAAGCTATATTTGGAATGTGTCACCTATTGAAAAGCTTACCTTTACAAAATGTTACAACTTACAAAACCGTTGGCATTCATTGATCTGGAAACCACAGGAGTAAACCTGGGAACAGATCGGATCATCGAGATCGCGATTGTTAAAATTTTGCCCGATGGCAACCGCACCACCAAGCGGAAGCTTATCAATCCCGGCATACCTATCCCTGCGGCATCCAGTGAGGTGCACGGAATCACCGATGATATGGTAAAAGACGCACCTACCTTCAAACAAACCGCACAAGAGCTTAAACAAGTATTGGATGGTTGCGATCTGGCTGGCTATAATTCGAATCGATTCGACATTCCCATGCTGGTCGAAGAATTTTTGAGAGCCGAAGTGGAGTTCGATATGAAAGGCAGAAAGATGCTTGATGTGCAGCAGATCTTCTATAAAATGGAACCCCGTACACTCTCCGCTGCCTACCAGTTCTATTGTGGAAAAGCATTGGATGGTGCTCACAGTGCAACGGTTGATGCCACCGCCACCTATGAGGTGTTGGAATCGCAATTGCAACGTTACGCGAATCTGGGGACTACCATCGATTCGATACTGAAAGCGGTAGGGGAGGAGCCCATTGTTGATTTTGCCCGCCGTTTCATTTGGGAAAATGGTGTAGAGGTATTCAATTTCGGGAAGTTCAAAGGCCGTCCGGTGGCCGATGTATTAAGGGCAGAACCTCAGTATTATGATTGGATGATGAAAGGCGATTTCCCCCAGCATACAAAACAAAAGCTTAGGGAGATTTATACCAGGACGCTTCTTAAAAAGAATGGATAAACTTGTCATCATACCAACATTCAATGAAAAGGAAAATATCGCCGCTGTTGTATCGGCCGTATTGTCTCTCGAAGGGGATTTTCATGTTTTGGTCATAGATGATGGCTCTCCAGACGGAACAGCCTCTGTTGTAGAGGAAATAATAATGCAGCACCCCGGTAGAATTTTTTTAGAAAAAAGGGCTGGAAAACAGGGGCTTGGCACTGCTTATATCCATGGATTCAGATGGGCCTTAAGTAAGGCTTATCAATATATTTTTGAGATGGATGCCGATTTTTCACACAATCCACTTGATTTGATCCGCCTGTACAAAGCTTGTCACCAGCAGGGGGCAGACGTAGCGGTAGGTTCTCGCTATGTCAAAGGGGGAGGCGTGATCAATTGGCCGGCAAATCGCATAGCCCTCTCCAAGGGAGCTTCCCTCTACACTCGCTTGCTGCTATGGATGCCTTTGCGCGACCCTACGGCTGGGTTTGTCTGTTACCGAAGAGCTGTACTGGAATCTATCGATCTTTCAAGTATTCGATTTGTGGGTTATGCATTCCAGATCGAAATGAAATATGCCTCGTGGCGATTAGGTTTTGTGATCAAAGAAGTTCCGATTCTTTTTCAGGATCGAGCTCTGGGCATCTCTAAGATGAATAAAGGGATCATCAAAGAAGGGGTATTGGGGGTTATCAAGCTTCGTATCTATTCCATATTGACCAACTATCGGAAAAAGCGCAGCACCTAAGCGGCCCTATGAGAAAAGCATATTCGCAGCTTCATATCGCTGTCCTGTTGGCGGGTTTTACAGGAATACTCGGCCGGCTCATAACACTTAATGAGCTGATGATCGTTTTTTATCGGCTTTTACTGACCGTTCTTTCAATGTGGGTATTGTTTTCATGGCGAAAAAAAATTCAACGCCTTCCTGCTTCACTCATTGCTAAAATAATGGCAGTCGGTTGTATCGCCGGTCTTCACTGGCTCACTTTTTATGCAGCCATCAAATATGCCAATGTTTCGATTGCGCTGGTCTGCTTTGCTGCGATAGGATTTTTCACTGCACTATTCGAGCCGCTTATTCTGAGGCGACCGCTCAATCAAAAGGAACTCTTACTAGGGTTAATGACCTTATTAGGAGTGTATATCATCTTTCGGTTCGATGCCCGTTATACAACCGGAATTTTTTTTGGATTGATCTCTGCCGTTTTGGCTTCGTTGTTTCCCATCTTTAATCGCGAATTATTAAAAAATACCAATGTGGAGAGCCTTTTGGTCTGGCAACAGCTGGGTGGGTTCATCTGTATGGCAGGGCTGCTTCCACAGTATGTGATGGAGGAGCCATCCATGCGAATTTGGCCCGGTATGGAGGATCTTGGATGGTTACTGGTATTATCTTGGATCTGCTCTGTCTGGGCTTTTCAGTTATCTGCCGCTGCATTAAAAAAGCTATCCGCTTTTACTGTTAATCTCAGCTACAATCTTGAGCCGGTCTATGGTATTTTACTAGCCTTTGTGCTTTATCGGGAAGACCAATTGTTGAACAGTAGTTTTTTTTGGGGACTGGGGCTGATCTTGATCGCATTGGGACTACATGCTTGGATCACCTATTCAAAGCATCGAACCGATGCTAGAACTCTACAATAAATCCGATGGAGGGTATCAGCGTTCCATCTTCGTTCGATAAGATCAGCGGAATGGCATTCGATCCATTGAGAGCTAGTGGCAGGCCATTAGTGGTTAAAAAAGCAGTATTCGTTTCATTGCGTTTAAAAGTGAATTGCGGAAAGGCCGGACTTTTTGCTCCATAGAAATTAGTGATATCTAAAAACAGATCAAAGGTGGTCTTGCGCCAGTTCCATTTTTTGTCGATACGGATATCTCCTGCATGAAAGGCTCCCAGGCGTTGACTGTTCAGCTGTGACAGATTCAGTACACCAGTTCCCAATGTCAGATAATTAAGCTGCGATTGCGCCATGTCGAATGGCGTAAAAGGAGCGCCGCCCTGGTAACGGAATTTAACGCCCAGCTCCCAATTCTTACCCCACTTGTAGCCTCCGATAAAAGAGAGTAGATGACGGTTATCCCAGGCACTGGCGATCAACTTTCCATCGGAGCCGCTGAATCGACTGATAAAATAAGTGTAGGAAAGGGTGCCGAAAAAATGTTTACTGAGTTTTTGTTGGGCAAAAAATTCAATTCCATAGCTGTAGCCTTTTCCGTTGGTACGTACGGCCTCATTGCCCACTACAGTGAAATCGCCCCCAAGATTGCTTAATGAGATGCCATCGCGGACCGATACAGGAACGCGGCTATATCGTTTGTAAAAAGCTTCCAGGGTAAAGCGCGTGGTGGGGGCGGGTAAGAATTCGGTTCCGATGACAAGATGGCTGCTTCTGGTGTAGTCAACATTCCGATTAATCAGTGTGCCAGCATTGTCTCTGAAACTCAAAATAGTGTAGGTAGGCAATTTGTAATAGTCTCCCACCGAAGCATTGATAGACCATTGATCGGCCAGTATATAGGAGATCCCCACTCTTGCCGAAAGGGTACGCAGCGGATCGTTTCCCCGCTCTGTAAAACTATTCAGATCTGTCCGTAGTCCACCACTGATACTCAATCTCTCTTTCATCATCCTCTTACTGACTTGTACAAAAGCCCCCGTTCTCCAGAGGTCTATATTAGATAGATACTTCGATACGATGGCGGGCTGTAAGACTGTGCCGTTGGCATCTCGCAGTTCCTGACGGATACGGAGAAAAGAATTGTTATTGCTTTTAGCGTACTGGATCACTCCGCCATAGGAAAGCTTGATACCTCGAATCGATCTGTTGACATCGAAACGCAGTTTATTCTCGATCTCTTGCGAATTGATCCCGGTTCTTCTTTTGCTTTCGTCTTGTGAATTGTTCCCGTCAAATTTTTCAATG
>Ga0129333_10002268_pt1 | contig 17820 bp, 17 predicted proteins | sample CPB6_08_DNA_FD_94474 | JGI IMG/M metagenome (GOLD analysis project Ga0129333, IMG submission 94474) | Freshwater to marine salinity gradient microbial communities from Chesapeake Bay, USA - CPBay_Sum_0.6_0.8_DNA | ecosystem: Environmental > Aquatic > Marine > Coastal | place: USA: Chesapeake...
GGCTAGTTGCTTCATCATTTAATTAAGCATTACGTCCTGGAGCACCGTTAAGAGGACTCTTAACAACACCTACACTGGTCTGACCTGCTTTGTCACCTGTACCAGCACCTACTGGGCCTGGGCCAGCACCTTTCTTCTCGGCACCGTGTCCGCCAGCAACTTTGCTTAGTGTCTTAACGCCAGACTTCATACCGTCGACGTTATGGATGCCTTTAGCAAACTTTTCTCCGCTTTCGGGATTAATACCTTTGCTTGGCTTGTTTGGGCTTGTACCAGTGTTATGACCACCTTCGTCGCCGCCCTTACCACCTAGGATATTACCTGCTGTAGCGCCAGTTGTTGGCTTACCTTTACCAGAGCTAATTGGGCTCTTGGTGTTTTCGCCAGTGGGCATACCGTCGCCGGTATTCTTACCTACGATAGCACCTTGTTGCTTTTGACTGTTTTTGTCCCAGTCATTACCAACTTTTTCAACATACTCACGTGTCATACGACGACCTTCAGCAAAGCCCATCATTTCATCGGCTTTTTTTTCGTCGTCGTCACCGGGCATTTTATCCATTGGCATGTCATCGCCTGGCATGTCATCGCCGCCACCTAGTTTAGCAAATGCGGCTTCTAGCTGGTCAATGGCCATTTTGATATCCATTGCTACTTGTTCTTCTTCGTCGGGTGGTAGATCGTCACCGCCCATGCTGCCCATTCCGGCGTCTGAACCAAACTTGTCGGCAGCATCACCGCCCATAGGGCCTTCATCATCGTCGCCTTCTAATTCATAAGAATCTTCTAGGCTGTGATCCATACCTTCTTCAGCATCCATTTCTGCTTCATCAACAGATTCTTCAGCATCCATTTCTGCTTCATCAACAGATTCTTCAGCATCCATTTCTGCTTCATCAACAGATTCTTCAGCATCCATTTCTGATTCGTCGACTTCTGATTCGTCGGCTTGTTCTTCTTCAGCGATTAGATTTTCATAGATATCGCGAGACTTCTCAACCACGATTTCATGAAAAAGCTCATTGGCTTTATCCATTTCTTCGTTCACAAGATAGTCTAGCAATTGTTCAAATTTTGTAGACATTGCGTTTGTTCTCCTTATTCGTAGCGGCAAGGCTGTCGAGTATATTTACTGACAACCAGAAATACTTATGTGAAATAGGCCAAAAACGAGTCGTTTTTGACTAAAGTGGTAGAGATTTAACTCTATATTGACAAGTTTTGTATAAAATATTTAAGATTTTATCCAAAAAACTTATAGTAACAGTTATTAGGCCGCTGCTTCGGGCGGAGGAGCAGCGTACATTTTACGGACAAGACCTAACTCTTCTCTAACTTCTTTGTCGTGTGCTTCGGCTGCTTTGCGAATATCATTAAGTGTTCTCAGTGTGAGCCTAGTTTTTCTTAGGTCTTTATCACGAAGGACAGACGTATCATTATGACTCAAATAACGATTATCGTCTTGAGGATCGGCATGATTTTTATCAAAATAAATGAATTCACGTAAAAACATAATGTTATTTATTTTATGCCGGAGGAGTTGCCGGAGCCGTAGCTGCCGGTGCGCCTGCTTCTGGCGCAGGCATTTCTGTACCTAGGTCAGCAGTGTTTGTGTTCATAGCACCCAGATCTCCGGACATGGTATTTGCAGAAATACCCGCAGATCTTAATTCAGCACTGGCACTTAAATTTGTATCTTCGTCTACGTTTTCCTCTTTCCACATCTTTTCATTTTCAGCAATTTCTTCAGTTGTTAGACCTAGGAAACGCTTCATAGCAAATCTCTTGCTAAGGAAAGGAACACCAATTAATGTGCCAAAGACGTTTGTTCTTGCTGTGTCCATTTCTGCCTGACGATAGCTGGCAAAATTCTGTGGAGGATTAAATCTAAGATCAAAGATGTTTGAATCAATGTTAATACCCTTGGTATGAAGATACATTTTAAACTCTGTATCAAACACTTCGTGCATTAAACTTTGTAATCGTTCGCAGTATTTGTTGAATCTAAGTTCTTGAATGTATGCTGTTCCAACTCGACCATCATTGAAATTTGATCCTCCGTCGTCAGGTCCAGTAGGGAGATAACTGCTAGGGATACGTAAAGCCCTAAACAACTTATTAGTAAAATACTTAAGGTCATCAATTTCTCCTAAATTAGTACCGCCTGGGAGAATTTCAACTTTACTGCCACGGCCTTCTGCGGTCTGCGGAAAGAAATAGTCTTCGTTTATGCTCAAAGGATTGTATCCGCTGTCAACTACAGTCTGACTACCACCTGTGCTGCTGGGAATTCTACGCTGATTTACTTCGTTTTTAACACGTTCAACAAAGCCCATGGCCAAGTGACTGGGCATGTTACCTACGTCGATATAAAACACACGACGTTCAGGGGCACGTTGAACACGATAGATAATGATAGCATCTTCTAGTAGTTCTTTTTGTTTGAATACTTTAAAGATACTTTCTAATAAACTGTTACCAAAAGGATAATTGTTATCTAATCCTTCACTCATTGAAATATGAATTACATGACGAGCATCTATGGTGTACTGATTTTGATTTACTTGAAATCTACTGGAGTTTGTACTGGTAGGAAACGCTCCTACCATACCGCGACTGCCACCGGCACCGCCCTGGCCTGTGCCATAGCTGCCACCAAATTGACTGCCACCGCCATGAACATTACTAGGATTAATAGCAGTGGTAGTCAATGCTTCAAAGTTAGGATTAAAATCACGTATAACATACTGTTCAGGTTTTTTACCTTCTGATTCATTAACGATGATCTTGTCAACTTTAGCAGGATCTACGTACATCCATTGTTGTGTTTCAGGGTCACGGACAAAGAAAACGTCTCCGTATTTGAAAGCGTTGCGAACAACTTTAAAAATACGTTTATCAAACTTGTTTAGTTTTGTCCACTGTTGTAGACATTTTTTTAAAATTCTAGTTTCGGTTCCAGTGGCAGTGTCTTTGAAAAATATCTGAAATGGTGTTTTGTTTTCTTGATTTTCCTGTGTACAAAACTCTGCTAGAATGTCTAGGGCTGCGTTAACTTCGCTGTCCCAATCCATAGTGTCATATTGACCATAACGTTCTAGTCTATTAGGATGTCCTGAATAAACGTCTGGCAAATAACTAGAATAATTTGCTCTACTTGGATTCACATTTGTTCCACCTGCCATAGCACCGCTGATAGGACTTAGTGTTCCGTTAGTGTTTACAGGTGTAAAGAATTTTTTCCAGGACATATTTTATACCAATTGAAATGCGTCGTTACCTAATCGTTTTGTAACTTGAACAGTATCTTTGGTATTCTGTTCAACTTTTTGTGTTACTGCGACTAGGGTTCGCATTGTGTTATTTAAGGCTAAAATGCTTTCTGCAACACCTTTCTGACTAGCGGCATCAACAATTTGAGCAATTTGAGATTGGGTTGCTACTGTCTCTCCGGCTTGAATTTGAACCGTGGTATTTTCTTTTTCCCACCAATTGCCAGTCATACCTAATGTACCTGAATGACGACGTGCCTGAGGGTTCATTTCCACTGTTCTTCTACTGGCGATAAGGGTCTCTAGTTCCCTTTCTCGAGCTAATCTTTTCGTTTCGGAATTTTGTTCTCTTTCTGCTAATATTTGTTCTGCTCGTTGTATTCTTGCCTGCTCCATGCGATAATCGCTGCCACCGGTATAAATTTCCATAGCTTTTTGACGTCTAGCAGGATCTTGTATAGCATTTATCTCGTCCATTTTCTTTTGAATTCTTGCTTTAGCTTCTTCAGCATCTTTGGCTGGGCCGCCGAATAAGAAATCTTTTATAGCTGTCCACAATTGAGAAGCCACCATTTCAAAATGCGACTGAAGCGGAGGTCTTAGCTTATCCCATAAATTTTGCATAGCTCGTGTAATAGGTTCTCCAATCACTTCCCAGATATTTTTGAAACCTTCGCCAAGTTTTTCTATGGCTTTTGAAAATGCTCCACGTATACCATCTGTTTTAAACGCTACAGATAGCTCATCAAAAGTTTTCTTAAACCAAGTTATGACTTTTTGGAATATAGGATAAAGTTCTTTGGAAATTTGATTTCCAAAATTTATCAAATATCCTGCGATAGGACCAATTAATTGATTTACCAACTCCATTATTCCTACGCCAAAGTTTTTGATGTTCACATTCGCCTGAGCTAGAGCTGCGGCTGTGCCCACCGCTGCCTTCTGCTGATTTTGTCCGGCAGTTCTAGCCATTTCATTGGCTTCTTTAGTAAACACCTGGCCCATTTTTAATGCTGTGTTTTGTAGTTTAGCGTTGTTTACTAAGTTATTACCTTGTAAACTTAATATACCTCCAACATTGCCTAAAGGTCCTATAAACTGGTTGTAGGCACGACCTATATCCGCACCGGCTTTTAATTGTATGGCCAATCTTTCTTGATCTGTAAGTTTTGCGTTCATTACAGATTGATAAATCACCTTATAAAAATCGTCAGCAGCTCCATTAGTCTGTACTGCGAAATCTCGCATAGCGTCATTGATAGGAACGGCTGCTGTTCCTCCGGTCATAAACATCTGTTTAATTCCATCAGCTGCGCCTTTGCCGCCAAATTCTAATGCCTTACTGATAGCTGCTTCTGCTCTTTTAGCTTCTTCAGGAGTCAAACCTTGAGTAAAAGTTTTCCAAGCAGCATCAAAAGATTTTTCTTTTAATTCTTTTTCTAATTCTTCTCTGTTTTTACCTGTAGCTCTACTAAACAGATCTAGTTCTTTGGCAGTGTTAGCCACTGCTGCGGCTACTCTATCATTATTCTGTAGTTCTGCTTTGTTAAGATTGCCCTGCTGATTGTACACAGCTCCTAGAAGTTCTGCTACACTTTCAGATGTATAACCAAGACCCAATAGCTGTTTAGAATACTGACTACCTGGACCCATTAATTTTGCCTGTGTATCGACAAATTTTCTGATACCGTTATCTACATTGCCTCCCAGTGTTGAAAATATTTCACTGTTAGCTCTAACTACCTTAGAAAATTCGTCCATTGACAGAAAACCTCTAGTAGCCATCAATCTCATGTCAGAAAGATTTCCACTAAAAGTCGCACCAGCACGAGTCATTATATTATAGTAATCTAGCAGTCCTTCTTGATATCGTACAATATCTGCTGCCAGACTCATTACTGAACCTATGAAAAATGGCAGATCCCTAAAAGCATTATAGAAATCGCTGAGTTTTGCCGTGCCCATGGCAGCACTTTTTGCGAATTCATAAAGATTACCAACTGTAGCTGTTAGTCCTCCTATAGTTTTACCAACAATAGTTCCAAGCAAAGAAAATGCGCCGCTGACTAAACTGCCTGCAATTCTTAGGCCACCCAAAGCTGCGCTGGCCGCGCTGGCAGCAGCACCTACACTGGCTGTGGTGCCAGAACCTGAACCGCTGCCTGTGCCGCCTCCAGCAGAACCCATGCGGTTTATCATACGATTAAGGCCCACAAGGTTAGCATTCATGGCCTGCGCCACGGCTAGTAAGTCTTGTAATGTTGCTTCAGTTGCGCCGTTCATAATTTAATAAAATAGGAGTTTTCTACGTATATAAATAATTTGCCATTCATAGACAGTTTATTTATCGGAGACAAAAATGCAGACTTTTCCAGGCACGCCAAAAAACAATCCGTTGGCCAATTTTATGCGCCAACCAAAAATTTACATCAACCTCCCCAGTAAAGGAGAATTTTGGCCACCGGGTAGTCTAGACATGCCCGAGTCTGGTCAGCTGCCAGTGTTCTCCATGACTGCCAGAGACGAGCTGCTGTTTAAAACACCAGACGCACTGATGAATGGACAGGCCATTGTTGACGTTATTCAGAGTTGTATTCCTAACATTAAAAATGCGTGGACCACTCCTACAATAGATCTAGACACTATATTAATTGCTATTAGACTAGCTACCTATGGCGAAAGAATGCCGTTTAAACACAAGGTACCCAACGCAGGCGAAGAAGTTGACTACGAGTTAGATCTGCGTATGCTATTAGATCAGCAGGGGCAGAACTATTGGCTAGAGCAGGTAGCAGTAAGTCCAGATCTGGTTATTTTTGTCAAGCCCTTGACCTATAAACATATGACACAGGCCAATATTAAGAGTTTTGAAACAACTAGAATTTTAAGTTTGGCCAATGATGATACCATGCCCGATGAAAAGAAATTAGAACTGTTTAATCAAAGTTTTTCTAATTTAACCAAAGTCACAGTGGAATTACTAGCCGAAAGTGTGTATAAAATTCATACGCCAGAAGCCGAAGTAACTAATCCTGTGTACATCAAAGAATTTTTTGAAAATGCTGACAAAGATATATTTGCCAAGGTTCAGAAACACTTAAATGAATTAAAAGTTCACAACGAACTTAAACCGCTGACGTTCACAGCGACCCCTGAACAGATCGCAGCCGGCGCCCCAGAAACTTATCAAGTACCTATTAACTTCAACGACGCAGATTTTTTCGTCTAAGGCTTTTGACTATGACCATGGATGAGATCCAGGCAGAAGTCGATAAAATGGAAAAAGAGTCAAAAGCCCTAAAAGAAGAACTGTATAGATTAGCTTGGTTTATGAGAGGAGCTTTGACTTTTGAACAGGCTTTTCAACTTGATCTACAAGATAGAGAAATCTTAGCCGGACTAATCAAGTATAATCTAGAAACTACCAAAGAATCCGGATTACCTTTCTTTTAACGACGATTTAAAATTTGTTCAATCTTTTGAACTCTAGAAATTAGGTCGTTGAATTCTTTATCAGATACGTTAGCGCCTGCTGCACCAGCAGATGATGAACCTGGATAGTCTGTAGCCGCAGATGTAGGTGCTGTTGTAGCAGCGCCAGGGCCACCAACGGCCTGTACACCGGCTGAATAACCTTTCTTAGCAGCTCTAGCCATACCTTGTGGTACACTGGCAATGGCACCTGCTGCCTTGGCTAATTGACCTGTAGCTTTGGCCAAGTTTGAAGGCGCTAAAACTTTTTTAGCAGCGCCGGCAATTTTAGATCCTAGACCAGGACCTGCTGGTAAAGGTTGATCCAAAGTAGGATCTCCTGTAGGACCTGCCTGTGCGGTCGAAGGCGCAGTACCTGGTTGCGATTGTATAGTTGCCTTAGGAGTACTCGAAGCTCCTGGAACAGTTATAGGATTCATTGATGCAGGGACACCAGTTCCAAAATTAGGAGTAGCTGCTGTTCCAGTGGCCGATTTGCCACCTTGTTGGACCTGTAAATTAGGTCTAGTTACAGGTCCTGTTGCTGCTGCTTTCATTGATGCCTGCTGGGCAGCACTTCTTGCTCCTGCTTCATCCAATGCTTCGATTAAGTGAGAAATTTTCATAGCTATTCCTACAAGAATAATGTTTTTATTTATATTGAGATTCTAAAACGAACTGCGTTCGTTTGCTGTTTCGCTCACGCTCACAGCACTTTTACATCGAAGATGCTTAATATCATCCAGATTTAATGGTCACACTTTGCCCAGGAAGGGCAAAGTTTGGCTTGAACATCATCCGAGTTAGCAAGTCACACAGCGTTAGAGCATTACAGTGGCGGTCAGCCGGTACCACGAGCTCCGTCTTATACTGACGGCAGGTCTATACAAATACGCTATCATCTGTATAGCCGTTAGGGAATTACCCTTCTTTTTGCCTTGTTATTCCTATTCAAACAACCAAGCCGCGGCATTTTGCGACCTTCGTCCTGTCAAGGATAGTGGTTGAGCACTCTTAACGGCGAGAGATTTCCGTCCCTGTGACCCGAGGTCCAGGTATAGGGCACAAGAAATTAACCTGTGCTAGTCTTATCCGTTTAATTTGCCTTTGATATGTGAGCCATGGACACGAACAGATATCTGTCCGTTATAATATTGGTCTGATTCTAAAACTTTGCGTGTAAATTGTTCTCTAGCTTCAATATAAGAACATTCTGCTTTAGATTTACAATAGTATAAGATTTCTCTAATAAATTTTTCTGGGCCTAATAATTCTACTTCTTTGTTTAAAGCATCATTGGAGCCATAATATGTTTGCCAGTCTGAGTCTATTTTGCTTCTAATTCTTTTTTTCTTTTTAGTGCCGTTTTTTAATTTGACAGTTTTGTAAGTTGTTCTTTTAAATTTGCTGAGTTTTTTGCCTATGTACATTCGTCCAGACAGTGTGTTGGTAATACAATAGACAAAACCAACACAATCCTCCGGTAGTTCTTCGACCACTTGACCTTGGTAAATCCAAGTCATTGATCACTTAGCAGCCTTGGCCTCTTTGCGAGCATTCTTCTCTGCGGTAATTTCATTGCGACGTAGTTTTACTGCTTTGGCTACTTCTGCCAATGCTTTACGAGCTCTAGTACCTGCGGCAGAATTGCCAGCAGTGAATTTTTCGTCTTCTTTTAAAAATTCTTCAAACAGTCTTTGAAGTTGTGCTGTTGTTGTTTCCATTTTTAGGTTTCCTTCCTCTTTTTAACGGATGTAATTTTCTATATTCTTGGGCTTGTTTTTTTAACCGTTTTTGTTCTCTAAGATTTTCTCTGTGCTCGTCGTAGGCTTCCCAACTGGCTTTTTGTAACTGTCTTTCCAATCTGATCATATGCTTCAGCGCAGATCGAACTGTTTTACCCGTTTCTAAACCCATATGGTTTAAAAAAGTGTAATGGTAGTTATGCAAGATCACAGCATAATCTATATATTTTGAATACAGCTCTTTATAAGCCAGTAATTTTTCATTCGACATAGTCTACATCTGTGCTATAGCTGGTAAAGCCATTTTCTTTGATTACACGAAGCACGTTGTTTACACGACCCATTAGTTCATCTTTATGGCTAATGAGGTATATGTTTTTATTACGCTCTCTGGCCATTTTCTTAAGAACTGCCAGAGCAGCTTCTACACCTGCACTGTCCATACCGGCGTCTACAAGCTCGTCAATGAACAACAAGTTGATACTTTGATATAGACCTTCCCAGACATCTCTAAAAGCAAAACTCATGCTTAGAATTAATCTGTTACGTTCACCGCGACTTAGATTATCAAAGTCCAAATCCTGTCCTAGCTGAGTAATTTCTACCGTAAGGTCGTTTTGAAAAATTACACGATGCGGTAGGCCCAGTTTATCAATATAGTAGCTCAGTCGCTTGTTGAGATATGTTAAGTTTTGATCAATAATTTTCTTACGAATAAAACTATCTTTGTTAGTCAACAGTTTATGTAAAAATTCTTGATGATCTTTTAGTTTGGTTAATTCGTTTACAGTTGTCCAATCAATTTCTTGTATGGCTGTTTTCTTTAACTCTTCGATCTGTTCTTCGTAGGGATTAACTTCATTAATCTTATCTGTGAGAGATTTTTCTAGACCTTCTAAATTATTTTTATGTCCTAGTGCTTCAGCTTCGCTGTCATAGAATGTTTCAGGACGTCTGGATAAAGTTCCAATTTCGTCAATACTATTTTTAGTTGTACGAAGATCGGTAGATACTTTGTTAAGATAAGTTTCAGCATCGGTTAGATTAGTCACGGCTACTTCTAACATCTCGTCATGTTTGTGATCATGTAAATCTTGTTCACAGGCCGGACACTTTTTGTCTGCTAGTTTTTCAATTTCTTTAGAATATTTGCTGACAGTTTTTTCAGCTTGATTTACCGCAGATTCTAGTGTAGCCTTTTGCTTGTTAAGATTTTTTAACTTAACATCATTGTCTAACCATTGTTTAAGCTGTTGATGTAGTACAAGTTCTTGTTCAATGTCTACACTTTCTAACTTCATAATAGCACGGCCGAGATTTTCTATATCTTGATCGTGTTTGGTAATCCACGCACTGCTTTTTAGTTGTAGACTGTCTATGCTTTTTTGTACATTTTCGTTGGCAGTTTTAATACTTTCAATCTTAAAAGTTTCTTGTTGAATCTGTTCTTTTGTTTCTTTGATTTGATTCTTAAGATTTTCAGCTTTGATGCTTAGAAGTGTAATACCAAGTAGTTGTTCAATAACTTCTCGCTGATCCGCAGCTCGCATACTTAGGAACGGTTCAGTGTAAGTGTTTAGAGCCACAAGATGCTTAAACATTGTGTGGCTCATTTCCAGCATTTCTTCAATGCTTTTCTGTGTTTCTCGGCTATCACCCTGACTTTCGTCTTCGGATTCTTCGGTCTTTAGTTGATTATCGTTGACAAACAATTTAAGAACATTAGGTTTACGGCCACGTTCAATGCGATATTTGTTGCCGCCCTTTTCAAATTCCACAGTGACCAACATGTTCTTACCATTGGTCTTGTTGATCAAGTTTTCTTTTTTAATATTAGTCAGCGCCTGACCATACAGAGCATAACTCAGTGCGTTGACAATAGTAGTTTTACCTGTACCATTGCGTGAACCTGTGTCATCGCCACCTAGATCCAAGTTAGAACCTAGAACTAGAGTGAGATGTTCTTTGTCAAAGTCTACAGCCTGGGTTTGATTACCCACACTTAGAAAGTTTTTAACAGTGAGATTATTGATTTTAAACATTATAAGTTATTGTAAATTTCCAGCAGTTTAGCCTTGTTAAACTGATCACTTTCAATGTTTACAAGTTGATCTGTAACGATTTGATCCACGCTTTCAAACTTAGCATCTGGATTATCGTCGATGGTAGTATCTAAGTTAGCCTTGTCTTGGATAAGACTGATTTCTCTAATATCGTGTTCTTCGATAAATGTTTCTTTGATAAAGTTAGCTTCTTCGAAACTGATATCTATATCAAGGTTGACCTTAAGATGCATTTTGCTTTTCATAATTTCATCTTTACGGTCAATTAAGTCGCTGAGTTTAATACTGCGATACTTAGGACAGTTGGGCCAGTCTAGATATTCGGGCTTTCCGTTCCATTCTAAGATCATCATGCCGCGAGCATCGTCCCACGAATCTGCAAAATTATGGGGAAAGGCATTACCAATGTAATGAATTTTACCTCGACTTTGTCGCTTGTGAAAGTGCCCGCTGAATACATAGTCTTGATGTACAAAGTGCTCGGCTTGAAGTTCACCGTGATCGGGCATCTGTACCATTGCGTTCATGTAGAACAGGGGCAATTCAAAGTGCCCGAACATGTATCGACTTTTAACTTGACTAATAGTTTTCCATTCGTCACCTACCAACCACGGCACTAAGGTCACATCACCTATGGTAGTTACGCTTTCGACCACAGTGACGCCTGGAATATGTCTACCAAACGCAGAGCTATGAATGTCACGCTTGTCTTTATAAAACAAGTCGTGATTGCCCGGAAACCAAAAGAACTGCTCAAAGGCAGAGCCTAATTTTTCCAAGCATCTTATACTAGAATCTAGGGTGACTAGATTAAGACTGTTTCTATTATGGCTCCAGTCACCGAGAAAAATACCAGTTTCGCAGCCGTTCTTTTTAGCCGTGTCTATAAACCAATCTACAAATTCTTCGCAGTCGCGAAGATGTGTAGTCGAATTTGATTTCAATCCAAAATGTATATCAGTAAAACACGCTACCTTTTTAAACAAGGACATAAAGTTCTCCCGATATTAGTGTAGCAGAATTACCACACATAGGTCAAGTCTTCAGGTCCTCTTCGATTAAATCTTCTTCGTCCTCGGGAGGCTCCTCACTCTTGGGCATACGGAAGTTTTTATAAAGTTCAGCCTGTCTAGCTGTTTCCTCTGCGTACTCGTGTTGATTTTGTCTAGTAGAGCTTGGAGTAAGTCCGTTCTCTTCTAGCATGTCATCGCGAATATTTTGATTTTTCTTTTCAATATTAAGAATTCTAGTAAATGAATTAGTAACAGCGGCAGTATAGTAGGCGAAAGGATTTTCTGATTTACTTTCGTCAAACTGTAGACCAATTTGACTCAGCTGAAGTATGGCCTGCCCTTTCATTTCGTCGATATAGGTATAGCCGCGCCAGTTAGATCTCTGTGCGTATCTTTCAGCTAGTTTGATAAACATGCGGCCGAGCCCCTCGGTGATCCTGCCGTGATCTTTGCTAAATTTGCCAGTTTTTACTCCGCCGTGCCAGTGACTTTTACCCACACAGACTAATTCGTCTTCATCTGTGTATTTCCAATGTTGAAAAGGTGGGAAGTTAATTTTTTCGTGGCTATCGGCTGTGGTCTTTGTAGTCTTTTTTCTACCAGGAGCCAATGGAATATGTTCAAACGTCATTATACGAATAACAACATCTGATTTTTGTATTGTTTTATAATTTGGTGTCACGTCAGCGAGTTTGATCTTCTTGTCGCCGGCTAATCTAGCAGCAGTGAACGCCTGTATGCCAATTCTTTTGGCTCTGTTACGTTTGGCTTCGGCTACAGTGCGTTGGTTAATTTTGTCTAGGCTAGGAAGAATAATGTCGTATTGACTGTATTCTGGTTTGCTAAAACTAGAATATGAGCATTTGCTCTTGTGAATTTCTGCTAGCAGATCTCTGTTGTTTAGGTATTTGACTTTTCTCGTTGTGGGTAATCCTAGGGTCATCTTATTGTTATTATCCTTTTGGTTTATTATAACATAGAGTAACACTATGTCAACCACTGCTATTATATGAGTATTTTATTTAGTGGTTAAATACGCTATAAAGGAACTAATATGGCTTCGAATACTTTTGGTCCAGTTAACTACGACCTAATTGGGTCTAATCAACCAGACCCGCTTGCTCGGGGATTCGGTGCCGCTGCGGCAAAAACAGGATTTGGTCGTCTAGCTCCTACTACGCAACCTCAGAAACCGGAAACTGCTAGTGTTAATGTTAAAAGTATTAGAGGAAATGGTGATAGTTCTGATCTACGAGCAAAACTGGTAGTACCAACTTCATATATTACTTATACTACTTCGGGCGGTGGAGTGCTTCGGGGGTTTGACGGAATAATTTTTCCCTACACTCCTACAATAACCTATGACGTTAAGGCAGATTACTCTCCGCAAGCTCCAGTACATACAAATTTTTCGCAGCATTTTTATCAAAGAAGTTCCATCGGAACAATCAGTTTAACAGCTAAATTCACTGTTCAAAACGAAGCAGAAGCTAAAGTTTATATTTCTGTTATACATCTTTTAAAAGCATTGACAAAAATGCGAGTAGGTGACGACAAACTAGCAGGTAGTCCACCGCCTGTGTGTAGATTAAGTGCTTATGGACCCTTTATGCTGGATAGAGTACCAGTTGCTGTAACCTCATTTAGGGTTGACTTACCAGATACAATTGATTATTTTACTCTAGGCAAACTTAGCCCAGATCCAGTATTTGGCAATGTATCAGTGCCTACATTATCTACTATTTCAATTAACATGTTACCGATGTTCAGCCGCGCAGAAATGCAAAACTTCTCCATTGACAAGTGGTTAAGTCAAACAGCAACCAGTGACTTTAAGAAAAAAGGATATCTATAAATGGCCCGATATTCACAGACCAGTCCATATTTTTCTACCCAGGTCGTCAACGGATACTTAGATATTGCTACGTTCAGAGATTTTCCCAAAGACGTAGATGATGTATTTTGGGAAATTACTAAAACTTATGAAAATAGGCCAGACCTGTTAGCGTTTGATCTCTATGAAGATGTTAATCTATGGTGGGTGTTCGCTGTTAGAAACCCAAGCGTATTAAAAGATCCTGTATTCGATTTGGTAGCTGGTAAAAAAATTTACCTTCCTAAATTATCTACATTAAAAACAGCTTTAGGAATATAAAATGTCAGAATCGGTAATAGATAGAAAAACAGCTATCAATACAGAAACCGGTGAACAATACACACCACTGCCTGAACAAGAAACAACCTTCGCCGGTACTGTTACAGTCACTGGACAGAGATTAAAAAAAGATAAACCAGAATTTTATTCTGGAAATGTTTTAAGCAAATATAGGTCCTATACCTACAATTTTACACTGGCTGCTTTGCCCAGTGATCAGATCAACGATCCTAAAAGCTATCAAAATAAAAAATTTGATTTTGTTATTTTAAAATCTAGCGGAAAAGGTAGCGATAAGTTTGTTGCTGATTCATCAAAAGGAGTGGTAGTAAAATTACGTCCTGAAGAAATAACAGATAGCGCTGACAAATCAACATTTAATGATCTTGGTTTGGGTAAAGACTTAGTTAATGAATTTAACAAAAACAGTCCTGGCAGATTTGACATGTTTATAAACGATGTCGAAATTGAAACCCTGATGGCGTTTACTCCAGGAACAAATGCTACCTTAGCCACAGGAGTTAAATTTGATGTATTTGAACCCTATAGCATCAACGGTTTTATTCAAGCACTTCATGTAGGGGCAGTTTCTGCGGGTTATACCAGTTATCTTGGCGCAAGTTTTGTTCTGAAGATGAGTTTTATAGGTTATCCTGATTCTAAAGAAATATCTGATCCTGAAATTGTTTCAAATTCTACAAGGTATTTTTTATTAAAATTTAAAAATATTGAAGTTGAATTAACAGATAAAGGCACAAGTTATAGATGCGAGTGTATTCCTTTCCATGAAGCCGGGTTTGGAATAGCTAACGTATTAACATCAAATGTCAAAGCTGAAGGAAAGAAGGTTAAAGAAATTTTAAAAAATTTCATGACAAACATCAATGAACAAATTAAAAAAGATGCTAAAGAATCTAGAGAAAGAAAAGATTCTAATTTACTCGATGAATATGATATAAAATTTGCAGACGAAGATTTTGACACAGAAGATGATAAAAATATATTTGCTGATCAAGAAGTAGTAGAACTCTTTAAACAAGAAGCCGTTTATAGTTTTGCAGATTATGGCAATGAAAACGAAGTAGACGACAAAGGCAGGAAAAAAGCATCAGCAGATCCTAACACAGCCAAAGCAGCAGCCGAAGGAGACCCAGGTAGTGTTAGGTTAAGCATAACAAAACCAGTGATTCAATTTAATGCCAATCAGCGTATCAGCGAATGTATTGCTGCGGTGATAAGAGACAGTAACTGGGGAAGAGATCTACTTAAAAGATTAGGCGAGCCAGGTAATAAGTTAATAGATGCTCGTGGTATGGTAGATTATTTTATTGTTGATGTATCTCTAGATCAAAAAGGATTTGACGAGGTGTTAAATCGGCCAGTGTACAAATACACTTTTGTGGTAGCACCTTACAAAATACATTTTACTAGAATTCCTAGATTTAAAACAGTAAAATTTGACGAACGAGTTTTAGAAGGTATTCTAGCAAGAAAATACAAATATTTCTATTCTGGTGAAAACAGCGATTAAATAAATTTTAAACTTAATTTTAATTCTTTGTTTTTTGAAGCTGTTCCTAAGGCGCTTGGCAACAGCTCTTATTCTCCGTCTGCCGATGCTCTGGCCAAGAACGGAGAACCAAAGCCTATATTTGTGGGAGTGAATAGGCAAAATCAAGCCAATGATCAAAATGGCTCGCCTCCTCAGTACGCAGATGTTCGAGCATACGACCCTACAAACATTGGCACAGCCGGCCCACCTAACCTTGGACCATTTGCTGTGCTGGCCAGAAACATGCACGAAGCTATTGTGAATTCTAGTGTGTCGCTAATACAAGGTACAGTAGAGCTTATTGGAGATCCTATATATCTAGTAACTCCTTCTCCTGGAAAAAATAAACCTACATTTTTAGATGACGGAGTCTTTACAGACACAGGCGAAGTTAACTTTATGGGCGGCGATGTCCTAATAAAAATTGCTTTTCGAAATCCAGTCGATATCGATGAAAATGGATTTTATAAGTTTGATCAAAATCAAGTGCCCTACGGTGGCGTGTATAGAGTTATCAGTGCTAAACATTCTTTTAGAGACGGAGTTTTTAAACAAACACTGACCATACAGAGATTAATGGGTCAAATTCTAAGTCAACCTAATATTCAGGAAGAAGAAATTAAGGACCGACAAAAAATTGTAGCCAACCCAAAAAATGCAGTCACTGCCGACGTAACGAAGGCACTGGCCAGTCGTCCTTCCACCAGAGGTTTAAATTTACTAGGACAGTTACAAAACTTAATAACTTCTGGTGTTCAAGCCGGCTCCAGTGCTTTACAGTCTCTAACAGCGCCATTATCAGAATCACTTCGAACATTGAATCAAAATATTGATCAAGTCGGCCAAAGTATCAATGATGTTACGGCTAAAATTACATCAGTAACACAGGGTGTAAAATACGATATAGCCAAAGCTTCGGAAAAGCTAGGGATACCAGCTAGTAGTTTTGCCAATGCTAATCCTGTGGCTTTATTAGGTCTAGTGGCTCTAAGTAAAAATTTACCTCAAGGCACAAATTTAAAAGCATCTGAACAACAAGGTGTAAATTTAAATTTTCCTGCAAACAAACTTATAAATTTACCGCCGCCTCAGCCTAAAACTACTGCTCCAGATGCCGAACAAAATCAAGCTGATATTGCTAATCTGCTTAAAGTGGGGGGTTTGGCCGCGCTAGCATCTGCGTTTGGAACAAACAATCCTAATAAAATATCTAATTCTGTATTACCTGCCAGCCTCGCAAAAAATTTAACACGGCAATTTAGCAATCCAGGTATAGCAAATCCGTTAACTGGTATAAACAATAGATTTACACAACCAGATACTCAATCTATTACAGGTAGTTCTTTATCTACACTAAATCAAGTAAGCAAATCTGTGGAAGTAAATTTAACCGTATCCGGATCTGTTACAGATAATTCTTTAGATAAATCTGTAACAACTAGACTGGGAAGTTTAACGCAAAGTCCATTGGTAAGGTTAAACGACCTTAATAACAAATCATGAGTCAAACAGAAACTAGAAAACCGGGAAAGTTAGCCAGTCCTGGGCCTTATCTTGCTGAAGTTGTCAACAATGCAGACAAATCTTATATGGGAGGCCTTGAAGTAGCCCTTTATAGAAATCAGGTCACTCCTATTGACCTCCAAAGTTGGACTACTACGGTTAGATACATGACTCCTTTTTATGGAGTGACCAGTCACAGGTTTGAAGGCAATAACAGCAGCGACTATAACGATGTTCAAAAAAGTTATGGTATGTGGTTTGTTCCTCCCGATGTAGGGACAAAAGTTTTAGTGATGTTTGTAAATAGTGAAGTTAACCTTGGGTATTGGATTGGCTGTGTACCTGATACATTTCAAAATCAAATGGTGCCCGGCATAGCAGCCACAGTTAACAGTCAAATCACAGAAGAACAAAAAAGAAGATATGGAACTTCACTGCTACCTGTAGCTGAAGTACATAAGAGCAGTCAAACACTAAATGAAAATAAAGATCCTTATTACATAAAGAAAGCTGTACACCCTTTTGCAGATCGTTTGTTAGCTCAGGGATTGTTGTTAGATACTGTAAGAGGTGTGACCAGTAGTAGTGCTAGACGAGACAGTCCTAGCAGTGTATTTGGTATAAGTACACCTGGTCCATTAGATGAAAGCCCTGGTGCTAAAAAAGGTAAGTTGGGCTTTACAGGCAACAGACAGTTCTTTGTTAGTAGACTAGGTGGCAGTACCTTTGTTATGGATGACGGCGACAAAGATGGATTAAATGAGTTAGTTAGAATAAGAACTAGAACAGGACATCAGATTCTGTTACATAACAGCAGTGACCTAATCTACATCGCTAACAGCAAAGGTACTGCTTGGATCGAATTAACTTCAAATGGAAAAATAGACATCTATGCTCAAGATTCGGTAAGCATAAGAACAGAGAACGATTTTAATTTTAGAGCAGACCGCGACGTAAACATAGAAGCTGGTAGAAACATTAACCTTAATAGTAACGGCGACTTTAATCTAAATGTTAAACAAGACTATAATCTAGTAGTGGATCAA
>Ga0129333_10002271_pt1 | contig 17812 bp, 31 predicted proteins | sample CPB6_08_DNA_FD_94474 | JGI IMG/M metagenome (GOLD analysis project Ga0129333, IMG submission 94474) | Freshwater to marine salinity gradient microbial communities from Chesapeake Bay, USA - CPBay_Sum_0.6_0.8_DNA | ecosystem: Environmental > Aquatic > Marine > Coastal | place: USA: Chesapeake...
GTGGCCGCCGGCCAGACCCAGACCTACAAGGTGCAGCTGTTGGTTGACAACATCTAATGAGCACGACGGTCAACGTCCGAGTCGTTAAAAACCAAGTCACAGATAAGCTCAAGCAGCAAAGCGAGGCCAACCGTTTTGCTGAGGAGAACGGCTCCGGCACACAGCTAACCCCAGCCGAGCAGCAGGCCCAGCAAGAGGCGGCCGCCCGTGCCGTTGAAGCAGTCAGGCTGAGTACAGATCAAGCGTCTTTCAAAAAGCGCGACCCCCTGCGTGATCCGATAGGCAGAAGAGAGGAGGGAGGAGGTGGCCCAGGAGGCAACAATCCAGGAGAACCTGGAACTCTTCCAGACGGCACACCAGTTGAAGATGGTGCGCTAATTCAGCTGAGCCGCGTTGGTATCCGATGGAATAGCAACCGCACCCGCGCCTTTGTGTACCCCTGGGGGATTGAAGGTGCGCTTGGTCGCCGTTTATCCAGCGACTACAACACTGCAAAAGCCGAGGCATTTGCGGTAGGCACAGAGCTGGAGTTCAGTGTCAGAACACCTGTTACTCCCCCAGAGCCGCCTCGTTCTTTAGGTGAAGGCCCTCGATGGATCGGATACGAAGGCACGCCTTACGAAATCACACCATTAGCCTTTACCTACAAGCGCATTCCGTTCTTTTTTGACGTAGTAGATGGAAAGAATGTCTTTGAGATTTTGACTGGAGGATGCCTTGAGAATGGAACAAGTGATCCAATATTCGACAAGTGGGATTTCGCCATTGAGCAGGTTGTGTTCAGCTCCATAAATCCTGGGGTGAAGCTAGCCTGCATCTACTACGCAGGACTTAACGAGGATCAAAACTTTTCGGATTCCTATTTCTATAAAAGCTTCACGCTAAGACTTACTCCTACTACCACTTTTGGCAGTTTACAGGACGCATCTGCCTTCAATCAAATCTACGAACTCCTGTTGCCGGTCGGGGGCGACAAGGTTCTTGCCGTCTTTATCCACCGGTCACTGGCTTCTGGTTTCTACAGCCGATTCTTCTATGAATACACAGGAAGCACGTTTATCGCGGATACCAATTCTACCGGCACAAGAATTGCGACAGGAACAACAGTAGAGGGCGGCCTAAGCGAAGATCCTGAAACCTTTATTGATGAGGTCATTCTCAATGATGTGCAATGTGTGCTGGTTGATGGGGACTCCACGCAGCAAGTGACACCTTCCTCTCAGCTGATCGCCGCCTGCGCGTCCCTTGTCAAGGAAATCAGCGCCGAAGATCGCACAGGTTCGCGCACCTTAAACAGTCAACAGCAACTCTCGTACTCCCAGACGGTAGAAGGTGTATTGGGAAGCCCGACTACAAAGATTACATTTAACGAAACTTTCTTCAACTACACCTTTCCCACGTTTGAGGCCAGCAATCTACCCAAAGCTCCCTACTACGACATCCCTGATCCGCAGCAAGCCTTGCAAAAGCAGCTGGGTCTCGGCTTTATAGAAAGCAACAATCATGCTGGCCCCTTTTCTACGCCGGCCATCTTTGACTGGCTCAAGGGCTCTGCAACCTTTGGTACGAGCTATCAGAGTGTTGTAAGTAAGTATTATACGCCAGCCAATCCAAACAGCGCCTTCCCCAACGTCTACATAAGCGTGCCACCGACTGGTGCCGATCAGCAAAATCTGCGGGCCACCCTCACGACACCTAGTGACATCAGCACGCCCCTAGCTGCAACGGATTGGGTGACGATCAACACCGGCAGCCGCTTCGGCGACTATTTGGTCTGGGATTGGGGCAATCCAGAGTATTGCCGCCAGCAGCTTCAACAGCTCGGCATGGGATTCCTATGAACACCACCACCAGCCCCCTGCTACAAAGACTCCAAGTACAAAGCACGGCCAACCGCTTTTTGTACCTGCGTAGCGTTCGCCTTGCCAAAATAGGTAAGTAAGCCACCCACGCATGACAACGCTGCCCTTCTTGACCCCACCTGCTGCGATCAGCAAGCGCAAGTGCGGCAACAGCGCAAGCGGCGTATTAGAGCTTCCGGTACTTGGCGGCCTGACAGTTGGCGAAAGCGCTGTGATCACAGAGTTGCTGGCTGAGGAGCAAAGCGCATTTGTGAAAGGCGCAAAGATCAGCGACGTGATTGCCAAGGCTGAGGGCATCAGCCTCTCTGAAGCGTTTTCCATCATTGAGCAGTCGATCACCGGCGCTGAGCTGGAGGAGCGGGCTGACGAGATCCGCACCCGCCACGCCGAGAAGATCGACGAGGTGGCACGCATCTATAGAACAGCTGGGGCTAGGAACATGGAGGCAACGGTCACAGCACTGATCCGCTGTCGCTGCGACCTACCCCAGTGGTCAGTTTCTGACACCCGCACGCTCCATCGCGCCCTGTTCAACGACGTGTGGCAACTGGCCCAAGACGAGCAGGATGCAGAGGACAACCCATCCACACCTGCAACTGAGGAGGACTTGGGAAAGCAGCCAGCGGCGGGTGGCGCCGCGAGGAAACGGACTGGCCGGGCATCTTCTGGGAGCTAGCTGCCGGGCTACCAGGACAATTCGACCGCGTTAGCTACCCCCGCGAGCTGCGGATGACGGTGCTGCGTGCATGGCGCAAGCTGAACCAGATCCGCCGCGACAACGCACACCTGCTGGAGCTGAGTAACGCGCAGCACATGGCACTGGTTGCGAACATGAACCGCGACCCCAAGAAGAGCAACAAGCCTTTCGGCATCGACGACTTCACGCTGTTCAAACCGCAGGAGGAGCGCAAGGACACCTTCCTCTCACCCGACTGCGCGACAACGCTGATCTCGTTGCACAACGACGGGAAGTTGCACCCGCTCCTGTTGTCGTGTTGGCGTGAGGCGCTGGAGAACACAGCCCAGGGGAGCCGCCAACCGGAGATCCGCGCCTTGCGCAGCGACAGCGACGATGTGTGGGTGGTTGCACCGGAGTGGGAAGGCCCGCACGTGCGAGCGCTGGTCTGCGTTGACGGCTACATCAGCGGCCCAGTCCAAGTGCGTGATGTCGACCGTCCGTTGCTGACCTACACCTTTGAGATCCCTTCGCGCAGAGACGCTGCGGGCGGCTGGATCCGAGCTGGCGAGCTGTTATTGCGGGCAACTTAGGCCATGAACTTCCGCACTCTCCGAGAAGACCTGGAGACGCTCCTCGCGGACGATCTCGGTGTCTACACCCTGGCGAATGGCGCAACGACACCAGCGGTGAGCGTGCGCTTTGCGGGCCAGCCCTCACCAGCTGGCACGGTGGTTAGCGGGTTGGAACTGGTGATCGAGCGCAGCCCGCGTCTGCGCTTCCCTGCTGTTTACGACAGCCCACTCGCCTTCAAGATCTTCACTTTGTATTTAGTGGGCTGGGGCGACACTGACCCCACACCTGCTGCCGAGAAGATCACCACCTTTTACCCGCGTGCGGTGGTCGAGTCTGTGGTGAACGTGGAGGTGCCTGAGGGTTTGGGGCCACAGGCGCAGACGCGAATCACGCTGCAGTTCAACCCTGAACCGATGGAGGCCGCAGCGTGAAACCAGGGGTTTACAACATCCGTCCTCAGCGCAGGGCCGACTTCCTGATGAACCTCGTGTTCAAGGACAGCACCGGCGATGCACTGGACCTCACCGGCTGGCAGGTGTTAGCGCAGGTATGGAATAAGGACCGCAGCACCAAGTACGCCGACTTCATCGTCACCGTGCTGGATGCAGAGGAGGGCACAGTTCAACTCAAGATCCCGTATTACACGACGGACGATCTGCCGGACGAGTGCCGGTACGACGTGATGCTGATCAGCAGCGGCGGCATTCGCGAATACTACTTAGAGGGAATTGTCCGCCCCAGTGAGGGCTACACAGCACCTGCATGACCTTGAACGTCACCACCGACACGGTTGCAACCGTTGAGATCACCGACGCCGGCAGCGTCGTTGTTGTGGAGATGGTGCGTGATGTAGTTGAGGTTGCACATGTGGGCTCCCAGGGTGCGGTTGGAGCGCCCGGTGCTGGCGTGCCGACAGGCGGGCAAGTGGGGAGCGTGCTTTTGAAGAGCGGCACTGCCAACTACGCGACTGAATGGTCAGCGGTTGTCGACGGCGGCACATTCGCCTAGCACCGGCAACCTAGGTCACTCAAAGCCCAGTAGTAATGGCACGCCTGCAGCTACGTCGTGGTCTCAAGGCCAACCTGCCGAGCACGGGGATGCTGGCGGGCGAACCGCACATCACCACAGATCGCGGCACGCTTCACGTCGCAACTGACGCGACCACCAAGCTGCCGGTGGTCCCCGCGATTGACGACCTGGGCACGCTTGCTGCTGTTGATGGCGCCAGCGATCTGCTGATCATCCATGACGCCAGCGAATCCGGCGCTCAGAAAGAGAAGAAGATCACCTTCGACGCCTTTAAGACGGCGCTCAACATTCCCGAAAGCGACACCGACGAAAAGGTGGCGATTGTGAGCGGCGGCACCGCGGGTTACATCTGGGGCACAGACGGCACCAACGGCGTGATTCGTCTCAACAGCTCACTGAGCTGGACGAAGGATGCTGGCAATGGCTTCGTCACCATCGCGGTTGACACCGTGGATGGCGGCACGTTCTAGGGCGGCAACTTAGTGCGTCCGGGCTAGATAGCCCATTGCGGACGCCACATGGCACAGAAAATCCAACTCAAACGCAGCGCAGTCGCTGGCAAGGTGCCGACCACCAGCGACTTGGAACTAGGTGAGCTTGCGCTGAACACCTACGACGGCAAGCTCTACACCAAGAAAGACAACGGCACCGCAAGCGTGGTGGAGTTATCAGGCGGTGGTGCTGGAGTTACGGACGGGGATAAAGGTGACATCACTGTGTCTTCCAGTGGTGCAACCTGGACGATTGATAATGATGCGGTCACTTACGCCAAGATCCAAAACATTTCCGCAACCGATAAGCTGCTCGGTCGCAGCAGCGCTGGTGCTGGTGATGTAGAAGAGATCAGCTGCACAGCAGCAGGTCGAGCATTGCTAGATGATGCTGATGCTGCTGCTCAGCGCAGCACCTTGGGCTTGGGCACGCTCGCCACACAAGATGGAACCTTCTCTGGCACCAGCAGCGGCACAAATACCGGTGACCAGACCATCACATTGACCGGTGATGTCACCGGTTCTGGCACCGGTAGCTTTGCGGCCACGATTGCTAACAGCGCGATCACCAATGCCAAGGTGGCAAGTGATGCTGCTATTGATGGAAGCAAGATTCAGGCAGCCAGCACAACAAACGCAGGCGCCGTTCAGCTCACTGACTCAACTAGTAGTACCAGCACAACCACAGCAGCGACACCCAGTTCTGTCAAATCTGCCTATGACTTAGCTAACGCTGCCCTGCCCAAGGCTGGTGGCACGCTGACGGGCGACGTTACGCTCAACGCCCAATCTGACCTACGTTTTGCTGATAGCGATAGCAGCAACTCGGTTGGATTGCAAGCGCCGGCAACAGTAGCCAGCAACGTCACTTGGACGTTACCTGCTGCCGATGGAACAACAGGTCAAGTCTTAACAACAGACGGCACAGGCACCCTGAGCTGGGCGACAGCAGGAGGTGGCTTCCCTTCTGGAACAATAATGCTTTTCGTTCAAACTAACGCGCCAACGGGTTGGACTAAAAGCACAGCCAACAACGATAAGGCTCTTAGAGTTGTGAGCGGATCCGCCAGCACAGGCGGTACAACAGCATTCAGCAGTGTGTTTGCAAGCCGCACACCTAGCGGTACTATTGGATCTACAACACTAACAACAGCACAAATCCCAAGCCATTATCACCCATCTAAAGGTAGGGGTACTGGTAATACCGTCAGTAGTGGTTCGACTTATTACACAATGCACTCTGGCGCAGGCAGTTCAACTGCATTCGATCCTGGAACTGGCAACGAAGGGGGTGGTGGCTCTCACGATCACACCTTTACAGGAACAGCGCTTGATTTTGCTGTGCAATATGTTGACGTTATCATCGCAACCAAAGACTGATTATGAAGATTGAACCTGGAACATTTTGTCCGCTGATCCAAGCCGATTGCAAGGGAATCGCTTGCGGTTGGTTCACTCAAGTCCGTGGCGTCAATCCCAACACCGGCAAAGACGTTGATGAGTGGGGATGCGCGATCACATGGCTACCGATGCTGTTGATTGAAAACAGCCAGCAGCAACGCCAGACTGGTGCTGCCGTTGAAAGCTTCCGAAACGAAATGGTGACATCGGCTCAAACTAATCAGCAAGTATTGCTTGCTGCAGCCAAGCTTCAAACACTGCCCCATCTCATCTCCTGACCATGCGCGTTACTGTTATTCCCGCTGATCGCTGGATTCGCCACGACGATGCTGCGATGCATTTAACGGAATGGCCTTTTGATGACAGTGCCATTCACGCAATCCAGTGGTACGACGACAATGGCGAAATTGAATACACCGGCAAACCAAAGCCCCCTAACCAGAGCATCACTGATGACTCGGTGTTGGCTCCTTATCTGCTGGCTTTAAACGAGGCGATTGCTGCTGCCGCTGCTTCGGCTGATGAAATGACACCTACTGCCGAGTAGTCGCGCCGACTAAGAGTGTGGCCGGTGATCAGGGCTCACGCACCGCTGACCTCACCGCAGCCGGCCGCTACGGACGCCTAGACCGTTAAAAACGACTAGGCCGCAATTCTAGGCAAAACAAAAGGGGCCGTGTTATCAGCCCCTTTTGCGTGATCCTGACGGGGATCTGTCCAGGTCACCCAGCTGCGAATTGCGTGAAGTGGACCTAAAAAGTGTAGCGAAGATTAAGACGCACACCACCGGCAACTTAGGCGAACTACGCGGTTGGTGGTGATCGAGGTGGCAGCGGCAGTTGTTGGGGCTGCAATCACGGTTGGCGCAATGGGAGTTGGCGGGGCCAATCGGAGTGCACGCGACGGCCGCGAAGCAGTGATTCGGCTGACCGCCGCTGTTGAAAACGTGGCGATGCGGCTTGAGGAATTGCACGTCGACATACGAGCTGATCGCAAGGAGACCTACGGAAGATTGAACGGGCTTGAGCAGAGGGTCGCCAAATTAGAGGCGGGACGCGAATGAACCACCCCACCGTCGTCACGCTTGTACTGCGCCTTTTGGTTGGGTGTTACGGCTACATGATGGTGATGGCTAGTGCCAATGTCGCCAGTTGTGAGATGAGGCGACCTGGGCAGTGCGGAAACCAATGGACACAGGCTTTCACTGTGGCCGGTGGTGCCGCATCAACGATGTGGGCGTTCATCACCGACAGCCCACAGCAAAGCACCAGCAACGGCACACAACGTGGACGCCGCCAACCTCCAACCAGCTGATCTCATGAACTTCCGAACACTGATCGACGCAGCGATTGCGTTTGTCGTAATGGGCATCACAGAGGCTGTGATCAAGCCCTTGGCAAAGTCGATGATCGACCGACCATTGCGTCGCACGCTGCCTTACGTCTACGAGCAGCTGGACAACGAGATGCCGACGCTTCTACGCACCGCCACCCCAGAGGTGATGGCTGCCGAGATTGGCGCACACATCGCCAGAGCAACTGGCAACCCAGCTACCGCCCGTCAGATCGAGCAAGTGGCGCAGCTGTACGACCCACTGAAGGCCGTGCTGCGCAATGTGAGCACCAACCTCAAGTAAGTCATGGCATCGCCTATCAAGCTGCGGGACTTTTTCAAGCACTACGCAGGCGAACCGCATCAAGCGGCTGCAGTGGATCTGCTGCAGAGCATGATGCCGGAATCATTGCTTCGCTCGGACGCAGAGTGGGTTGAGGCGTACCGCGCCACCCCCAAGCCGAAGCCGACCCAAGTCGAGAACACCTGGGTTGGTGTTATGGAGTGCGCCCGACGCGCCGGTGCTCGTTATCCAGAGGTGGTGGCAGCGCAGTGGGCTCTGGAAAGCGGTTGGGGAGCGCACACCTCAGGCAAGAACAACTACTTCGGGTTAAAGGGGCCAGGCAGCAGCGTCCAGACCAAGGAGGTTGTGAACGGCAAAACAATCACCGTCACAGCTGAGTTCCTCGATTTCACGGACATCGAACAGTGCGTGATCTATCTGGTAGATCGTTGGCACCGTGATTGGAAAAACCACAAGGGTGTCAACAACGCACCAAACCGTGACGAGGCTGCACGAGAGTTAGTGAAGCAGGGCTACGCGACTGATCCCGCCTATGCGAACAAATTAATAGCCCTGGTCAATCAACAGGCGCCACTGCCGAAGGCACCTGCTGTTCAACAGAACGGCGCGATGATTGAGAAGGTGCCCTACTTCTCGCAACGCGACTCGACCATTGCGGGGCAGGCAATGCGAATGTGCTTCTCAAGCTCCTGCGCCATGCTTGCTGCGTATCTGCGGCCAAGTGACCTACGTGGTGCTGCAGCTGATGATGTGTACCTTCGCCGGCTGCAGAAGTACGGCGACACCACCAGCGCAACAGCGCAACTTGAGACCCTTGAGTCTTACGGCATCAGGGCGCGTTTCGTGCAGAACTGCACCTGGGAAGATCTGCAGCGCCAGCTCGATAACGGAATACCGGTTCCAGCAGGTTTTCTGCATAAAGGTCCAAGCACAGCACCTTCGGGTGGTGGGCACTGGCTCACGGTGATCGGGTACACGCAAGACGCGGTGATTGTGCATGATCCATTCGGGGAAATGGACGTAGTGCGTGGCACCTACATCAGCAGCAAAGGTGCTCGCCAGGCGTACAGCCGCAAAAACTGGGGTCCTCGCTGGTTAGTTGAGGGTCCCAAATCAGGTTGGGCCATTTTGGCCGAGCGCTAAGTGTGCGGCGTATAGAGCACGCGCCCACTCGTAGTACCACCAAGCTTGCCAATCCTGTTTGTGCAAGCGTGTCATGCCTGCGTAGGTGATCTGCCAGATCACACCATCCGGCGTCTCAAGGCGCTCAATCGTTGGTGCCGGCACTGGCAACCTACCAAAACGTCTGCTCTAGGTTGCTGTGTCCCTATCCGAGTGGATGATTCCAGAACTTAGTGAGAGCGCAGCTTTTCACTTGGAACATCGGAAAAGAGTCTTAAGAAGTGAAGTAAAGACAGCGCCTGATTCCGTAGCAGAGCTCGCGTGCTCTCTACTGCACCATCTAACGATGATGGAGTCGATCATGCGCAAAGCAACGAAGAGGATTGCTGAGTTGGAGCTAGAAGCTCTGCTGGGTCCTCAAGGCGCTGGTGGGCTAGGTAGTACCGAAGACGACGCAGCGCCTTTTCAGTAATCTGACGCACCCGCTCACGAGATAAGCCGTGTTCTTTGCCTAGATCGGCAAGCGTTTTGATAGGTGCGCCATTTAGTCCATACCTATGAGACAGGTAAAACCGTTCCTGCTCTGTGAGCTTGGCTAAGCCCGCCTGAAGGATCGGAAGTTGGATGGTAAGCATGATGTCCTCATCAATCGACTCCTGATCAACGGTGGTGGGGTCAGCAATCAAGTCCCCAAGCTGGGAAAGCATGTTTCCACTGCTGTCAGGACGCGAGCAATCGAGGGACAGTAACTGCTGGCCGCGTTCCATAAAGGTCTCCAGCTCCTTCTGACGCACCTCCAATGCTTCAGCTAGCTCGGCGGTTGTGGGGGTACGGCCAAGCTCACTCATCAAACGCTGCACAGTCTTAGGGACCTTCTGCGCAAGCTCGCCAACTGTGGTGGGGCGCTTGATGAGAAATTCCTGTGTGGTGATGGTCCGAGTAAGGGACTGTCGGATCCACCAATAGGCGTAGGTAGAAAACTTGTATCCCCTAGAGGGATCAAACTTTTCGACACCGCGCACTAGACCGATGGTTCCCTCTTGGATCAGATCGAGCATGTCCAAGTGGGTGACGCGCCGGTGGTACTTCTTCGCAATAAAGACCACTAGCCGCATGTTGGCCTCAATGAACCGCTTTTTCGCACGAAGGGCACGCCTAGCCAGCACCTGCTCTGGTTTGGTAAGCGGGCGATCAAGGTGCTTTAACTCCTGACCGCGCTGAACTAATCGCCCCAGCTCAATCTCCTCAGCAGGAGTGAGTAGGGGGTAGCGCTCCAGTGAGTTGAGATAGGCGTCCAAGGCGGACTCAGAGTTCGCAGACATCGGAGGTGTCAGGAGAGTTGAGGTGATCAGCCGCAAGCACCATCCATGGGGCGATAGCGGCCAAGGCTGCTCTCATCCGATCCGGTGATGAGAGTGTGTGTTCCTTAAAGTCATCGCCCCAGAAGGCATCTAGGGCACGACGTTCCCAGCTTTCAATCGGAGGCATCCACCTCGCCTTCAGCGCAGGCACCCGCGTAGGTGCTGATGAGGAAGGTGCCGCAGGCGATCAAGTTCTCACGGGTCTGCTTGTTGAGGGGCATGTGTGGGAACGCCTGTTGCCAATAGGCATCCACCCACTGGGGGATGGCGGTATCGAGGTCTTTCATGGCCATTGTTCTGCGAGACAGATTGAGAGCGGCTTTTCTTTAGGGCAAAGCTTCTGAAAGGAAGTGATGGCGTGCGGCAGATCTCTGGCCAGCATCTCCACCACCCCCCAGGAGTAGGTGACGCGATAGAGCTTCAGGGGGTTGGAGTCGGAGTTTTTTGGGTCCATTCCTGCCAGAGACCGGTGTAGGTGGAGTGCATTGGGTGATGCTTCTGATCACGCCCGCTACGGCGATAGATGTCATCAAGGAGGTCTTGACGAGCTTGCTGCTCAACGGGGTTGCAGTTGGGGTGATAACTGGGTTGAGTCATGAGGAGTGAAGAGAGAGAAGGGCCTTATGGCCCCGATGCCCGCACCATCTTCAGAGATTTGGCATCTCATAGGTGCTAGTGGTGGCGGCGTAGTGCTGCCAGACCATCTGAGCGGAGTTACCCGCCCAGCTAGCTACTTGCGTTACGGGTATGCCCCGCTCTAACAGAGCTGAGATGTGAGTGTGCCGCAGGTCATAAGGACGGAAACGCTTTTTGATAATGCCTTTGTCGTGCAGATATTGCATAGCACTGCGGAATGAGTACATAAAGCTATGGCGGTTCCAAGGAAACACTTGGGTTTCGTTATTCAGATTTTGCATCCGCTCCAAAACGCGCAGGGCCTTTTCGTTGAGGGGCACCCACCGCTCACGACCCGTTTTGGTCCTTGGAAGCAACCCGTGGGTGAGGGTCATGTTTTGGTGAATGCGGCACCTTTTGCCGTCCCAGTCAATGTCGGACCATTGCAGTCCGAAGGCTTCAGCGGTTCTGCAGCCTGTCTGCAGCATGAAGTCTGAAACCAAATCCCAACGTGCATCAGATCTGGAGACGCGGCGCAGCGCTGCCAAGACTGACACCACCGCTTCAGTCGGGATGACTGTGACCTCTTCTCGTTGCTGAGGCTTGGGGAACTTGAAGGTGGCTACTGGGTTCTTGGCAACCAGAGCAATGTCCTCGCTGCAGGCCCAGCGGTATAGCGTTTTGATGTAACTAGCGACGCGACGTGCTGATTTAGGGGGCTGCTGTTGCAGCACCCACACCAACGCAGTACGCCCATCTGCAGGATCAGTGATTGGGCACCGAGCCAGCCAATGCTCAACTTGGTTGTAGTCAGAGGTCAGACTCGTTGGCGAGAGGGCGATTGAGCGCTCTAGCCGAAAACGTTGCCAGAGTTCAAGAATCGTCATCGCGTAACTTTGCAAAAAGATTTACCAGGGTGTCTCTTGCCCAGAGGGACTTGGTTGTATGGATATTTACATACATTGCACCGTCAGGGTCTGACGGGTCAACGTCCGAGAGCCAATGGGCGTAGTCCGCAAGTTCCGTTGCGAGGTTGGCCACCTCAAGCGCCAGAGACTTCAGCGTTTCCCGCTGGGCTGAGGGCGGGGTGTCCATTTAGTGTCAATCCCTACTAGGGGGTGCCCCTAGAACCTAGACCATACTTACTGGGCTTTCAAGCCCCGGTCAGAAAATTCCCTGAGTCCTTTGGGTCTCATTCCTCGGAGTGGTAGCCGTACTGACGTGCCGCCCTCCGGCGAGCTTCGTGACGTGTCTCAGCTCGGAGGCGTCTCTTACCTGAGCGCACCTCCCTAGCGAAGTCGAGGAACTCCGCAGCGCGGTGAAGCTCACCCGCGGTTGCGAAGGAGACTGCCGCCCGCAGCTTGGCCATCGCCTGCTGCCGGAGATGGGCGGCATCGTCCACAGCTACTCAAGTAAGTAGCACTCAGTCTAGGTTGGAGTGAAACTGCAGGTGAACCACTGCCCTTTGGGGTTGCACCAGAGCAGTTCTGGCGGTGCGTCGGGCGGCATGAACCACACCAGCTGGTTGCGGTAGTTGGTCCTGTCATGCCTGGGATCCGTGGGGCCACGGCGCAGGCGAAACACCCCACCGTCAGGCATGTCTGCCCGGTTGAGACCGATACCCGAGGCACCGTCGAACCCAGCCTCTGCAGGAGCCAGCGGACTCCCAATTTGGCTCAAATTAGGAGTTGATTTGACGTTGACTTCCAGGGCCTCAACCCTGGCCCGCAGTTCTAGAAGACACGGGTACTCAGGAGTGACAAGGAAACGGCTCGAGTCTTTGGCGAGTTCGACCGCCTTCTCAATCTCGGCCCAGCGATCAGCGGAGTCAGTCATCGAGGTGCTCCAGCGCTTTGCGAATGGTCTCAAGGTCTTGCCGTTGTTCCCGCATGTCATTGGCACCAACGGCAATGGCGTGGAGCGCAACTAACGCCTGCTCCTTCAAGCTCGGCGACTTAGGGCGGCGGACGGCGCGGAGCTCACAGCCAAGCCACTCACAGCACGCCTCCAGCTCCTGATCAGCGCCCCATTGGGCGGCACGGGCGGTCAAATGCTGTTGGTACTCAGGACGGAACATTTCTGTGCCCTCGTCGTCCCACTGCTGCACCAGCTCAGGCGGTGGGGTGATGGGATGTTCTTGTGTCATGGGTGATTAGTGGTAATGACTACTGGTTTTCAGACTCATAAGGTTGTGGCACGACGGCGTGCATAGCGTCGAGCAACTCCCTTTCGTGCTGCTGATATCCCGCTCGATATGCCTCGCAAATAAGCCAGACATCTACATCGCCTCTGGGGGCTCCATCGACACCCAGCAGAAAGGCTTTGTCACAAAGCGTCTGTACCAGCTCTGGCGGTGGGGTGATGGGATGTTGGTTGGCCATCACTCACCTTCTTGCTTAATCAACTCTGTCAGATACCACTGTGCCTTCCTCAAATCCTCTAGACCGTTCTTGTGCTTAGTGCGCCACAGGTATTTGATGCAGGCTCCACGGCAGTAGTCCTTGAAGCCCTCATCCCCTAGAGCAGCGTGGATGGCGTCAATGCACTCAACTGCACCTTGACGGTAGTGTTCCGGGTTAATTGCGTCACCCATAAGAGCTTGGTAGGTGGTGTTTGAGGTCACTTGGCATGACCCCAAGATTTGGCGACGGATCCGTCTCCGAGCATGTCAACTGATTCTCCGATGATTAAGCGGCCAGCGAGGAGCAGCTGGTTTTTGATCAATTCCACCACCTCCTCTCCTGTACCTTCAGGTGTTTCGACGATCAACTCGTCGTGCACTTGGGCAATGAGACGGGCCTTTTCCGGGAGGCGTGGCCAGACGTTGACCATCGTTTGTTTGACGATGCTGGCGGCAGTGCCTTGAACGATGTTGTTCAGCAGGACGGTGGGCCTAGCCATGTCGCCCACTAGCCAGCGTCGCCGGCCGTCAACCATGCGAACTTCACCCTTTAGCACCTCCTGTTTGGCCCAGGCGTGCCAAGCAGCCATGGCAGGATATGCCTTTATCCAAGCTTCTCGAAATTGCACCGCCTCATCCAGCGTGATTGATGTGCCAAAAGAAGCAAAGTAGTCCTTTAGTCCTATAGCAGATGAGCCAAATAATAGGCCAAAGTTGCAGCTCTTAGCACGCTGTCTTTGGTCGCGTTCGACCTCATCAATGGGCACATTAAAGATAAGGTGAGCTGTTAGGGTGTGCAGATCGACTCCATCGCGCAGCGCTTGCTGCATCAGCTTTTCATTGGCGATGGGCTCGCAACACCCAACCCCCATTTCCATGTTCTTTACATCAACGACAGCAAGCTCAAAGCCCTCACCAGCGACAAAGCAATCGCGGATGTAGGTCTCGCGGGGGACCTGCTGCAGATTCGGCGAGGAACAACTGAACCTGCCTGTGCCGGTCTGTAGTGGGGCGAAACGAGCGTGGATGCGCCCGTCTGCTGCGATGTTCTTGTCAAGCCAGGACTGGATCATCGAGCGACGCTTTTCAGCCCGCTTGTATGCAAGGAGTGCATAAATCACCGGATCGTCGGCCAATGGCCGCAGCACCTTTTTGTCGGTGGTGGGCTTATTCGTCTTGGGATCGACGGGGTTGATGCCAATCGCGTTCAGGTACTTGAGCACCTGCTGGGTCGAGTTGATGTTGAAGCCCGCCTCCAGCTTGTCTTTGCCGCGGCCCGTGGCCTTTGGCCTGAGGTTGTAGGTGCCGTCAGGGTTTCTAGGCAGCATCGGCAGCACTCCTTAAGCGTTGATCGAGGAGATCGAGGAACTCACCACGGCTTGCGGTGATCTCCTCCTCCAGTTGGGCAATGGCTTTCATGGCCTGCTCTTGATCCACCAGCATTCCGGTGTGCTCCATCTCAACCACCGCTGGGATGAGTGAGCACTCCAAGTCGTAGACGCGCTGAAGACGTGCTGTTTTGATCTGCGCCCGCATCTCCTCCCAGCAGCGGTAGGTGATACGAACGTCGTTCATGGCGTAGGCGAGATCATCGTCGTTCAGATCAGCGGCCATCCAGTCCTGCGCTTGGAGCTGCTTATCCAGCGAGATCTTCAGCACCCGCAGTGCAATGGCTTCGAGGGAATTGGAGGTGTTGGCCAGGCCGTTAGTCAGCAGGGCCGATTGGATGAGGGTGTCTTCCAGCCGGCCCCGTAGCCGGATGCCGCAACCGAGCAAGCAGCGGTAGTCGAACGAGATGTTCTGACCGACCCAGATGGTGCTGGGGTTCTCAAGCACCTTCTGAAGCTCATCCCAATCGGAGTCCGCAAAGGTCTGAAGGTCGTACCAGCGCTCGCCCTTTTCGCTGTAGAACTGGATCAGGCGGACTTGGCCGCGGCCTTCAAAGCACAGGGGTGCGAGGGCTGTTTCCATATCGAGGCAACAGGGAGAGCCCAGGGCCTTGATTTCTGAGGTGATGCTCATGCCACCTCCTGATCAGGGAGCATCCGCTCCTCGTAGATCTGTGCCCAGAAGTCATCACGGCAGGTGGTGTAAAGGCAGCAGCCGTTGACGATGGAGAGGATGTCTACGGAGGAGAGGTGAGGGAACTCGCGGCACATCACGGCTTGGATGTCCTTGCGCCGACTTAGCCACACCATCCCGGAAGCGTGCAGATCTTCGGGGCGGTGGATGGGTTGTTCGACCATCAGGTCAGACCCTCCGCGAGACGAGCCTTGAGGGCATCACGCTCTGCCGTTACGGCGTTGAGTTGCGAGAGGACATCAAGGATGGATTCTTTGCGCTGCCGGCGTTGCTGCTCCTGCTCAATGGCATAGAGAAAGGTGGCCGAGGTGCGCAGGAGCTTGAGGATTGGACCGGGTGTTGAACGCTCCACCGTCTGAGAGCACTCCTCGTGGATGCTGTGGCACTCAGTTTGCAAGAGGGCCAGCTCGTTGTCGGGGAGCTCTTTGATCTCGTCGAGGTGAACGGTGTAGCCGAGGTAGCGGCTGATGATGTAGGGGACTTTGTACCTGGGAGAGGCCATAGGGCTAGGGGTAGCGGGCCAGCTGCGTGACCCTTACTCAGATAAGTTAGCGCCTTATTGGCCAAACGGGTCGGTGTCAGTGCAAGTGCTGCACTCTGCATACCGCTCCCGCACCTCAAAGAACCCGCCCAGGTCTTCTGGGTTGCGCTCCATCAGAAGCCTTGCGTAGCAAGCGGTGTAGTTGTTGTTGAGCTTGAAGGTGCTGACTGGCGCGTTGGTACTGAGTGCAAGCTCATAGCGGCACACCTCCCAGAGGGCTTTGATGCCCCAACGGGTCACGCCCTTGTTGCGCAGCTTGAAGGCAAGGCGTTCAAGGGCAACGTAGACGTGGGGGTTTTCGGAGTGGAAGCGCTGGAAAGCGGCTTGATGCCTTGAGGAGGGCATGGCGGTCTCAATCCAGGTCGCATCATACTTAAGTCATTACCTTGCCAAGGCAGAGGGGTCAGGCCACCCTCTTTAGGTTGGTTATCCAAGGATCATGCAGATGGCTCCCTCCGAGAGCTTTGGGCCTCAGTACGCCGAAGAGCTTGAGCTGTTGGAGGCGGCCCATAGCAAGATTGGGAGTCGCATCCCCGCAGCCCACCTACCCCAGTTAGCGGGGTTACCAACGCAGTGGCGGCTATGTGGCACGGGTAACCGTGGAAGCGTCAAGGACTGCTTTGAAGCGCGTTGGAATCACGACCCAGAGAAGCGCTACACGGCTGAGCAGCTACTGAGCAAGAACGGTCAGTTCGTTGCGCAGTGCATTGGAGCGGGTGTGCTGACCGGGCCGGCTAGTGGTGGGCTGTTGGTGGTGGATTTCGACGAGCCGGAAGCCGAGGAGCTGGATGGGTTGTCGGAACAGGTGTTTCAGGACGTGTTTGGCAAGCCCAGTGGCGAGCTGCCTGCGACGGCGGCCAACACCAGCGGGAGGAAGGGACGCCGCAAGGTGTTTCTGCAGGTGCCGGAGGCGTGGTGGCCGGTGCTCGGCAATTTCAGCTTGGATCTCGGCGCTTATGACGGCGGCAAGAAGCACGCGCTGGAACTGATCTGGCTCAACGGGACCGGGAGTGCCCGGCAGGCAGTGATTGCAGGCGATCATCCTGCGTCTACCGAGTCTCAGCCGCTTGCGTACAGCTGGATTGACGGGTGCCACCCAGCGGAGGTGGGTGTTGCTGTTGCACCTCCGTGGGTGATCGGGGGATTTATCCGCCAGATCGAGCGCAAGTTGGCGCCCCAGGTGGTGAGTGAGGACGAAAGCTTCGATGCCAAACGGAATGCGGGTGAGCCTCAGCCTTGTGATTTGCTGCTTCCTAAAGACCAGCGGCGCTTGCTGTTGTTGATGCAACGCCATTGGCCATACCGGGGAGCACCGGCCGGTTCACCACAGGAGGCGAGCTACCAAACGAAGTTCAGGCCATTGGTGGCTGGTCTGCTGAATGTGTTGGGGGTTGATACGGCACTGGCGTGGCTTGGCGGCCAGGAATGGGACCGCAAGAACGACTGGGATGACGGGAATCTGGGCAGCTTCGAGGCGCTGATGAGGTCATTGCAGCGCAGCACCACCGACGAAGAGATGAAGTGCGGTTGGGGCTCGATTGTGACCGCGGCCTTGGAGGGCGGTTTTGAGTGGCCCAAGTGGGCGCTGCCCCCGCGTCAGATCGACGTTGATGACTTCACCACCAGCGCTGCCAAGAAGGTGAAGCGACTGCGTGAGGCGTTGGAGGTGATTGACGCGATGGATTCTCCTGTTGACCGGCTGGCGTCGTATCAGGAGCTAACCAAGATTGTGGGATGTAAGGAGACAGAGATGTCTCAGCTGGTGCAGCTGATGCAACAGGAAGACGACAGCACCTTCCAGTCAGGAACGCTGGAGGAGGTGATGTCTAACGCTGCTGAGATCAAGCCAGCCATCGAGAACCTGCTGGCGCTTGGTGCAGTGACGATGGTTGCGGCTGACGGCGGGGTCGGGAAAAGTGTGTTGATCTACCGCGTTGCTGAAGCGGTGGCGAGCGGTGGGAAGTTCGGCGGCACCCTCCAAGCAGTGCAGGGCAATGTGCTGGTGATCCAGAAGGATGA
>Ga0129333_10002272_pt1 | contig 17811 bp, 13 predicted proteins | sample CPB6_08_DNA_FD_94474 | JGI IMG/M metagenome (GOLD analysis project Ga0129333, IMG submission 94474) | Freshwater to marine salinity gradient microbial communities from Chesapeake Bay, USA - CPBay_Sum_0.6_0.8_DNA | ecosystem: Environmental > Aquatic > Marine > Coastal | place: USA: Chesapeake...
AAATCTCTGCCATTGAGTAGAAAAGGTTTTGTACTTTAATAGTGAACCACCCGCAGTATAGGGTTCATTTAAATTGACTTTTTTTGATTCCTGCTTAGATGGAGAGTTATGACTCCAAAATTCACGTCTTTCTGTTGATGTATACTGAACAATTAACAAATCGTTCTCAGTTAATCTATTTTCTAATATATGATTACCGATTACTCTCCATATTCTATAGTTACTACCGCATCCGGATCCCTCATGTACATATTCAAAATTTAGTTTTTGAGCAAGAATTTCTCCATAAACCTGGTCTACCTGGCTATAATCACTAAAACTGCAACCTGCAACAAATAATTTTCCACTCATACTTTAGAAACCCATGCCTTGCCAAAATTTCTTTTTCGTTTGAAATATAAATTTTCACAAAATCGAACTATATCCATGTCTTTATCTTCATTGAAATCAAATTTATATTGAGTAAAAATCTCCAACTCTGTATCATCTTGCAGATAACCTAAAAAATCATAATTAAAATTTAGTATTTTAGGATATTCTTGGATGTGGTCTTGTCTTATAAGATATGAATCTTGGAACTGCATTAATTGATCTACAAATAATTTATCCAGATTTAAATGATTTATTAAAAAATCATTTAGTAACTTAAAGATGTAATCATATTTTCTTTCAACATGAATATTAATCAAAGTCCTGTGCATGACATTCCATCCGTGAATTTCTACTCCGTGTATGGGGGGATGGTTTATTGAACCAGTGGTCATCCAATTCTCATAATGCTTATTAACTTCATACATTTCAAATTTAAACCAATCATCTTTTTGCAGGTAATCAAATAACCTTTCATAAAATTCCGAGTAAGAAATATTATATCTTTTGTTTAAAAGTCTACTGATATATGTTGAAATCCCATTGATGTGAAATGTGTTAATAAACCATGTGAAGATATGAGATTCAAGCATCTTATCAAAAGGTAGGTCCTTAGTTTCTGTAATAACACTGATACCTTCTTTCAACTCATCTTCATTGTAACTTCCACTCATATAATCATAGACCACTTGAGATTTAATTTTGAACAATTTTTTTTGAACCAAATTCATTTCAGCATTTTCTAGTAACTGTGCTTGATATATGCTTATTCCTGTATGGTTACCTAGTTCAAATAATCTCCAGAAGTTTTCTTTCCAAGTATTAATTGTTTCTCCAGGCAATCCTAAGATTAATTCTGTATAGACTGGTATGTTACTTTTATCACAAATATCAAATATTTCATTAATTTTATTAATTTCTAAATTCTTTCTTTTGATATTCTCTAAAACATCTACATCCATGCTTTGGACACTTACAGTTAATCCGGTATTAAATCCCGGACTTGTAATAAATTTTTTAACAATATCTACTACCTCTTGCTTTTGGTTTTTTGCCCAAGCAACACTGATTGCTTTTGGATATCCATATTTTTCCTGCACTTCTATCAGTTTATCAGCGATAAGATTGTCTCTTTCAGGAAAAATACCAAAATTAGCATTGGTTATAGATACATAACCGCATTTGTTTTGCCCCATCCATTCTATTTCATCAAATACTCTTTCTAGGTTAAATTTTTTAACTTTATTATAAGTGAGACTTCCCCAATCACAAAAGGTACATTGGTATGGGCAACCTCTATCTGTCTCCAATGTTGCGTTCCATTCTACATTTGGATATTGGTTGATTAGGTCGTCAAATAGCCCTATAAGATAAGGACTAGGAACTTCATCTAAATTTTGAATTCTTTCAGGCGGTCCTGTATCAATTGTATCGCCGTTGTCATTAATAATTAACCCCTTTACCTTCGATAAAGATTCTTTGTCAAGAAGGTTCTCTAATACCTTTTTTAGAGTAATTTCTCCTTCTTGTTTAACACAAATATCAATAAATGGAAATTTATCAAAGAATTTAGGATCTGCGATCGCAGGCTCGGGACCTCCAAATAAAATTAAACAATTTGGATTAATTTCTTTTAATCGTTTGGCTAATGTATAGTTGTAACTTTTGTTCCATACATATGTACTAAATCCTACAATATCACTGTTGCTGATCTTTTTCAAACTGACTTCAATGGCATCACGCTTCCATATAAAGTCACCTAACTTAAAGTTAGATTTAATAAAATCAAACTGCTGAAGATAGGCCCATAAAATACCTGCACTATATGGCAGGTAATGTGCATTAAATTCTTTAGGTCCTTGTTGAAAATTCGGTTGGACCCAACTAAAAGTTTTCATAGGTATGAAATTAAACTCTTCAGATCACTACCGAAGAAGAATAATTCCCATCGCTTGGTTCGAAGAAGTTCATAATTTACTTCTAGTACATTTTGCATGTCATCAAGAATAAGATCCCACTCGTGATTAGGGATTTCACTAAGCCGTTTTGTTTCTTTGGCAATGGCCTCTAGCCTGAGCCAATCATCGGCAATGTCATCATATGATTCATCGAACCATTTTGAAAATGTCATGAACCCAAATCTCTTCATTAGTTTGAGCATGCCTGGTCTTCCTAACATGAGAAAAGGTTGTTTAACAAGAATAGGCTTCCATTCTTTTTCGTGCCAGCCAGTGCTTTGTTCTTCAAATCCAAAAAAGTAGGTACAACTTGTAATATGAAAATATGAACTTCTCATATATTCCAAAGGAATATCACTGTAGGAAACATAATTGGTGTTAAATTCATTCTTGTCCAAACATAGTGGAATCTTATCATGAATTAAATCAATGCCATCACTAATTTCCCTGAATAACAAACTATGAATAATTGAACTATGATTTCTTTGAATTTCTTTTAGATTATGTTGCAAATAAGAGTGCATTGATCCAAAAGAATTAATTTCATCTTGTCTTCTAGATGATAATCCAAGACTAACATGCCCTAGATCTAATAATTCATATTTGGCCAATAAAGAAACAAAGAATGGCCTATGCCATCTAAATTCTCTATTTAAAATATTATACTTTTTGGTTTTTTCAACACCTATATAGTTTTCACTTAGATATTTTACATCGTTATCACCAAAGACTACATTCATATGTGGTGAATAGATTATCTTTACTTTTTCTTGAATATTATGGTCTATGCAAAACTTTTTGTGTATCTTATGTATTTCTGCTGCTGCCGTTAAAAGTATAATTTTTTTCTTTGGAATCTTTTGAAATTTTTCAATTTCTTTATAAGAATGAAATAAAAAAGGAAATGAATTATACTCGTTCTCATTGTTAATGATAAGATATGCATTACCATTGACTAGTTCGCTGATCCACTCTTGAGGGAAACAATGGAATATCGTACGATCCTCTGTAGGTAATCCGCCACTTATAACCAAATTAATAAACCACGTCTTTGATTTATCAATTTCATCAAAAGTTTTTACACTGCAACTAAACCCAATGTCCCTAACGCTGTTTCTCATGCACATAAAGAAAAATGGTTCATTCTCTCCATTTTCCTGATTATGATAATGAGCATAGGGACACCAAAAATCCATAAGCCTATCGGCATACGGGCTTATATTTAAAACAACCAGTTCTTTGTTCATTCTTGTTTAAAGGTAGTAGAGCAGATTTTTAAGTTCTCCGCCGAAGAAAAATAAATCCCATTTTTTATTTATGAGCACTTGATAATTGAAGTCAAGCGTTGGCTGCATTTCAATTAACATACTATCTAATTGCTCTGTAGATAAGTTGCAAAGTCTTTCTGTTTCTTTGGCAATGGCCAGCAGCCTATCCCAGTCATCTTCTATTTCATCATAACTTTCATCTATCCAACGATCAAATGTTAAAAACCCAAACCTTTTGAGCATTTTTAACATGCCAGGTCGTCCTTTGATAATATGTGGTTGTTTGATTAAGATAGGTTTCCATTCTTTTTCATGCCATCCAGGACTAAGTTCTTGCCAGTCATAAAACCATGTTGCACTACAGACATGAAAATAAGAATCTTTCATGTATTCTACAGGAGTATATTCCCATCTGGCGTAATTTGTATCAAATTCGTCTTTGTCTAAACAAATAGGAATTTTATCATGAATCTTTTCAATGCCTTGAAATATCAATTTGAATGTTGGATCATTTACAGATTTTTTAGCAACATCTTTAATATTTAAAAACTCCTTATAAAGATATTGCTTCCACCCCCCGTTCTCCTCTACCCACTTGATTAAATTAGTGCTGGCTCCTAAGCTAACATGACCTTGGTCTAAAATATCTAATCCGGCAAGCATAGAAACAAACGCAGGACGATGCATCCTCCACTCTCTATTCAAAGTGTTATATTTTTTTGATTTTGTTGGCTGATCTGGTCTAATTAAGAAATGAAGATCTCCTTCATTGAACAATACATTCATGTGAGGTGAAAATATAATTTTTACCTTTTCTGTTATATTATGCTTCTTACAATAATCTGTGTGAACATCATGTATTAAGGAGGCTCCAGAAATAATCACGATTTTATTAATAGGAATTATAGGATTTGATCTATAGTGCTTGTAGAATAACCTTAATAAGTTTTCTGTCCAATATTCATCTTCTTGATTTACTATCAAATAGGCATTACCGTGTATGAGTTCAGTTAACCATTCTTGTGGGAAATCTGCAAAAATAGATTTTTCCCTATCCCAATTATGTCCTAATACTTTCAAGTTAATGAACCAAGGTTTGTTTTTATCAATATCTTCTAATTTTTTAACTGTAATATTATAACCAAAACTTTCTAAACTTTTTCTAATACACAGATAAAAAAACGGTTCCCAATAACCCTCTTGTTCGTTATTGGTTAGAGCATTAATTGACCAAGCATTATCAGTAAAAGACTCAAAATATGGCTGAACATCAAGAGTTACAATTTGTTTATTCATGTATTTTACCGATAAATAATATTAGCACTTATTTATTGACAATGAACATCATTTTTGAAAATCTAAAAGAAAATCACGTAATCTACGAACCTAATTATGCAGGAGCAGATAGATTTATAAATGCTGACACTGAAGTAAACCAAAGGTATTTGTCTGATATCGAGTTTATAAGGATTAACCTATTATATACGGATGCATGGAAATTAGAAACAGATATTTTTGAATTTTTCAAAGAAGAATCATTAGAAAAACTAAGGCACGGCAGATGCGTGTTAATTTTAGACATTACCCTAGAAGGGTGGAGTCCAAAAAACTCAAAAATTACAATTAGTCTACATCAAAGTTGCATTAAAAACGGAGTTGATCCTAGAAAAGTTTTTTATCTCACTTCAAATCATAAAGAGGCTAGTTGCTATAGTGTGTTCTTGTATTCAAATTACAGTCATTATGTGGATAGTTTAAACATTTGTGAAAACATCATGATAAGTGAATTATCTAGATTTCCAGCACCTCCTATTACTATGGAAGAACAGAAAACGTACTGTCAAAGATTTCATAATGAAAAACTATTTTTGCAATTGAGCAGACGTAACCGAGTATTGAGAGTACTAGCAAATCATCAATTGTACATTAACAATCTGATAAATCATGCTAGTGTTAGTCAAGATAAACTAACAGATTACGAAATACATGCCTTAAATCATGAATATCATAAAAGCCCATATGCCTCTATAAAATATAGTTTTGAAGAACTAAAAAAATGGAATGATACCCAACTTCCTTATGTTGTTGATTATCCAGACTTTGACACCAACTGGGCTGCTGAGAATATGACACTGAAATATCATGAAACTTTGTTCAGTGTAGTTTTAGAAACATCAATGGAGGACAATGGCGGTACTGCCATGTTTATCAGTGAAAAAACTTTTAAGGCCATGATGAATAGACATCCTTTAATAATTTTTGGACAAAAGGGAGTTAATCATTTTTTGCGTGATCTAGGATTCTTAACATATGAAAATTACTTCAACATAGAATCTTTTGATTTTGAAAATGATCATTATTTGAGATATGAAACAATGTTAAAGCAAATTAAAAATATCTGCAATACGTTAAAAACGCAGTCTCTCAAAGAAAGAATTAAATGGAGATTCCAACACGAAAGTATTTTAGAGCACAATTATTCTAAATTATTCCATAGTGTTCACAGCAACAATGTAGCACTGAAACTTCACGAAACTATTAAGAGTTATTTTGATAATAACTTTCACGGTAAGTTTAATCAAAATCCATATTTAAATTAAAATGAGAACCGAACTAGAAAGGCTCAACTACAAATTTTCAAATCCTTTTGAAATACTAGATATTTTTGAAAAAAAATTAGCAAACTTCTTTGCATCGCCGTACTGTGTTTTAGTTGATTCATGTACCCATGGTATTGAATTATGTTTGCGAATTAACTATGATTACAAAAATTCTATTACAATTCCTCTTCATACCTACATGAGTATTCCGATGATGTTGGACAAACTAGACATTGTTTATAACTTCTCAAACACAACATGGAATCGATATTATAAATTATCTCCTACAAATATCTATGATGCTGCAACTCTATGGGAACCTAATTCTTATCTACCAAACACCATGATGGTCATAAGTTTTCAATATAAAAAGCACATAAAAATTGGCAGAGGTGGTGCCATTTTATTAGATAACGAGCAACAATACAATAGATTAAGAAAACTACGTTACGACGGCAGAGATTTATCCAAACTGCATCATGAAGATCAAATTACTGAAATAGGCTATCATTATTACATGACTCCAGAGGATGCTGCACTAGGAATCATGCTTTTTGATAAACACAGCAACGAATACTCAAAAACATGGTCAAATGCAGATTATAGACCTCTTACAGAATATAGTATTTTTAAAAATATAAAGGTTAATGATGACATACTATCTTAAGAAAAGCGAGTGGATGAATTCAATTATCATACCAGAAGGTATGAATGTAGACATGCTAAACATGGAAGGAAGATTAGACCTAATACTCAAACCGGGTCTAGATGCTGAGTGTCCTGGTAAAACTGTAATCGATATGGGATGCGGAACTGGTGTTCTAGGCATCTATGCTATGTCAAAAGGAGCAGAGTTTGTTTATTTTGTAGAGCAAGATGATCAAATGGTCTACATTTTAGAAAACATATTACCTAACAAGGTAGATCCAAACAAATATAAAATTATTCATAAGGATATAGAAGATCTAATATTGAGAGACTTTGATCAATTGCCGCCTGATGTAGCAGTCTCAGAGTTTTATGGGCCACGACTCTTTGATGAAGGTTATGTAAACTATACCAAGCACATTAAAAAATTATTCCCAGAATGTAGATTTATCCCTGATAAATTTTTAGGAACTTTCTACTTTGTTGATATCGATTATTCTCAGCCCATCTGGCCAGGTGACGTAGAACTCATAGACTATTTTAAATTTATGTATAAAGAAAAGGGATTTGCAAGATACATTGACCTTCCTGACAAAAGACAAATTGTAGGCAAAGTTGAATACGATGCCAACACAGGAGTGTTTAGAAATAACTTAGACATAACATATCCACATCAGGAAGATAAACTTTTAGTTGGAGTAATGAGTGCAACCTATAGAACATATGTGCATAACTATACAACAATTGGATGGTTGTTTGGAGCAGATGAATACAATAAATCATTTAAAATTTATTTCGATGAGGAAAACTATTTTAATCCTAATAAGGTAAAACTATGAATTTAAGTTCAAATGAATGGTCTCAATTAAAAGAAGTCATTGTAGGAACTGCATCTAAAGCCAAAGTTCCAGAAATTGATAAGAGCATGAGGCTGGTAAATTATGCTGATCAAAAAGATGTTTCAAAGATATCTACAGGTTATTATCCTCAGCAGGTAATCGATGAGGCCAATGAAGACCTAGATACACTTTGTGAATTTCTCGTTAAACAGGGTGTAAAAGTACACAGACCAGTAATAGAAAAAGAACCAGAGTATTATAATTACTGTCCTAGAGACAATGTTCTAATTGTAAAAAATAAAATTATAGAATGCCCAATGCCAATAAGGGCAAGAAAAAACGAGCATAAAAATCTAAGGCCTATATTTCATGAACTAGGATTTAGTACATTTGAATTAATAGCAGAAAGATCTGACAAATCTTATAATGAAGATTGTCTAAGCAATAAAAATATCCTATCATTAAACGAAACAGAACCTTTGTTTGATGCTGCAAATATCTTAAGAGATGATGAAAACCTTTACTATCTTGTTAGTAACACAGGAAATAAGGCTGGAGCAAAACAATTAGAAAGAATATTAGGAGATTCATATAAGGTTTGGACCATAGAAGGAGTTTACAGTTATATTCATATAGATAGTACCATTGCCTTGCTTAGGAAAGGACTTATGTTATTAAATCCAGAAAGAATTAAAAGCATCAAACAACTACCCCATCCGTTGCAAGAATGGGAACCTATATGGTGTCCAGAACCAATTGAAATACCCTATTATGGAAATTATAATCATGCCAGCAAATGGGTCAACATGAATCTATTTTCAGTAAATGAAAATCTTGTTGTTCTAGAACAGCACCAAAAAAATCTTGCCAAGGTGTTATCAAAATACGGAATAGAATCTGCTCTACTACCATTTAGACATCAAAGAACTCTAGGTGGAGGTCCACATTGCGTTACGTTAGATATTTTTAGACAATGAACTTTGAACTAGGTCACATTGAACCATTTTGGGATGAAGCCTACAAAAACTACACCTATGTAAAACAACCTATCACCAATCATGAAACAAGTGATTGGGAACATCAGGGTTATGACTATGTTAAAAGTTTTACTGGTTGGATGTATGATAATAAAAATCCCATGCCTGATTATATTGATAAGTTTAATGTTTTTGGACTTAAAAATCAAACCTACTGTTTTTATAAAATGAAAACATTAGAGATCATGCCCATTCATTCTGACAGGTATTTACGGTATATAGAACTATTCAATGCCGATCCCCAAAAGGTCTGCAGAGTTCTGGTAATGTTGGAAGATTGGAAATCAGGACATTATCTAGAAATAGATTCTAAGGCCTATGTAAATTGGAAAAAAGGCGATTGGTTTATGTGGTCAGCAGATGTACCTCATGCTGCCAGTAACATAGGAATAGAAGATAGATATACATTGCAGATAACAGGCGAAAAAATTGACTAATGTTTTATTCACATATCATTGGTTTAATATACCCGGACTTCCCTCAAAAGAAGAAAGCCTAAGCAACGAGTCAATCACTGAAACAAGACAACTCATACAAGGTAATAACCCTACCATAATTCACCTTGGAAATGGCCCAATGGAATTATTCGAACATCTTATTCACTCCGATGAAGAAATAGAAATTATTAATCACCAAGGACTGGATATTTTTTTATACGAACCATTGAATACCTATATCAATGGGCAGGCATTTAATTACGATTATTATAGTGAATTTAAATTTGAAGAAGATCCGCAAAATATAAGGTCCTCAGAATTAGATAGTATTTCTCTTTACGTTTCAAAAAATCGATTAAGGAATGTAACTATACACACTTGTGATTATCAAGCAGAAAAATTTTTCCCGTTCTATGATATGAGAATTATCACAGATGATTTATTTTTAAAAGACATAATGTCTAAACCATTTACTATCCAACATGAAATAAAGAATTTTAATAAAAAATTTATCTGCACTAATTGGAGATATACTAAACATAGGCACATCATAGCAGCATTTATTTCAAAAATGGATGCACATCTCAGTTGGTATTTTTACTGTCCTTACAAATTATTAGAGGAAAATTTATATTTTGATTTGAGAAGTTGGAAATCTCAATTTCCAGAGATTTATGAACAAATCGTAAGAGGCTGCGAATATCTTAATGAAAATTCGCCTATCAGTTTAGACATTGATGGATTCATTTCAAGTGTTGTATTGAACAGTTACCAATGCCATTTTCCTGTAAAAAAAGATGATTTTGTTCCTGATCCTTTTTCAATTACTAAAGATGAGAACAGTTTATTAAAATTCTACAACGATTCATTTTGCGAAATAATTAACGAAACAAGATTTGCACAGCATACCGGGAACTTCAGTGAAAAGTTATACAAATCTGTAAGACTAAAAATTCCATTTATTCTTGTTGCTCCACCTAAAACATTGGAATATTTTAAAAGTTTTGGGTTTAAAACGTTTGGCGATTTTTGGGACGAATCTTATGATCAAGAAACAGATCACAGTCTGAGAATAAAAAAAATATTAGAGGTAATAAAATATATTGATTCTTTTTCCAAAGAAGAGTTAAAAAATCTTTACTTAAAGATGCAAAAGATATTAAACTATAATTATTTACTGATGTATGAAAAATCAAAGAGAAAAGTTAATTACCTAAAATGAATCCATTTTTACAGTATACTGAAGTAGATGACTTCACTTCTGCCTTATATATCGATGACAACAATAGACAACTTGTGTTGAGATACGACGGATCATTTATCTTAGATGACTCAAACCAAAAAAGTCTTTTTTCAGTTGTTAATAATATTTGGAAAAACAATTCGTGGCTTAGGGATATGGAAGGACCTTACATGATATGGACAGGATGCTGCGGTCCTATAGAACCTTTAGATTCATTTAAGTTACATCCGACTATGATTGATAACTTTAAATCTAATGGACTTACCATAATCTTGTACGAGCCTTTGAGTACCTACAGACAGATGTTAAAAAATCGGTTTATTGATCACTTGAACTATGATCAATTTGAGGACAATGGCATCAATCTAAAAATTTATTCCAGTTATGAACTAGACAGTATTCAAAGATTCGCAGAGAGAATAAACTACGAAGGCAAAATAAAAGTATACACATGCAATTACCAAGTACAAAAGTATTTTGGATCAAGATATAAAAACCTAGATCTCTATTGTAGAGATATTTTCCTATCTACAGATTCTCACTCAGATGTATCCTTTGAAAATCATTGGAATCAAAAAATACCTCACAGGAGATTTATTTGCCTTAATCGTAGATACACTGGTGTTAGACACATGGCCATGCTATATCTAGCATCTACTAAAAACTTTTATACCGGAACATATAGTTGGAACGTACAAACTGATATAGGCTATCTAGATGATAAACTTTGGTTTACGTTTTCTAATTGGAAAACAACTCAACCTGATATTTACAAAAGAATAGATAAGGGCATTGAAATTCTTAACGAAATAGTTCCGCTGACCTTAGATGACAAAATGCCCCAACCGTTCTTCATTGGCGAGGATGGAAGAAAAGACCCTCCTCCCAGCGATTGGAGAATTCCATTATTTGCCTATGCTGAAGCATTTGCAGCAATAGTAACAGAAACTAGATTTGCAGAGCCAATGCCTAACTTTAGCGAAAAAACTACTAATGCCATTAAGGGGTTTAGACCTTTTGTGCTGTTTGCACCTCCAAGAACATTAGAATTTATGCACAGACTGGGATTTAAAACATTCGGTGAATTTTGGGATGAGTCTTACGATCAAGAAACAAATCATGAACAGCGAATGTTGAAGATTTTTAAAGTCATCGATCATATCGACAATCTGAGTCATAATGATGTAAAATATACCTTGGAAAAGATGCAACCTATACTTCAGCACAATGCAGAAGTCTTAGGAAAGTTAGCATATGGTTTCCCTGAATTATAGATTACTTTTCTGTGTTAAAAAAATCTTTTTCTAATTTAACGAACTGTATTCTTTTAATTGTGGTATCAATTTCTATTGTGTTATACCAATCTACTAAAACCTTAGGCCAAGTCTGCGTAAAATCTTTGCCTCTCCGTAAATCGTATTGGTGATAAAAACTTTTGAAGTCATGCCATAATTTTTCATCATCGGTACTAGCCCTCTTGTGTGCTTGATTAACCGTATCAATGTAGTCTAATAATCTTTCAATTTGAGCACGTTCAAAGTCTACCAGTAAAGGGTTAGATTTATTTTTCAAGTACCATGTTGATAATTTTTCATGACAGTATTTTTTAAGATGGTCTGGAAGATTGATTGGACTCATGAAACTTGGCCATCTCAGTATGTTCAAATCAATATGCGGACGATTATGACCATATTTCTTTTTTAATGTCAGCATGTCGTCCATGAACTCAGTAACACTGAACAGACAAAGACTGTTTATGGTCATCATGATTGTAACTGATCTGAACTTAGCGTTTTCTATAAAATGAACAAGATTTTTCCTCCATTGCTCATAGACCATACCGTCTCTTATGTATTCAGCATGTGCTCCTAGACTTTCGTTACTTGTATAAAGATCAAACATTTTGACATTTAAAGAGTTTGTTAACTCTATCAACTTATCAAGTAAAGATTTTTTCATGCCCATGTTTGAATTCACTGCCAGGGCCATATGCTCTAGTTCTTGAGTTTTGACTATGTCCATTAGCCTCCAGAAATTATTGCTCATCACAGGTTCACCGCCTGTGAATCTCAATTCTTGAAGGTCCTTACTAAGATTAGGCCACCAACGAAAGAAGGCTTCAATGTAGGGATTACCTACATTAAATTTTCCATAAGGTTCAAAACTTTTACCATCATGCTGGTACTGTCCTCCTCCTTCTGTTTTAAAATATTGATATGGACCGAAACTTTTTAAATCATTAGCCCAAGTAGTGCTATATCCAGCATTACAGTAAGAACAAGCAAAGTTGCAAATTCTATCAAAACTTAACTCTAATGTTTTAAGATTTACATCAGCGTCCCACGACTGTTTGGGTAATACGGCTATATCATCAATTTTATAAATTCTGCTTTTGAATACTCTATCGCTGATATTATCTCTTTTTATGTCTTCTATCTTCCAACAATATTCGCACTCAGATGGACGATCACCCTCAAGCATCATTTTGCGTTGTTTTTTCTTATGCTCAGTATTGTGTATAGCACTAGGATTAGATTCTAATTCCTCTTTGTTGATTTCATGAGGCAAAGGCAAGTGACAACTGTGAGTATATCCATGTCCTAGATGAATGCTAGCATTATACCATTTTGCTGCACAAAAACTAGGACTAACGCTGTCTAAAATATTACGCCTAAATTCTAATAGATGTTCTGACACATTATTTCCATTCTTGATAAAAGGGTAGAAACTCTGGGAAGGTGGTGAGAAAATTAGTGCCTCTTCTCTTATCGTGTTCTTGAACAAATGCTATGAAATTCTTTCTGAAAACAGCAGTTTCTTTCGGATTTTTTTCTTTCAATGCTGTTTTGCACACGATATAAACTCTTTCCATTTTTTTAATTTCGTGATCAAAAAACCCTTTCCCGCATAGTGGAGGCCAATAGGTTTGTTGTAGATTTTGATACATCCAAGTTACAGTATCTTCAATATATTCTAACCATTCAGAGGGCATGATCCAGGGAACCATAAACTCAGGCCAACGAAGATAAGGAATATCTAAACTCACAGTATGAGGTCTTTGAGGTTGAATAGTGTATTTGTTTTTAAGTGTAATAATATCTTCTAGCATGTCTTTGAAACTGGTTATGCTCAAAAGATTATAAGTGCTCATTATACCTAATCTGCTATCTGGTATATCTCTAATAATAGACTCGCAGTTGGCTAACCATTGATTGTAATCAAGCCCAAATCTAATATATTCAGCCCTGGTCCCTTTGGCTTCACAACTCGTGTACATTTTAAAATCTTTAATGGCTTTCTTATCTTGGATTATCTGCATTTTTTCAATAAATTTCTTAAACACAGATTTAGGTACACCAAGGTTACTGTTGATGCTAAGAGAAAGATTAGGCTGTGGGTTATCAATTAGATAATCAAGCACTTGAAAGGTATTTTTATTTAACAATGGCTCTCCACCTGTTATCCTAAAAATTTTAATCTCTTTAACAAGATCAGGCCACCATCGCCAAAAGGCCTCAACATAGGGATTATAATCCCTATTAGGAATAGGAATCCTGTCATTTTCTCGCAGCCATTCAACGCTATTGTACGAAAGATTAGGCAATTTATATGGACCATATTGGTTGATTTCCTCCATCCATTTACTGCTAATTTCCGGATTACAATAACTACATTTGAAATTGCAGGTGCTGCCAAAATTTATTTCCATGCTAGTAGGTAAAGGATCGTATTCCCAACCATTCTCTTGTATTTCAGGAAGAAAATCTCTTGCCCAAACAGGATCAGAACTTTTAGAAATCCTATCACTAAATACCACCTCACCAGAGATAGCATCAGCACTATCTTCTACACGCCAGCAATAATCACATTCTTTAGGCCTTTGGCCCTCTAACATCATTTTTCTTTGCTGCTTTTTATAACTAGTATTGTGTAGAGCACTAGGATTATCTAGCAATTCCTCTACAGGAATCTTATGTGTAACTGGATGATGACAACTATGCGTTCTTCCTGTGTCTAAGTGTATGGTAACCTGCTTCCATTTGGCTATACAAAAACTTGGACTGACATTATCTAGATGAATCTTAAATTTTTTAAGTTTCTCATTGATATTATCATCTTCCATAATGTTCCTCGAATCTTCCTGCTAGATAATCAAAATCATTTATCAGATCCATATCATGATTTAATAAAAAGTGCGCCACACCATCTTTGGCTCCTTTAGCAGCATATTCGTGAAATTCTACATCCTTGTTAGGTTTAAGCCAAGCCTGTAATTTTGTCTTGCTTTCTGCAGAACCTTGACTGGCCAACTTTGCACACTCTCTATATGCGCTTCTATAGGTATGCAAAGGGTCACTGTTGAATTTATTAAGATTACTGACCATATCAACAATTTTAAACTTGTCACTGACCGACAATGTGAGATCGTTCCCCCATTCTGTCATTTGTTTAACTTCTTCTGTAGGGAATAACTTCACACCACCATAACCATATTCTAAATCAAAGTAAGGGTGTTTGCTTTTCCATACATGTACACAATCATAGTCAAATATTTTAGGTTTATACAGAAAGTCAAATTCATCCAACAACCAAGCATCACCATCAACTACAAAAAACATATCTGTAGTTGCTTCATCTGCTGCCTGCTTGTGTGCTTCAAATATTCCTTTTACACCATGAATACGTTTGGCCGTTGGGCTCTTTTCTAGCACACGTTGCCAGTTTTCATCTGCCTTGGGTTCGTCGTAACTGATAAAAAATACATCAAAAAATTGATTATTTAAATTTAATTGTCCTGATATCACAGTGTCTTCTGCTTCTTTGACCAATTTGGCTCTTACAATCCATAACTTTTCATAATTAGTCAATGGTCCAGGTTTTGTATACCATACCAATTCTTTCTTAAAATCTGGTAAGGTAAAATTTATAGAATCTATAAAATCTAGATCAACATCTAACTTAGATATTTCTTCGTTTATTTTAACCAACACTGTAGGACTAATATAACCTTTGACTTTGAGTCCTTCTGTGTCTGTAACAAACTTTATCTTAAATGCCCAAACATCATCTTGATTAATATCTGGCAAGTGTTTTTTATCAAAATAGTAAACACATTCATATCTAAGATCTTCGTAGTTAAATGTAGTAAGATCTAACTCATAATCTAACTCACCAAATTCTTGATTATAAACAATGATAGGATCCACTTTGATTTCGCCCATCCATTTCCAATCTTTGGGTTTTCTATAGTTGGGCACAATTTTAACCACCCACATTTGTTCATTGTCCCCTATAATAGCACTGTCTAAACTATAGGCACACTCGTAGACCAAATCCCAATATGGGGGCATCAATGATTCTAAATCTAATTCAAATTCTGGTAGAGAAGAATTATACTCGATGCTGACATTGGGTGTTAGATAACCCATGTCCTTTATGCCAGATGAAGATCTGCCCAGAACTTCACAGGTCATTACCCAAATCTTATCTTCAGTAGGGTTAAAGGCGGGATCAATATACCAAACCATGGTATAATCTAAATCCCACGGCTCAGGTTGATAGGTACCCAAAGGACTATCATAGAACGTCATACTAAAGTCAATATCCGGATTCTTCCTCCAAGTAATCTGTGGAACTGGAATATCTATTTCTATATAGCCGTCACTAGGAACCCATCCTCTATAAAACAACTTGACTACCCATTCTTCTCTATAGCGCCAAATGACACACTTGTTATCTGGATTTTGTGGCAGATCTTCAATGAAGAACATGGCATTTGGATTTTCAGCCAAGGTATTCTTAACTAAGCACTTAGAATAAAGACTACCTGCTAATTGAGATAATTCTAAATCATATTGTTTAGCATCACCTTGCCATTCTACGGAATTTATCTGCTCATGGGTTAATTGAGGGAACTTATCTACAAACATATTCTCACCGTGAATATGCTTAATTATCAATTAAGACCTAGGGCTTGACAATAAACTGGTTACAATACGATTAAACCTATCAAAGCCTAAGAAGTATAGGCAATTGGTGTTTGTCGTTCCAATTTGCCCATATTCATTTAATAGATAGGTATCTACGGGCTGTCCATTTTCATAGACTTGTTGACTAGAATTCGGGCCAGCATAACTGGTATAGCGTGTTCCTTGATCCTCGTCATACTTGCTATAATAATAAAAAGCACGCTTGAATCCATTTAGGGTGGCATCTAAACTAGGATTTTGTCCATTAGTTGTTTCTCTAACATCATTCATCTTAATATAAACATTTTGGTTTATGTCTTGTTCGATCACAAACATAGTTCCCGAGTTTTCATAATAACCAAAATAATGATCATAATCTTTGGCCAAGGGCTCTTGGGTTTTAACTCTATAGTCCTTGCTTCTAAATGTTCTCACTGTGCCTGTGGTCATGGCTGGCAAAGGAATTTGATATACAGTTTGCCAATATGGAAATGGTATTCTTCCTCGACCCGCTGTGGGATTTAGATATGACTCTTTAAAATAGGAACCTGAAGCCAGGGTTGGGCTACCATCTGCACCACTGCCCACGCCAATGGTCAATGTTCTCTGGGTACTTGTGGTATTCTTGATCTGAACGTAATCTATTCTAGCACCAACTATGACATCAGGTTGAGTTAACGTACTCATCCAGGTCGCTGTGCTATAATTTAAACTATAATTGGGTATATGTGTGGCAGTATTAACAGCAGTGGCAGAGGCCAGCCCAGGTGTACCCGATGCTGCTGTGACTGTGGCTACATAGGTTCCAGAAGAGTCGTTGAAATAGGAGGCATCAAACCTCAACAAGAAACTGTCGTTAGTATAACTCTCCACAGACCAAGCAGCACTGCCTGACACAGACACAGATGAAATGTTAGGATCAACTGAAACTTGCTCTATTCCGTTTCGTAGCACAGAAGCAGAATATTCAATGAAGACATTTTCGTTGGGCAGTGTTGTTGATGTCGTAATATATGATGGAGATAATTGTAGACGTGAAGTATTACCCAGACTTACCTGTAGATCATACCTTGAACTACTATTGGCCTCATTGGTAGGGAACCAAATGGCTTCATTGAATAAACCGGTGTCGTAGCCCAAATACTTTACTGAAAAGGTCTTGTTCTGCCCTGTGTTGATGGTCCATGGGGGTGTTCCTGATACTGTATAAACAGGACTAGCAGTGGCAATTAGATTACTGAAAATAGGTTCCCCTACTGTTAAAATTTCTGTTCCGGAATTGTATAAAGTAATGGTTTTTGCAGTGCTCAGAACACCAATTTCAGTTTCCCATAGTGTAGACCCGCTTACTTCTAATATGACGCTTGTAGCAGTGCTGGCCCAGGTACTGGTCACACCGTTTAATGTTCTTGTGGTCTGTATAGTTGGTCTAGGAGCACGTAT
>Ga0129333_10002274_pt1 | contig 17800 bp, 17 predicted proteins | sample CPB6_08_DNA_FD_94474 | JGI IMG/M metagenome (GOLD analysis project Ga0129333, IMG submission 94474) | Freshwater to marine salinity gradient microbial communities from Chesapeake Bay, USA - CPBay_Sum_0.6_0.8_DNA | ecosystem: Environmental > Aquatic > Marine > Coastal | place: USA: Chesapeake...
ACAGCCGTAAGGTTGCGTCGTGCGCCATGTGTCGGATCCGTCTCGCGCCACCTCCGACTACCCGTTCGCGCACGAAGTACGGGCCCGTTTCGCCGAGACCGACGCCATGGGAATCGTGCACCACTCCCGGTACCTGCCCTGGCTCGAGGAGGCACGCGTGGCCTACCTGCGCGAGATCGGACATCCCTATGACGCGACGCGCGCCGACGGGGTCGACTACGCGGTGATCGAGGCCCACGTCGCCTACGTGCAGCCGGTGCGATTCGACGAGGTGGTGACGGTTCATCTGGCACTGGTGTCGGGCACCCGGGCCACGTTCGCCATCGACTACCTGCTCACGGTGTCCGGCGAGGTCCGCGCCACCGCCACCACCGTGCACGGATGCGTCGACCAGCGAGGTCGCCCGGTGCGACTACCCGCTTGGCTGAAAGATCTCCTCGCACCGTTACGCTGACGTCATGCCTTGGGGCGACGACTCGGCCGACCCGCGACTGCACGGCACCCGCATCGCCGACAGCGTGATCGATCTCATCGGCGAGACGCCGCTCGTGCGCCTGAAGCGCATCAGCGAGATCCACGGCATTTCGTCGATGCTCACCATGAAGATGGAGACCACCAACCCCGGCGGATCGGCCAAGGACCGGCCGGCCCTGGAGATGATCCTGGCCGCCGAACGAGAGGGTCTCCTGAAGCCGGGCGGAACCATCGTCGAACCGACCAGTGGCAACACCGGAGTGGGGCTCGCCATCGTCGCCGCGCAGCGTGGCTACTCGTGCGTGTTCGTGATGACCGACAAGGTGGCCCCCGAGAAGGTGTCGTTGCTTCGCGCCTACGGCGCCGAGGTCGTGGTGTGTCCGGTGGCGGTGCCCCCCGACGACCCGACCAGCTACTACAAGGTCGCCGAGCGTCTCACCTACGAGCGCCAGGCGTTCCGTCCGAATCAGTACGCGAACCCGAACAATCCGGTCGCCCACGTGAAGACCACCGGACCCGAGATCTGGCGGCAGACCGGCGGTCGCGTGACGCACTTCGTGGCGGGTGCGGGCACGTGCGGAACGATCACCGGAACCGCGCGCTACTTGAAGCAGCAGAATCCGAACGTCCGCATCGTGGCGGCCGACCCCGACGCGTCGGTGTTCAGTGGCGGGTCGGGACGTCCGTATCTGGTGGAGGGAGTCGGCGAGGACTTCTACCCTGCCGCCTGGGACCCCGATCTCTACGACGAGGTGATCGCGATCAGCGACGAGGAGGCGTTCCTCACGGCGCGCGAGGTGAGCCGCGCCGAGGGAATCCTGATCGGTGGTTCGGGTGGACTCGCCGTGGCGGCCGCCATTCGCGTGGCCAAGACCGCGGCACCCGACGACATCATCGTGGTCCTCAACCCCGATTCGGGCCGCGGATACCTGTCGCGGGTGTTCGACGACGAGTGGATGGCCAACTTCGGCTTCCTGCGCGAGTGCGACCAGTGCGTCGGCGCCGTGCTCGAGACTCGTGGCGACACACCGTCGTTGTTGTACGTGAATCCTTCGAGCACCGTCCGCCAGGCCATCGACGTGATGCGCTCGAACGGGGTCAGCCAGTTGCCCGTGTGCAAGAACACTCCCCCCTTCGCCGCGGCCGAGGTGTCGGGTTCGGTGGACGAACTCGAATTGATGGAGGCCATCTATCGCGACCCCGGAGTGCTCGGCACCGAGGTCGAAAAGGTGATGGGCCCGAAACTGCCCACCATCGGCGTCGGACAGAAGGTGGGCAAGGCCGTCGAGATGCTCGACCGGGCGCCGGCTCTCCTCGTGCTGTCGGGGGGTCGTCCCCTGAGCGTGCTCACCCGCACCGACCTGCTGCAGTACTTCGACGTGCTGTCGGCCGAGACCGGCGGCGTCTGACGTGGGCGATCTCGAGGAGTCGGCCGGCTGGGGTTTCGAGACCAAGGCCGTGCACGTCGGCCAGGAGCCCGATCCGGTCACCGGAGCCGTGGTCGTGCCGATCACGTTGAGCACGACGTTCGCCCAGGACGCCGTGGGACGACACCGCGGATTCGAGTACTCGCGCAGCGGAAACCCGACTCGCTCGGCCCTCGAGTCCTGCGTGGCGTCGCTCGAGAACGCGTCGCACGGACTCGCGTTCGCCAGTGGATTGGCGGCCGAGGACAACGTGCTGCGACTGCTCGCGCCGGGTGGACGGGTGCTCCTCGGCAACGACGCCTACGGCGGCACCTTCCGTCTGATCGACAAGATCTGGGCACCGCTGGGTCGACCCTGGAGCGCGGTCGACCTCACCGATCTCGACTCGTTGCGCGCGTCGTGGCCCTCCGACACCGCGATGGTGTGGCTCGAGACACCCACCAATCCACTGCTCACCTGCGTCGACATCGCGGCGGTGGCCGAGATCGCCCACGCTCGAGGGGCGATCGTGGTGGTCGACAACACCTTCGCCACTCCGTACCTGCAGCAGCCACTCGACCACGGAGCCGACATCGTGGTGCACTCGGCCACCAAGTATCTCGGTGGACACAGCGACGTCGTCGGAGGGTTCCTCGCGGTGAACGACGCGGAGATCGCCGAGCGGCTGCGTTACACGCAGAACGCGGCCGGTGCGGTACCGGCGCCTTTCGACTGTTACCTCGTGCTGCGCGGAGTCAAGACCCTCGCCCTGCGCATGGAACGTCACTGTTCGAATGCTCGCGCGGTGGTCGATTTCCTGCTCGGCCACCCGGCGGTCGAGCGCGTGCTGTACCCGCAACTCCCCGACCACCCCGGCCACGCGGCGGCCGCCAAGCAGATGCGCGACTTCGGCGGAATGGTGAGCTTCACCCTCCGGGACGGTCGCGACGCCGCACTGCGCGTCGCCGAGCGCACTCGACTCTTCACGCTCGCCGAGTCGCTCGGCGCCGTCGAGAGTCTCATCGAGCACCCGGGCCTCATGACGCACGCCTCGGCGGCCGGTTCACCGTTGCAGGTTCCCGATTCGCTCGTTCGACTGAGCGTCGGAGTCGAGTCGGCCCACGATCTGGTGGAGGATCTGCGGCAGGCGCTCGCCTGAGCAGCGACACATCCGGGTTCGGTGCCGGCGTCGGGGTGCGATCCTCACGGCACGAGAGGCACGACGGCGAGAATCGCCTCGGCGTGCATGAGAGCCTCTCCCTCGGCCAGTGATCCGCCGAGTTCGACGATGAACGCGGTGGAGTCGGTGTAGGTCTTGCGCTGCCAGGTGGCGGCGACACCCGTGTAAGTGCCGCCGGGGACGCCTTCCAGAGGCAGACCGGTGAGCCGCGCGTACTCCTCGCGCACCGGGCCGTCCGGTCCCGACGAGGGCGCGATGCTGTAGGCGTCCTGGTGGTACCACACCGTGAGATCGGGCCGGAGTTCGTCCACGAAGTCGACCACCGCACGGGTCTCCGGTTCGCTGGCCGCCGAAGGTCCGGCGTACTGCCAATTGCCCGGTTCGGCGATCGGACCCCAGTCGTGGGGGAAGTTTCGGTTGAGATCCACGAGATTCGTGTTCGTGCGTCGGTTGGCCACCACGCCGTCGGGATTCATCGACGGCAACAACCAGAGGTCGACGTCGGCGAGATCGGGAACGGCGGCGAACACCTCCGGCGACATGCGGAGCAGCTCGCCCACCACCTCGAGTCCGGCCTGCTCGTCACCGTGGATGACTCCGATCACGAGCAGCACGAATCGGTCGGGATCGTCGGCGTCGAGCCGGGCACCGGGCAGGTCGAGTCGATGCACGACACCGATCTCGCGACCCTCCACCGAGGTTCCGATCGACACGTACTCCTCGCGCGGCGCGACGGTGGCGGTGGGCGCGACCGTGGATTCCACGGGATTGCTCGTCACCGCCGGCACGATCGTCCTCTCCGTGCTCGTCGTGACCGAGCTGGTCGGCGAATCAGCCACCGAGTCGGGGGGCGCGGTGCCGTCCGTCGTGCCGCACCCCGACACGGTGAGAACCAGCATCGTGGCGACGGACGCGAACGAGCGCCCGGACACCGACGACACCGACGAACGCCTCATGACCGGAGGTTACGCTCGGACCATGCCGCACGACCCCACACCTCCGTCCCCCATCGTCGACAGCCCCACCGGTTGGGTGCGCGACCACATCGAGCGCTACGTCGCGTCGAACGGCGCCGACGGACACGACTGGAACGGCGTGCCGTGCATGTTGCTCACCACCAAGGGGCGACGCAGTGGCCGATGGGTTCGCAGCGCCCTCATCTACGGACTCGACGGCGACGACGTGGTGTTGGTGGCCTCCAAAGGTGGCGCACCGGAGAATCCCCTGTGGTTCGAGAACCTGGTGTCCCACCCGGAGGTTTGGGTGCAGGTGAAAGGAGACACCTGGTGGGGCCGAGCCGAGGTGATCGACGCACCTACCGAACGTCAGCGACTGTGGAGTCTCATGACACCCATCTGGCCGGGCTACGACGAGTACCAGACCAAGGCCGGCTCGCGCGTCATTCCGGTGGTGCGGATCTCCCGCTGAGCGCCTCGGCGTCGGCGATGTCGAAGTTCCAGAGCGACGGCAACGACGACGCGACGACCCCCACCCCGGTCATGCACAAAAGGCCGCCCGAGAGGAACGCCGGACGAAGCCCGAACCACCTCGCGAAGAGACCCGACCGCACCTGACCCAGTTGTGGTCCGATCGAGTACGAGAGCAACTCGACTCCCGCCATCCGTCCACGCAACCCGTCGGGAATGGAGAGATTCCACATGAGCATGCGGAAGTGGCCGCTGATCATGTCGGCCGCTCCGGCAGCCGCGAGACAGGCGATCACCCACCACACCGAGTCGACCACGGCCGCCAGCGCGATGGAGGCCCCCCATGCGCCGGCCGCGAAGACGATCATTCTTCCGTGATGACGGATCCGCTTCACCCAACCAGAGGTGAGAGTCGCCAGCAAACTTCCGATCGCCACCGCCGAGTAGAGGAGCCCGACGCTCCAGTCGGCATCGTGTCGACGAGCAACGAAGGGGAACAAGGCGAACGGAAAAGCGGCGAGCATCGCCATCGTGTCGACGAGGTAGGTGCCCACGACATCGGGTCGGGTGCGAAGGTAACCGAACGCCTCGCGCAGGTCATCGACGGGGCCGGTGTCGTCCGATCGCTGCGATGGCACGCGGGACACCATCGTCAGCAATGCCGCGCTCACGACGAAGGTGCCCAGGTCGAACAGGTACGCCGCCGACACGCCACCCAGGGCGATGAACAGGCCGCCGAGTGCCGGGCCGACGACATGGGCCGTGTTTCCTCGCAAGGATCCGAGGGCGAGCGCCGACGACACTCGTTCGGCCGGCACGACACGCGGGAGAATCGCATCGAGGCTCGGGCGCTGCAACCCGTCGCACGCGGCGAACAAGAGCGCCACCACGTACACCGGCCACGCCTTCGGTGAGTCGGCGCGACTGTTCACGAAGAGGACCACCACGAGAACGGCCATGGCGATCTCGGTGGCCACCACCACTCGCTTGCGGTCGAGACGATCGGCGAGCACCCCTCCCCACAGACCGAAGACGATCAACGGAACGATTTCCACCGCACCCAGGACACCCACCGCCACGTACGACCCGGTGATCTCGGCGATCTGGAAGGGCATCGACACGTAGGTGGCGAACGATCCGAGACCGGTGATCAATCCCGACGAGAACAGCAGACGGAAGTCGCGCAGATCGCGCAAGGGCGATAGGTCGAGCGCCAATCCGCGACCGGCCACGTCAGCCCCGACTCGGTGCGACGAAACGAGGGCACCACTCCGTGTCGAGAACCAGGCCGAGACTCTCCTCGATGGCCCGCGCGGCCGCGATCAGTGCGGCTTCGGAGCGAGGCCCGGCCACCAGCGACAGCGCCACCGGAAGACCAGCCACCATTCCCATCGGCACGGTCACGATGGGCCAACCGGCGATCGCGGCCGGCGAGCTCACCTTTCCCCCGGCCTCCGGATGACCCAGCACGAAGTCGGTCTTCCACGCCGGCGCGTACGCCGGTGCCACCAACACCTCGTGATCGGCGAGAAATGGCTCGATGCGAGTTCTCACCCAACCGAGATTGCGTGAGCGAGCCGCGACGTACTCGGGTGCGTCGCGTCCGGCGCACTTCGCGGCCCTCTCGAAGATCTCCTGACCGAAGTGCACCAACTCGCGTTCGCCGTGCTCGCGATTGAAGACGACGACGTCGGACAATGACCGCGGACCCCGCGAGCGACAACGCCGAGCCAGGTACGCGTCGAGGTCGGAGCGCAGTTCGTGCACGAGCACCTCGTACTCGTCGGCCGACACCTCGGCCGGGGTCGGCTCGATCTCCACCCCGGCAACTCGCGCGAACAGCGACCCGAACGTGGCGAGCACCTGGTCGAAGACCGCGTCGGTCTCGGCGTGACCGGTCCGCCAGGCGTCCACCACTCCGAGACGCAGAGAGGCGACATCGACGCTCCGACTGCGAGCAACGAGAGCCGGATCGTCGGCCAGCACCGCGAGCATCGTGGCGGCGTCGTCGACGCGGCGAGCGAGAGGCCCGGGAGTGTCCTGACTGCCGCTCACCGGCACGATTCCGGCGGTGGGCACGAGACCCACGGTGGGCTTGATTCCCACCACTCCGTTCAACGCCGCCGGGCAGGTGATCGATCCATCGGTTTCGGTACCAACGGCCATCTCCACGATGCCCGCGGCGACCGCGGCACCGCTGCCCGACGACGAACCTCCGGCGCTCCGATCGAGAGCCCATGGGTTGGAGACGAGTCCACCCACGGCCGACCATCCACTGCTGGAGCGAGTGCTGCGGATGTTGGCCCACTCCGACAGGTTGGCGGCGCCGACCACGATTGCCCCGGCCCGCCGCAAACGCTCCACGACGGTGGAATCCTTCGTCGGCACATCGAGGAGCGCGAGTGAACCGGCGGTCCCGGGCAGGCCCTCGGCCTCGATGTTGTCCTTCACGAGAACCGGCACGCCGGCCAGTGGTCCGTCGTCCCGGACGACGCGTCTCGTCCTCGTCTCGGCGTCGGGATCGATCGCGATCACGCTGCGCAAAGCCACCACCGTGCCGGGCCGGTCGATCTCCTCGACGCGAGCGAGACAATCATCGATCGGGACGCGAACCATCCGGGTTAGGGTAGAGCGTCCGGGCACACCGGAAACATCCGTCACTCCTTCATTCGATTCGCTGATCCGAACCCAACCGAATCGTCACAATTGCCGTGTCGGTTCGAATCGAGGCCTCCCGAACGAGGCGACTCGTCGTACGGACGCGAGGAAGAGGAGAGTGATGATCACGACCGGCGTGTGGGGCGAGGTGTCGGTTCTCGCCGCCTCCGTGTCTCTTCTGCTGGCGACCCTGACCAGGGGACGAACGCGACTGCAGACACCGCTCGTCCTCTGGATGATCGGGGCGTCGGTCGGTGTCGTGCACGCGATTCGAGGCGGCGAGACCGACGTGTTGTGGCAAGTCTCCACCAACGCACCCGGTTTCGTCGCCCTCGCCGTGGTGGTCACCCTCCAGGTCCTCGACGAATCCGCCGGGTCCTCGTCGGATCGCTGGACCCACCTCCTGACCGGTTCGCTCTCGACGATCGGTCTGGCGTGGCAGATCGGAATCGCCGATGTCATCCGCTCACCGGAGTCAAGCACGGCGTTGAAACTTTTCTCCGGGACGCAGTTCGTCGCCACGTCGGTCGTCGTCGGCGCCGGCCTGGTGACTCTGGTCAATCTTCCCGATCGCCGAGAGCCACGGAGTTGGATTCGTGGATTGCTCGTCGTGTCACTCGGCGCCATCGGCCTGACGGCTCTCGATTCGACCGCCGGTTGGTCGTCCTGGTTCCGCCCCCTCGTGGTCGCCTCCATCCTCGTCCTGGGAATCCTGGTGGTCTCCAGCCCCTCGACGAACAGCCGTGCGACTCCCGATTCCCACGACGCCCGGAGCGACCGACTGTCGACGCCATCGTCGTTGATCACCTTCTCCCCCCTCGTGGCCCTCTGTCTGCTGCTGGTCATCGACTCCGACTACGGCAACTACGGCTGGTTCGTGCCGGCCGTTCTCCTGGCCCTGCTCGCGGTTCTGCTCCTTCGTTTGAGGGCCCTCTGGATCGCCGGTGAGCGACTACGACTCACCCTCGAGAGATCGATCGAGCATCGCCGACTCGAACTCGAACACACCCAGAGGCTCTACACGCGCATCGTGCAGTTGGCGACGGATGGAATCATCGCCACCGACCGCGATCTGCTCGTTCTCGACGCCAACAAGGCCGCGGTGGAGATCCTCGGAGTGCCGATCGATCGAATGATCGGCCTGTCGGTCATGGAGATCGCGCCGATTCACCATCCTCGTCCCGACGATCGAGCCGTACGGGATTTCGTCCTACGGGGTCCCTCCAACGACGTTCTCGTGGTCATCGAGGTCGACGGACAGGAACGAACCCTCGAAGTCTCGACGCGGCCGCTCGACGGACCGGAGCTCGGAATGTTGGTGGTGTTCCGGGATGTCACCGAACGGGAGTCGCTCACAAGATTCAAGGACAACATCATCTCGATCGTGAGCCATGAGTTGCGCACCCCGCTCACGGCGATCCAGGGTGGACTCGGACTCCTGGAGGGAGGCGCCTTCGGGCCGTTGGATCCGGACATCGCACCGCTGCTCAGGGTGGTCTCCGAGAACAGCGATCGTCTCGGCAGGATCGTCAACGACCTGTTGGACGTCGAACGTTTCAGAAGCGGGCGCGAGTCGTTGAACCTCGAGCAGGTCGATGTCGACTCGCTGTTCGCCCGACTGATGACCTCGATGGCGCCGGTGCTGCAGCAGAAGGACATGTCGGTGCGGGCGACTCCCTCCGGCGAGACTCTCGCTGCCGACGGCAACCGAATACTTCAGGTGCTCGTGAACCTGGTGCAGAACGCGGTCAAGTTCTCTCCTCCCGGGTCGGTGATCGAGTTGGCTTGCGAGACGGAAGCGACCGGACACGTGATCTCGGTCACCGATCAGGGTCGTGGTGTTCCACCGAGCGAGGTGACACGCATCTTCGAACCGTTCCACCGGGTGAACGGCGGCGACTCCGCGACTGTCGGGGGGATCGGTCTCGGTCTCGCGATCAGTGCGGCGATCGTGCGAGCCCACGGCGGGAGAATCTGGGCTGGAGCCGGCCCGCAGGGTGGGACCACGTTCTCGTTCTTCCTTCCCGAGCGACCCATCCCGGAAGAACGGAGGGTCACGCCTTCCGGCTCGTCGGAGATGTCGATGATCGGAGCGTTCCCATGACGGCGAGTCGATCGGAACTCCGGCGCATCCTCGTCGTCGATGACGATCCGGATGTCCGGAGCGTGATCTCATTGAGCCTCGGCCGAGTCGGCAAGATGGAGGTCGTCGAGGCACATTCCGGCCATGACGCCATCGAGCGACTGCGGCGAGGCACGTTCGACGCGATCGTGCTCGACGTCATGATGCCCGGGCTCGACGGTCCCTCGACTCTCGAGAGGATCCGATCCGAGTTCGGAGACTCGACGACTCCGGTGATCTTCATCACGGCCAAGGTGCAACCGGCCGAAGTGCGTCGACTCATCGCCACCGGTGCCGCGGCCGTGATCGCCAAGCCCTTCGACCCCATGACGCTCCCGGACGAGGTGCGAACCATCATCGAGCGTGCGGCATGACCGACGACGGTCCGGAGCGGGAACTGATCACGGCGATCGGCGACCTCTGGCAAGCGCGCTCTCCCGAGGTGATCGCCGATCTCGAGGCTCTCGTTCGAGCCCTCCTCGAGATTCCGGAAGAGTCACGAAAGACGGATCCCGAGCGCCTCTCGGCGCGTCGCGACGCGCACCGTCTGGTGGGGGTGCTCGGGGTCTTCGGTCAGCAGGAAGCCGCTCTCGCCGTTTCCGACATCGAGCACAGGCTGGCCTCGGAAGCGACAGTCGATCCGATCATGCTCGGACACGAGGCGCACCGGATCGCATCCTCGGTTCGCAAGGCCGCGAGGGATTCTCAGCAGCGACGCTGAGACACCGCCGCCAAAACATCTCCCGCCACGTCATCGATGCTGCGATGCTCGCTGCGCGCGGAGGCTCGCAACTGAGCGAATGCTTCGTCGGGCGTCACTCCGAGTCTCTCCGACATGACCCCCTTGGCTTGTTCGATACGCAACCGTGAGCGCAGTGCGCGCTCCAGTTGCGCGACCGTTCCGGTGAGCCTCTCCGCCCACCATTGATCGACCAAGAGGTGAGCCGAGAGAGCGAGCAGCGATTCCACAACGTGGGAGTTCGGCGTCATGACATCACTTTGCAGCAGCCCGATCCGGCCACCCGCCTCGCTCAGGGTGATCTCGTCGATGATCCAATCGATCGACGATCCCCCGGTGACCGCGCGGGCGTCCCCGCGATCATCGAACACCTTCTCCACCGCCACGGAGGGTCGGCGCTCGTCCAACTCGACGATGATCCGGACCCGACCCGCCCCCACCATCCAACCGAACACGTCGACGATCGTCGATGCGAGTTCGTTCGGCGAGCCGTGTCGGCGAACCTCGACGAGTTCCACGACGGCGGACGCCAGGGCCGTGGCCGTCGAGGACGCTCCGGGTCGATTCATCCGAAGGGGCCGAACACGAGAACCGGAGTCGTCGATCAGCGGTACAACGCCGGCACTCGGGCACCACGTTCGGGCACCGGCAACTGCGTCACCGTCGAGTCGAGGCTCTGCATCATCAACGCCAGTTGGGTGCGATTCTCGCGGCCGAGGATCGAGAGCAGGCGCGAGATCCGGTTACGAATGGTCTGGGGGCTGAGATACATCTTCTGGCTGATCTGCTTGTCGGGAAGACCCTGCGCCACGAGCGTGAGCAGTTCGCGATCCGAGTGTCCGAGCGACAGGAGCGCCAACACCCCCGACTCGTTGAGGCGTTGCAGAGCCGACGACATGTGAATGCGATCGAGGAAGGAGCGACCGGCCGCCACTTCTCGAACTCGTTCGACGATGAGCGCCGGATCGGCCGACTTGTCCATGAGATCGGCTGCTCCGAGTCGACTGGCCTCGAGCAGAACCTCGTCGGAGGTGTAGGCGGTGAGGAAGAGGATCCGCGTGTCCGGGTACTGGGCACGAATCATCTTGGCGAGCTCGAGACCGTTCTCCTCCCCGATGTGCACGTCGAGCACGGCGACATCGACGTGCTCGGCGGCCAGAACCATCATCGCCGCACGTGTGTCGTTGGCACGGCCGACCACTTCGATGCCGTCGGCCGAGGACAGGGTGGTGGCGACCGCGTCGCAAATGATGGGGTGGTCGTCGCAGACCATCGTCTTGATCATCGGAACTCCTTGGAGAATGCGCCGAACGGCGCTGTGAACGGAGACTCCAGCCAACCCGAAGTACCTGCCCGGTGGCAAGAAACATTCGTACCTTTGCGACCCAACGACGGCCGGAACGACGGCTCGAACGACGAACAACGGCCGACCGCGCAGTCGGATGTCACGACCTGGTGATCACGGTACGTCCGGCGGTTCCCTTCGTTGCCGCACCGCCGTACGTTGCGGACTCCGAATCCTCGCACGATTCGTGAACGACCCCAGATCCCGGTCGACAGACGACGATCGAACGCCCCACCCCGCGATCGATCGAACATCGAAAGGAACCCCCCATGCCCGAATCCTCTCCCACGGAGCGGCACCACTGGAGGCGAATCCTCCTGGTGGCCGTGGCGCTCCTGGCCACGTTGGGCGGACTCTTCTTCGCCCAGACGGCGAGCGCCTCGAACACGCCGATCGAGCCGCAGTCGGTCGACCCGGCTCGACTCACCGTGATCCTGCAGGCGGTACCGGAGTCGTCGCAGGTGTTCACCTTCGACGCCTTTCCGACCCCGCTCACCGGATTCACGCTCGTCGACAACGGCGGAACCGGAAACAAGAAGGTGTTCTCGAACATCACCAAGTTCACCACGTACACCATCACCGAGGATGTTCCGAACGGATGGAGTCTCGAGTACGTCAAGTGCACGAACGACAACGACAAGGACTCGATCGCCTCGACCTACTCCAAGGACGACGACGACCATGACGATGACGATCACGGTGACGACTGGGTGAAGGACGAGGACGGTGGCATCAGCGTTCGCGTGAACGAGGGTGACGACATCACCTGCACCTTCCAGAACGTTCGCTCCGGTTCGGAGATGGTGCGCCTGTCGCTCGACAAGACCGCGTCATCGGCCACCTACACCGCGGCCGGTCAAGTGATCACCTACACCTACAAGGTCACCAACATCGACGACAAGCCGCTCGGCAAGCACCAGGCCGAGATCTCGGACGACCGCATCGATGGCAGCGAGCCGTTCGACTGCGGTGATCTGATCAAGCTCGATCCGGACGATTCGGTGACCTGCACCGCCACCTACACGATCACGGCCGCCGACATCATCGCCGGCTCGGTGAAGAACACCGCGTTCGCCACCTTCGGGCCGTACTTGTCGGAGGACGACAGCGTGACCATCACCTACTTGGCGCCGACCACGACGACCGCGGCACCCACGACGACCGCGGCACCCACCACCGCGGCACCCACCACCGCGACACCCACCACCGTGGCTTCGGCGGTCTTCGTCGGTGCCGGGGCGACGACCACGACGGTCGCCGGGGCGTTCGTGACGGCGGGTACACCGTTGCCGACCACCGGAACCAACGTCGCCAACATCGTGGCCTGGGCGATCCTGATCGCTCTCTTCGGTTTCGTGGCCGCTCTCGTCTTCTCCAATCGCGGTCCGCGTCGGTCGTCCCACGGCTGATTCCCGAACCGCCCCTTCCCCCGCACACCCTCGCTGACGAAAGTCGATGATGACACTGGCCCCCGATCTCCCCGTCCCCGTCCGATCACTCGAACCGGATCTCCGTTCGCCCACGGATCTCTCTCGCTCGGGTGCGTCGCAGCCGGCGGTCGGCCGCGGAGTCGACATTCCGATGCCGTCGATCGGCATCGTCAGCACCTTCCCCCCGACGGCGTGCGGTCTCGCCACGTTCGCCTCGGCCCTCGGATCCGGACTCGATCGGATCGGAGCAGCCGGGGTGGGCGTGGTGAGGGTGGGGGGAGACACACCCAGCAACGACCGTCGAGTGGTGCTCGACTGGCGGCCCGGATCACCACGGGCGACCGCCGAAGCCGCCCGCGTGCTCGACTCGTTCGACGTGGTCGTGTTGCAACACGAATACGGAATCTTCGGTGGACCCGATGGCTCGGAAGTGCTCGATCTCCTCGAACTGGTGAACGCGCCGGTGGTCACGACTCTCCACACCGTTCCCCTCGCACCTTCGATCCGCCAGCACGAGATCCTCGAGGCGGTCTGTCGGGGATCGGAGGCGATCGTCACCATGACCCGAGCGGCGAGCCGGAGACTTCTCGCGCACTACCGCGTCGACGAAAACCGGGTGCACCCGATTCCCCACGGAGCCACCATGTTGCCCGTCGAAGTGCCGCCACCGCGAGAAGAACCTCTGGTCATCACCTGGGGACTGATCGGTCCCGGTAAGGGCATCGAGTGGGTGATCGATGCCCTCCCACTCATGCGGGATCTCGGAGTGCCCTTCCGATACCTGGTTGCCGGGCGAACTCATCCGAAGGTTCTCGAGCGTGATGGCGAGGCGTACCGCGAGGATCTCATGAACCGCGCCGCCACCAACGGCGTCGCCGACCTGGTGGAGTTCGACGACGAATATCGAAGCCTGCCCGACCTCATGGAAATGATCTCCCGGGCGACCTGCGTGATCCTGCCCTACGACTCGTCCGATCAGATCACGTCCGGTGTTCTGGTGGATGCCGTCACGGCCGGACGACCCGTGGTGTCGACTCCGTTCCCGCACGCGGCCGAGTTGTTGTCATCGGGTGCCGGATTGCTCGTTCCCCACCGAAACCCGGTGGCCATCGCATCGGCCCTGCGACGGATCATCTCGAGCCCGACGTTGGCCCGGAGCATGGCCGAGAAGTGCCGAGAATTGGCCCGGCTCCACGCTTGGCCGACGGTCGCCGAGCAGTACCTTGCGCTCGCGAACTCGCTCGTCACCGCCCGTCGATCACGGGATGTCGCCGTATGAGCATCGTGAGTTTTCGACACCTGCTACGCCTGTCGGACTCGCGCGGCATCCTGGAGCACGCGAGCGGGACCGTTCCGCGTTTCGCCCACGGATACTGCACCGACGACAACGCCCGGTTGCTCGTCACCGCGCTCGACAACAAGGGGATCTCTCCCGGTTCGGACGCGTTGGTGGGCTCATCGCTCCGTTTCGTGTTGGAGGCTCGGGTGCCCGGACGCGGATTCCGCAATCGAATGAGCTTCGGTCGTACGTGGACCGACGACCCGTCCACCGACGATTGTTGGGGACGAGCGCTTCAGGCGTTGGCCGCGGCCGCCGTGGACACCCGCCATCGATCGGGTAACCGAGCGGCCGGCGAAGCATTCCTCGACGCGGCTCGACTCCGCTCGGAGCATCCTCGAGCATCGGCTCGGGCCGCGCTCGCCGCCGCCCGATTCCTTCGCGTCCACCCGGGCGAGGCGGTCGCCACCGAACTTCTCGCCGATGCCGCCGAACAGATCGCCAGCCTGCGCCCGAATGCGGTGCTCCCGGTCGAGTGGCGATGGATCGAGGACCGACTCTCCTACGACAACGCGGTGTTGCCGCACGCACTGGTCGCGGCCGGATCGATCCTCGGCGATCCCGACCATCTCGCCGCCGGTCTCGATGCACTCGAGTGGCTGGTGCGCGACCAGGTCGAGGAGGGGCACCTGTCGCTCGTTCCGCACGTGGGTCGTGGGCCCGCCGACCCACGACCGGCCTTCGACCAGCAACCGATCGAGGCCGCCGCCCTCGCCGCCGCCGCCGACGAAGCGAGTCGGATCGACCGGAATCCGATCTGGCGATGGGCTCGCGACGCCGCCGAGACCTGGTTCCTCGGCGCCAACGACGGTGCCCGATCACTGCTCGACCGCGACTCGGGCGGCGGCTACGACGCCTTGACTCCCGATGGCGTGAACACCAACGAGGGAGCCGAGTCGACCATCGCCCTCGTGTCCACGCTCCAACGGCGAACCCAACGCGGCGACTTGATCGCCGGTCCGGGCTGGATGAAGTCGGCGGCACCCGCACCGTGAGAGTTCGACGATGAGGGTGTCAACGAAGAAGACGACGAACGGAGGTCACGCCGATCCGCTTGCTCCGCTCGAGTTCGTTCGGAGATCGGATCGGGTCCTGATGGCGGATCCCACGCGAGTGTTCATGCACCTGTTCGTCGCCGGTCAGGAGGAGTACGGGGCCACCGAGTTGCGGGCCGCCCGGGTGATGCAGCGGGTCGCCGCCCTGTCGGAGTCCGAGGTTCGTTTGGCCTTGTCCGATGTTCACGAACGATTCGGAGACCGGCATCCCGACCTTCACTACTGGTTGGACCTGCACGCCCATCGTGTCGCTGGACGACTCTCACCGACGCTCACCATGTCCGAGGATCGATGGCGACTCCTCGGCTCGGTCTTCACCCACGAGTTCTCGGTGGAGGGGGCATCCCTCACCAACCCCTCGATCGTCCTGCATCCGTCGCAGGAGGGTTTGCCGGCGGGCAGCGCTCGATTCGTGCTGAGCGTTCGCTGCATCGGCGAGGGCCATCGTTCGTCGATCGGATTCCGAACCGGAACCGTGAGCGCCGACGGTGACCTGACGATCGACGACCCGAAACCGAACCTCAACCCGGGACTTCGCACCGACAGCACCATGAAAAAGAGAGTCTTCGCCAATCTCCTCGAGCAGTACCACGGTCTCGGCGAGCACTCGATGTCGGTGCTGGCGGGACTCGACAACTCCTTCGATTGCGAGGCCCTCGAGACCCAACTGATCCGACTCGAGCACGATCGGGAGACCTTCCGCAACACCGAGATGACCTCGTACTTCTTCCGTTCCATCGCCGAGCGGCACTACCGGGTCGACTTCGCTCCCGACGTGCACCTTTCGGAGCGAATTCTCTGGCCGCACGCCGCGGTCGAGCGGCACGGGATGGAGGATCTTCGTCTGGTTCGTTTCGAGAACGGATTCGGACCGGCGAGTTACTTCGGCACCTACACGGCCTACGACGGGAGGTCGATCACCCAGCAGATGCTGAGAACCCCGGACTTTCTCTCGTTCGAGATGCACCCAGCGGCTGGCGGGGGTGCGGCGGGCAAGGGACTCGCCCTCTTCCCGCGACTCATCGGTGGTTCGTTCGTCGCTTTGTCGCGCGCCGATCACGAATCGAACTCGATCGGATTCTCCGACGAACTCGAGGTGTGGAAAGGGGTCGTGCCGGTGCAGATGCCGCGCGGAGTCACCGAGCTGATTCAGGTGGGCAACTGCGGCTCCCCGATCGAAACCGAGGCCGGCTGGTTGGTGCTCACCCACTCGGTTGGTCCGATGCGCACCTACTCCATCGGCGCGATGCTTCTCGACATCGACGACCCGACCCGGGTCATCGGCGTTCTCGATCGTCCGCTGTTGAGTCCCCGCGAGGATCAACGGGACGGTTATGTTCCCAACGTCGTCTACTCGTGCGGATCGCTCCTTCACGGAGCGAACCTGGTGATCCCCTTCGGCATCGCCGATCAGTCGATCGGGTTCGCGGTGTGCCCGATCGAGCCGCTCATCGACCGTCTCGTCGCAAACGGGAGAGCAACGTGAGTGCCGCCCCGACCGCTCACCGACTCGCGCTCGTCACCGTGTCGCAGGACGAGGCACGGGTGTGGAACGCCGGGCTCGATCCGACGAGGCGACCCGAATCGATCCGGCCGCCCGAGCACTCCCACGTCCACGTCCGGCAGGCCCAACGACATCGAGGGCACGATCGCGATCACGACGAACCCGGCTTCTACGACGCCGTGGCCGGGGCGGTGAGCGAGGCCCACGAGATCCTGCTCGTGGGTCACGGCAACGGGAAGGCCAACCACATGTTGCGCATGGTGCAACAGTGGGAGCGACATCATCCCGCCGTCGCCGCCCGAGTGGTCGGTGCGGTGGTCTCCGACCTGTCGGCGATGAGCGAGCGGGAGGTGCTGGCCACGGCGCGCGACTGGTTCGACCACTACCACCGCTGGGGTTTCTGAACCTCAGGAAATCTCGACCGTCGGCCCGTCGGACGCGCCCCACACCACTCCGGTGAATTCGACGACCAGCGAGTAGTCGCCGGCCCCGAGCGTGTCGGGAACGCGAGCCTCAACGACGAAGGGTTCGTAGAACGTGCGTTGCCGGATGCGGTACGGATCGGTCGACGCGGGGTCGGCCTCCGGGCACTCCTCGGCCATGGCCCCGACCAGCGAGAGATCCCGAGGGTTCTCCGAGACGAGAACGGCCTCGCCGCCGGCGACGGGAGCGAGGAGAACCCTGACCGTCAGGGTCGGACCGGGAATGGTCGGGGTGGTGCGGAAGATGTCGAGCACCGCCCGACACGATCTCATCGACTCGACGGGGTCGCCCCGGCCGTCGACTCCCCCGAACAAGTTGACCGCCGACCAGTCGAGCGAGACCTCCACTGAGAACGTTCCGCCGGGTGTCAGGGATTCATCGGGTTCCACCACACGAGCGTCGGCTCCGATCACACCGTCGGCAGTCACGAAATCGGTGGCCGGACGGCGCGTGCCGTCGGGCGTCGGGCCGCCTGGTCCGGGGGACGACACCGAGGGCGGAGCCGACTCGCTCGGCGGACCAACCGTGTCGACCGAGCCGGTCGAGTCCGTGTCGGCCGACGACGAAGCGGATGCCGTGGAGATCGTTTCGCTCGGAGCGACCGCCACGTCGAGCGCCACGGCGTCTTCGGAATCACG
>Ga0129333_10002275_pt1 | contig 17798 bp, 15 predicted proteins | sample CPB6_08_DNA_FD_94474 | JGI IMG/M metagenome (GOLD analysis project Ga0129333, IMG submission 94474) | Freshwater to marine salinity gradient microbial communities from Chesapeake Bay, USA - CPBay_Sum_0.6_0.8_DNA | ecosystem: Environmental > Aquatic > Marine > Coastal | place: USA: Chesapeake...
GCAGGAGGACCAGCAGCAGCACCACCACCACCAACAGCAGGAGGACCAGCAGCAGCACCACCACCACCAACAGCAGGAGGACCAGCAGCAGCACCACCACCACCAACAGCAGGAGGAGCAGCAGCAGCACCACCACCACCAACAGCAGGAGCACCAGCAGCAGCAGCACCACCAACAGCAGGAGCACCACCAACAGCAGCACCACCAACAGCAGGAAGAGGTGCTCTGCGCTTCAACCCCTCTTGGAAGTTTGTCAATAGCGGCGCGAAATCGCACAGGATCGGGATTCCGTTTAGGGTGGCGGTGGAATGACACCAGCTCTGTCCATCAAGAATGTGCTTTTTCTTGGGAATCTCCGACCTCGCAATTTTCCAGTGACACAAAGACCTCATATTGATGAGATCATTGCGATCAATTCTATTCAATTCTTTGCCCAGGTGATCAATGTCATCGTGGCGCGAGGTACTGGCGTCCCAGTAATAAATCTCTCTTTGTGCCGTTATTTGTTTGAGGTATTTGACGCCATTGTTCTTATGATTGGAAAGTATGAATGAAAAAACATGGTTAGCTGGGAAATTTTTCCCTTTGACCATGATGATGAGATTATCCCCTGGGTAAATCTCATATTTTGACCATAGGTTTGCGAGTTTTTCACTCCTCCCATCCACCACAAAATTCGTTACGTAATCAACTGGCCATGTTACTGTTCTATCCATCCACCCCTGGTGTTGTCCGCCCTGGCGATCTGATCCATTAGCAATCCCAAAGGGCTTGATGTTTGACATTACTTGTTTTAAAATCTCCGATCGATCATTTGGATTTATTCCCGCCGTTCCTCCTGCGACATTATTTGAAAGAGCCCTTGAATGAACCATGCACATAATAAACTCCTTCCAATTATCAGTTGTAATTTCATTGTTGAGCCAAAGTTGCACACCCACTAGGATATAGTTTACAGTAGGCAAGTTAATCATAACGTCCGTGTAATCCAGTAGGTTTTGCCTGGCGTAGGTCCTTCTTCCCTGTTGAAAGGCATCGTATTTACTATTTGGAATGGTCAAGTGGAAGCCAATGTCACCGTCCTGGATCTGATGAGAAACGTAAATGGATCCATTGCTATTCATATCTGGCAATTTGATTGCGGGGATGATTCGCTGTACGCGATGGGGGATGCACTGGTATGCGTGTAGGGACCCCATATCGGGGCTCTTGCCGTACGAGTAGGGGTTGATGTCGAGAAGTCCGGATTTGTCTCCGATGATCACACTGGGCCTTGAAGATGCATTCGCATGAGTCGGAAGGGGACCAGGGCCCATTACAACACTGGGACCGGGTATATTCCCGCCAATCAATTCGCTCATGAAATTCGACATGGTCCTGATGTTTTTGCCGAAGGGGCAACTTATATATGGTCAATTCATTGATTCAGCAAGTGTGTGACAACACGTGAAAAAAATGCGACCATTTCCTTTTATTTTTAATGTCCCGTTATTCCCCCCTTTGCACAAATGAGATACAAGGTAATGGGAATGTATTGTAATGGAATCTAAGGCCTGGTTTTATAGTCAAGAGAGTAATTTATTCCCCTAACGATAATAATGTACTCGCATTAAAATCTAGCGTGGGAAACGTACGAATTATCGATCTCAAACTCCAAATCAGAGATAAATTGCGTGTCAATCGATACTCGGCACGGGAAGAGACGCGTTTGAAAAAAAAACGAGAACAGGGCTTTTGATGCCCTCCGCGAGCGCCTTAGACAGTTTCTTAGATTTACGAATTTAATAAGTAAACCCCAACGAGACGATGATAGCGTCCCGAGTCAACTCATTGCGTCAATTCGCACCCTTCTCATCGATGTACCTACGAAACTGGGACATTTCCTGTATATTCTTCAATATACGGACTGGGGGTCTGTGCTTGCCGCACAATATGAGGGACACGAATGTCTTGGTCTTAAAATCTGGCATTGGATCCAGCGCTGCGACGACACTCTTTGCTCCACACACATCACATTGGTGCAAAGGGCGCGCCTTCAGAACCTTGTTGCAATGGCATGAGGTGAGCTCATTACCGTAGGCATGCCACATTTTGATTTCACAACAGTCTGGACACATCAGGTAATGTGTAGACGCGATTCGAAAGATGACTCCCACCATGTTGACCCGTATTACGCACCTCAACTTGCATTTTTCGCATACGAGGTCGCCCGTGGCAAGGTCCATTCTATACCTGCGTTTTCATTTCAGTTTTTGGATGGGAGAGGGGGTTAGAGGGAGAGATCATGTTTGATTTGTTGGGGTCGAAATAAGGATTACAAGTGGGATACAACTCCACATACCTATTGAGGGACAATTTCCCGCTGCACGCACAGGCGCTGCACACGTGTAATAAACTCTTGGCACGCTTGACAAAGTCACAATGCCCGTGAATTCTCTCAAGTGATGCCTCCTGCCTGATCCTCACATCGTCTGGAAGTAGGTATGATGACATTATCTTCTGTAAGGTGCTGATCACGGCGATTGAGTTTTTATCGTGTTCCGGGTATATAATTGACAATGTATGTCTATTTCCCCATACGTTTGGGCAGTCCCACATCCACATTTTGACGTCTTCAGGTGATTTACACGGCTTTACGACGTTGAACATGTCGTAGGGGGCCGGGCGAACGCGACTGGTCCTGTAACATCGATCAATGATGCCCTTGCAATAGTTATCCAGGACGGACCAGTCCTCATTTCCCGTGACGATACAATCGCGTCTGAATGCGTCAAACATGACCCCTGCATTGTTACAATACTCCCTCATTCCGGGTTGCGACATCAATGTTTTTAATTCGACGGGGAGGTAATCTTGGAGCACGTTGAAACAGTATTCCATACAACAGAGCTTTACGAGATTGATGTTTTCATTGATGAATGTTACCTTATCGGATATGCTCTTATTGTTCAAATCCCATATGCGGACGAGGATATTGACTTTGCTTGCAAACGTCGGAGACTTTGTGGATCTCGGGTATAGCTGAAGAAGAGTGCCGTAAAACAAAGAAAGGCATAAGTTGATCTCCAGTGCATCGGGTTCGAGGCGGATAGGATTTCTGATGCCTTTTTTGCCCTGGAGCACGATGCAGGGGAGGGCCTCTGTAAGTACGAGTATGAACCAAGACTTGCTGACGGTCTCTTCAATGGAGGGGGACGCCCTTGTGTTTTGATTCCTGGCGCGTCCATCCGATCTCTTCATATTGGCATCGACCCAAAAGTGGGAACTCGCACCATTCGGGATTACGATTGCAAAGTGGCGCTTCAACAGGCTCATCCTTATAAAAAACGACAGGTCGGGCATTGACGAATACTGCATGCCAGAGGTCGGTAGTGCTCTCAGTGAGCTGATGGGAATGATTGGAGATTTTGAGGCGTGTTGATTACGCATGTAGATGAAGCATCCTGGCCTATCGCAAATACATTGAACGCGGAGGGTATTTTCCGAATCCGAAGAAGCCAGCCTCTTGAGCTCTTGGTATTTTGCGAGGAATGCGCATGGGAGCAGCATGGATGAAATGCACTGGCGTATACATTGACGATCGTACTCGGATTGTACGACGAGTTCCCTCTGATGTAGTTCCGATAAAACGTGGTCGATGCACGCATTTTGCGGACAAAAGTTAAAGGTGTCTGTGGAAATGGTGTGTGTTGTCACCGGAGTCAATGACTCGAAAAAGTTGAAATTCATTCCCTCGTAGCAACAGTCCCCCTCCTGGCCCCCGGTTTTGAAAAAACCGCGTTTTTCGTGAGCCCAACAGTCGCGTTCCTGGGTTGACGACTGACCGAGCTTTGAAATACGAGGGATAAAGGTCAGGAGGGGTTGCCAAAATCCGACGGAGTTTTCATGTTTTGTATGATTTGCTTTGTCCCTGACCTCGTTACCACTCTGTACTTGTTTCGCTGATGAGAGCAAAGTGGATGTGGCATGACCTACAGGGAATTATCAGAGTCAAAAAAAGAAAATAACAGGGCATTGAACAGAGTAGTTTGGTTTTTACTAAGTGCCTCATCGACAGCACCCCGTCCCCGACGAGAGGTGGCATTGAACAATTACTACGCCCCTTCCACCAGGTACTTGACTGGCGAAGCCTTCACCCAACACGGTTCTCGACAAGGCATTGGGCGTGAACAATTACTAACCTGTACAGGGCCACCAACGGGAATGATGAGTAAATCCTCCCTTGCATATTCTCCGTTGCCGCAAATGTTCCCAAAGCGCTGTACGATTCCTCGGAAGGGGTGTCCCGAATATAGGATGTCGTAGAATATTGTTTGCACATACTTTCTGTGGCAAATTACACAAAGTTTTCCAGTGTGCTGCAAAGAAGAGGGGTCTTCATCGGGTAGTTGAAAGCGGACCCCTACAAATTTTTGTTCGGGGTCTATCATCATACATTCACATTCCTCTCCCATGATACATTCTTCCTCGTCGTCTCGGATCCTTTCTCTCATAAAGGACTCTTCATAACTCCGCGTTATGATTGGGACGTATGGAACGGCGGTACCACTGTTCTCTGAAAACAGATTTTCCACCAACTGCTTGTAGCACGTGTTTTGTAGGATGAATTCAAGATTGAGATTGAGAGGCTGACTTGATGAATTAAGGCATCTACGGATATTGGAGGAGATTCTCGAACAAATACTCGAGATGGAATTATCAATATTGATGTCTACATCACAATTTTCATTGACTTGAGTGCGATGGGAATTTGGAAATTTTCTTTTCCCTAGAGTACCAGTCTGGGGAGTTTCCTCCTTGTTGCGGACCCCTCTCACCCGTGTCAAGTTTGTCCATTCCTTTGGCAAATTCATCTGTGTGACTTATAGATTTGCATGTTGAAATAAAGGCACAAAGACAGTTTCAATCTTTTTTTGGTGAAATCGCTTCTAGTGACTTTTAAGAAAATATTACATGTTTTAATTCTTATCAAAACGTTAATTCCCATTTAAACGATTCATTTTGAAGATGGACAAATTAAAATTACTCATTTTTAAACCCCCATCCCAATCGCGGGATTTCTCCACATTTAAGGAATGAAAACATGACACGTTTACCTCCGCCCTTCATATTGTCGCAGAGACTTCTAGATTGAATTGGAAATATGACACGTTTACTCTCACCCCTTCATATTGTCGTAGGGACTTTGAGATTGAATTTCAAACTTTGGAGGAGCATGAACAAGAAAAAAACAAACATACAGACTTGGAAGAAGAGGTTGCGGCAAGAAATATTATCAAGTGTTAAAGATATTCTCACAGGCCAATGTGACTGGAATGAAGGTGCCAAGAATCATTTTTTGAAAAAATTTCTCAAGTCCCTCCGTGTATTTTTAAACTACGCATCTAAACATCGAGGTGATTCGACAAGAATGGACGGTGTCAAGATCTCCATGGAAATCAATCAGTTTGATTGGATTGACAATGTGATAGGGGTCAACGAGCGGTTAATAAAAATCGCCGTTTCATTGAATGAAATTCAACTTGTAAGAGACCTCAATCACTTTCGCAATTTGATTCAGGAGATAACAAATCTTTCATCTCACGCGGTCGTGGGTTGTTTCTTATAAGAGATCAATATAAAAGCCGTCGGCGACGGTTCCTTGGATGTGAAAATTTGAGGTATAAAGATTTCATGTAGAATTATTGGCTAACAAGGGGCCATAGAATAACTTGTACACCGCTTGGGCAGTAAAACAATGAGGCCACGTGCCTTCGTCAAATTCAGGGTGCTTCCGCGTACACAAATATATATAATATATATCATCTTGTTGGGGTTTACTCCTTAAAACTAAAGTTCAAGGACCCGTCACGAAAGGTCTTAAATATATATATACATGTATCCTCTATTTCCACATGTAAAAAATGGATTGTCGAAGGTGCGGTAAACCTATTCACACCAAGGCGTTGCAAGAAGCAAAATATGGAAAAGTGTACACGCAGTATGCTATTGGGGAAATGAAAAGAGTGTTCACAAATGTTCGGATGAATAACGAACCATCCACAATCTATTGTGGCGCTGGCGTGCCCAATAAAAAGTTTGAGCAAATAAGGAAAGGGTACTTTGAAGTATTACTGAAAATGGCAGCAGATGAGATTGATTCGTCACCGAATGACATACATTTTAATGATAGTGGTTTAAATCAAGAATACCTCCTATATGATAGCGAATCCGACTCACACGGACCTGCTTCTTCGAGTAATCCTGAAGCTAATGACAGTGGTCCTGAAGCTAATGACAGTGATCCTGAAGCTAATGACAGTGATCCTCAAGCTAATGACAGTGATCATGAATCCGGTCCTGAATACAAACGTTACGAGAAAATGATAGAAAACATGAATGAAAAATTGAACGACAATTCAATTACAAAAAATGATATAGACAATGCGTTAGAAAATGTTTTTGAAGTTGCAGAATGTTTTAATAACATGATGGAAGAAAAATATCAAAGTTCTGAAGAATTCACTCTCTTAGGAATATATTTATATTCTGATCAAGGTGATGATGAATATACTCTTTATTACGGAAAAAAAAGGGGAAAAAAGGTTCTCAGGTGCATACCAGGAATAGATATGATCGAATTCAGGGTGTTAAACAGAAAAATTATAGAAGAGTTCACTGAAAATGGTACATTACGTTTACCTTTTTATAAAAAGACAATGTATGGACCGCACGGAGTCAGTGGCCACGAGCCCTAAGGCGATGTCGATCTGGGAGATGCATACCACCACTTGGACGAGGTTCACCAATGCGGAAAAAATACGAATTTAATTTGCATGTAAACATAATTTTGTAGCTGGTAATTACAATTATAAAGCTGGTAATTACAATTATTCGCTCGAACGTTCGAGAAGAATCAACCCCTTTGTCAAGCTACCATACACAACCGCGCGTTTAGGGGAAAATGACCTATCGTAGGTAATCCTGTAATGTCTCATAATATGCCTTCGAACCCAGATGGACTCTGGTGTCCCCATGACCTTGCGATCACTGTAACGTTCAAAAGCCAGTAGGATTTCATGCAGAGGGATGGATAAAGATAGATCATGGGTTCGCACGAGAAACCTCCTGCAGAATTCCACAACGTCGTCCATCAGCTCTTTGTGACTGTATTTTTTCAAGGTATCGTCCATGGTTAATTCCATGATCAACTCCTTCTCGTATACCCAAACACCCTGGGTATCTTCACCCTTGAATGTGATCTGCGTAAAAATCACGGGGTTTCCAGTCAATAAGCGTTTTTACGGTTTGGGTTATGAGAGAGCCCCAAAGCCGTCGGTGCCCAAGTGCCTTACGGGGCATCTTTGAAAGCTACCTTGGGTTTTGGGCTTTCTTTGAAAGCTACCTTGCACAAGCGTTCGCGTCCGCCTTCCAAGATTTCCACCCCGGTGACTTTGGCCAATCTTCCCCTGTATTGGACGTTTTTCCCGATAATGTCAGTGCCTTTATCCTCCTTCTTCTTTGAGCTTTCCAATGCCGCGACGCGAGCCCCCTTATTGTCTGAGGGGGCAGTGATCATTTTCAATGGATGGATCACTCCTTGCTGTAACATGACCAAGTGTTCGACATTTCGCTTAATTGGGTTAAAATTAATTACGAGTCCCCAGAATAAGCTACTGGGGGCTGAAGAGGAGGGGCTTGACACATCCCTTGAGAATGGTTCCTTGATCCCCATTTGCAGCAGCAGAATCTTGTTCTTTTCCCGGATGTAATCCTGGAGTTGCTCTGACGCATGAATGAGAGGTCGATTATTGGCCTTTAGTTCCACGCAACATTTGTTTATTACCAGGTCTGCCCTCCCCTGCCAAACCATTTCTCCTCGGAAGAAGACGGGAACAGGGTCTTCGGTCGCAGTCGGGATCCCCATCTGATGGAGTTCTATGTGCAGGCATCGTTGGTAATGCTGCTCTTTGCGACCCGGTCCCATGGTTTCAAAAACCCTATGAGCGATTCGCAAAAATCCGTCGAGGGTTAGTGACTTGTGGATGATCATCTATGTCTCCTTGATTATTTATAAAAGGCGTTTCAACTGATTTAATGCATGGGGATCTTTTTTTACATGCCCGCTGGTAAGGTTTTGATAGTCCTCAAGTAAAGGGGGATTTTTGATTTTATTCCCAAAAAATTTATTTCAGGTGTAGAGGGAATTAATTCTTCATTTTTAAGACGTGTAACATTTTTAGGTAAACACTCCTGAACAAGGGTCGGTCGGACCCCCCTCTCTCTCTCTCCCTATTCATATATATATATATAAATAAATAAATAAATAAATAAATAAATAAATAATATATATATATATATACATGTATATACATGTATATATATGTATATACATGTATATATATGTATACACAATATATTGAAAGTAGTATCCATAACTCATGTACATGTTCAACCCTTTCATGGCCATCATTTTGGCAGGTGTCTTGTTTTTGATGTTTGTAGTCCCCATTTGTGGAGTCTCAAAATAACATGATCGCTATGATGATGTCCCCAGAAGAAATTTGTCCCATGAACATGCATTCATTATTAAAGTATTCACAAATCAATGAGGAAAATCAACATCAATGAGTTACCGCGCAACATTACCAGGGAAAGGACCCCCCGTGGATTTAAGTTTGGCAAGGACCTATCTCCCGGGGGTATATGGATTGATTCGATGTTCCTTCATCTCATTACTGGCTTGTTACTGTACCAAGGAGCATAGTATTCATCTTACAACATGCATATACATGTATCTCTACATTGACCGAAACACGCGTGAGGAAAGCATCTTTGATATCAATGGGCTATGCATGACCATCATGACATGTCATATATTGAACTTACATCGACCGAATCAACATGAGCACGTCAACGTTTATCTCCAACTTCCCTATGGCCTGACACCTGTAATCTCATTGATCCTCTGTATTTATTGCATATGGAGGGTCGTTGATATTTCGGGTGTCAATGACATGAGAAATAAGGCAAATCACAGTTACAACATTGTATGTCTCGCGTTCTCCATCGTCTTCATGTGTAGCATACCTTATTCCGAGTCCAACTTAGATTTCACAAATATGATGACTCGTTACTCTTTGTTCTATATTACCAGCATCCTTTGGTCTTATTCAATCGGAATCCCCAGTATGGTGGGTGCGCTATACCGGGAGAGTGACAAGAGGGATGGGATGATCTTAAACCAAACAATCATTCAAAACATTTCGCTGTGTCAAATACGTTTTATTTTCATGCTATTGATCGATTTTCCAATGATGATTTTTTTTGCATTTATTGCAATCTTCATTACGGTTGCAAAGTCATATTCACTCAAAAATGATGACATGTCTCAAACACACCCTCAATATTGCATGCAACAAAACTACGTGTTTACAACTATCCCCTTCCCCAATCTACAAATTGCCTTTAAAAGTCTACAATCTAAAAACGGGGAAAATATACTGGAGCCCCCTTCCATTGACGCAGTTGTCGAGGAAGGTGGCTCAATCTATGAGCAACAAGAAGACCTCGAGGACATTCAAGCAATGTTTCGCAAGGCAAAGGCAAAGGCTTCAGGCGAACCTCTACTTGTGCAGGTGGCGTAGAAGAGAGTAGATGTTTTTTACCAATTGTCACTCATCCCCCGCTTCTTGATATAGTCAAGTTGATGGTGATTGATACCTAAAATAAGTGCAATCATTTCAAAGACCTCTATTGGGACAACCCCCTTAAAGTAAATTGGGGCTGGGTTCGATGCCTCATCGACTGCCCCCCCCTCTAGTGCAGAGGTTGGTTGGTCAGTCTGACTCTTTGATCGAGAATAGAAATGTTTGAAGAATAGGAGAATCTTGCGAAATAAATTTCGCTTCATCACCTTGGACACCTGTTCAAGTGTAAGATCCCCCCCCTCTTCTTTTTGTAGCAGGGATTTGGAGATGTTGAGACGAATCGTGTGGGGTGATTGCAATCGGATTACCCTCCCATTCACCATGAAGCAATAAGCAAGGCCCTCTGAAACCACCTTTAAACCGCGTTCTATTCTTTCCGTGGATTTTACGCTATCAAAGTCCAATTCAAAGCATTCAAGGTGGGTGGGCCAGACTCCGTCCATTAACATCCCCTTTATCCGTACACATAATTCGATTCCCAAATTACATGACGTGGCGCGAATCCCTTCAATGGACGCGTGATTTTTAATTGCGTTGCACAGGGCAATCGTCCCCCCTCGTCCCAGTTTGTTCAATGAAATGTTCAAATACTTTAATCGGTGGTTGTTTTTCACAGCGTTGAAAAAGATAACCCCTGCTCCAATATGATTTATCCAATCATATTTGAACTTTCCTATTCCACAGCTCACAAGTTCGAGACATGTTAATCTTTTCAAATCCAATAATTTATGTGCGACCCTCGCAAAGTATGAATGTTTGGTTCCAACCAGGACGAGATTTTTCATGTTATGAAAGTGGGTCAAGAGTATGTCTGTCAATTGCTCAAACTCAGCTGTTGAAAAAAAGCAATCCAGCATTAAAAACTCAAGGGAGGGGGAAAAATTGGAAAATTCCCAATTAATCCACAGTGGAGTCAAATTAAAGTTCAACTTCATCCCAAGAATAATTACTTCCATCCCCTCCGGTATAGTAATCAAATTGCTCATGTGCATGACAATGTCTTCATTTTGCATGTCAAGAATGGTTGAACTGTCCCACAAAATTCCATTGGCAAACCCCTTGAAAACAAAGTTTTGAATTGATGAAAAGCATTCAGCCGTTACGCACGAACGTTCAATTCGCAGCAGGTCCACCTTGCATAATTGGTTCATACAAACATCGAGAAATATTCGTAAAGGGTCGTGAAATTCACCAATATTTGATTCGAGGTGATCTTGACGGGAATACGAAATTTTACGTTCATCGACTTCCAAACCGCTTAAAAAATAAAACTTTACCCCAATTTCTTCGGGTGTATTCGAGTATTCAATAGTCACCATAGACTTGTCTCGTAAATCTTTATTCAGAGCTCTAGCGCGCTGAGCGGTTATATGGGAACAAGAAAAAAGGAGTAATATATCTTAAGACATAACACATAGAAACATGTAATTTTTTAAAAATTAATAAATATTAAGTACTAAATTTAAAATATTAAATAATCATGATATAAAACTTGAATTACAATCAAATGGATACTACTTTCGATATATTGTATATACATATATATACATATATATATATATATATATATATATATATTTTTATTTTTTTATTTTTTTATTTATTTATTTATTTATTTATTTATTTATATATATAGGGAGAGAGAGAGAGGGAGAGAGAGGGTGAGTAAAGTGGCACTTTTTTTTTTTTAAAAAAAGTGTACACAGTTTTATGGAATATGGGAGAGGGAGGGTGTGTCACCCGACCAACTTTTTGTTCAGAAGTGTTTACCTAAAATGTTACATGTTTTTTAGTACGAACTATGCATCAGTTTGTTTGGATTTTAATGGTTCCATTTCCATCTCTTGTTTCGATGTAATATTCAATCCTTTTTTTTCCTCTTCATATCCCGTTACATCATAAATCTTATTCTGTAAGAACCATCTCGTGCTCATAAATGTTACTAATACATCTGCGAGTGCGCGGATCAACAGAAAATCGAGTTGGGAAAAAAGTAAATATATTCCAAAAATGGACATGACGTGTGTGTACACGTCATGTGCCAAGCATATCATCATACAATGTGTATGCGGGTAGGGCACGTAGGATGCCTTATGATCCTGAATGACATTTAAGAAAAACGGATAAATACTGGCCGAGATATATTCGTTTATCGCGGTATTTAAAAAAGAGAAACTAGCCACCAATGACCACTTGCTCCAATTATCAATTTTCATGCCCATAAATTCAGTATGTGAACTTGGACCGAATGTCATGAACTTGAAATGAAATGCTCCGAGTCTTTCGAATACAATAATGGAGAAGACCCCCCACAACAGAAACATTAATGTCAATTTTCGGCGATCCTCGAATACATCCCTGACGACAGTCATGGTGTTTGTGTTTTTACACTCTTCCTTACAATTGTGATATATATTTTGATGCCCCGAAAATCAAATGTCCCTCATCAGTCTAATTCTGTTCAGTGGAAAAACCACCTATATATATGTGGATATATGGAGTAAAAATATATTAAATTCAGTACCAGGAAACAATGTTAAATGGTACGATTATGGAAAAACTGGGAAATAGGAGATATCTAATCAAATTTAAAGAGGTAGATGGGGTCTTCCGGGCTCATTGTCAAAACCTGAGAATTAAAAATGAACACCTTTTTGATCAGTCTATTCAAAGGGGGGAAGAGGTCCCTGTTCTTGTCGTCACCGGCCCCTTCTGCATGCAAAAACGTGAACTTATGAATTGTACCATTTATGATGTCCCTACTAGTGAAAAAGACATGTCTGTGAAAAAAAAACGTTTTAGGGACACCTTATCGGTACTCGGGGCGAAACTTTTGTTGCACGTTTAACTTATGATAAATAATAAATAAACATGTAATATTTGAGAGTGAGTAGTCTTAAATAACGAAGGGCCTCCAAGGTGCATAGTCTAATTAATATACATATATAGATATTACATGTTTTTAATATTACACCTTTCTCCAATCTCTATTTCTAAAGTTTCTGTGGCAGACTTTATTTTTCATCGAAATTCAAAACATATCATGGGAGATCATTCCGATGCATCGAAAAACAAGTTTTTAAAGACCCTTGAGACTTGCCTGCTCCCAACGGGGAACACGTCCCCCATTATGTTAACTGAGGGTAAATGCTCCAAATTCATTGCGATGAACCTCGATCCCATTCCCAACTCCCCGGAAGCCTTTTTGAAGGAACAAGTCTATGTGAACTTCCTGATTTTCGATGGTATTGGAGGGCATTCAAAAGTTCCGTTCAGGAAAGAGGGCTCAAAGTACATAACTTTGGATGGTGCTAAACCCCTTTATGTTTCCTCGAGGTGTGTCGAGGGCCTCCCGATCTCCTCTGTTGATATTTATCAGTTCACTGAGATGCCAAAGCCAACCGATAAGGGTCCGAGGGTTGAAGAGTCCAAGTGTACAATCTCTCCCGGGGATACTTGTACCTTTACTTTCTGGAAAAATGAGTCCAAGCCAGGTTCCAGGGAGTACCGCGCCGAAATGCACCCCCCTGAGTTCCAGAATGTGTCGTCTATCCCACCCTACACTTTTCTAATTCTCGAAATTCGCTCCACAAAATTCATCGACCCAACCGTAGAAGGCGTCAAATCAACCGGGTATGCGATTGCAATCAACTCGATCCAGAACGTAAATGCCGACATTTACATGTTTGCGGATCACCTCACCCGCTTTTTTGCGACATCGTTCCAGGATGCATCGGATAGGCAGGTATCGTTCGGTGATAATAACCCTTCGATATCCAAACAAGTTTCTAGGGGGAGTTTTGCGTTTTACGTAAGCCCTGAGAATGTCCAGGACAATGGCTACATCGTCGTATCAAAAGATGGTGATGGACTTAGGATGCAGAATTGGAACAAGCTTCAGATTCCCGACGACCTTCACATTAACCACCAGGAGGCTCTGAGGTGTACCAATTCGACGACCATTCAGGAGGCTGCCCGACTGCTCGAGATCGGATTTCTTTCCAACTCACTTGCGATCCTTGTCCATTATAATCGCTGGGCTGTATCCAAGGAAGATGAGAAGATGCATTACGTCGGGATCCCGATCGTAATGCCGTCGAACCTTTTGAAGGTTGTACTCGACTCTGGTGATTCACTCACGACGGATGATTCCGGGAGATTTTACAGGTTCAGCGTAAAAAACTACGAACTACTCGCTGAGAATGATGAGCGCACTCCGGTGGAAATCAAAATCACGTGCAACCCGATCCCGGTAAATCCCGGTGATAAAAAGTGCGACGATTCTCTCATTTGCAGCCTTTGTGTCAGTTCTCTATCTGTCCGTCCCCATAATTCATACTATTTCGAGATCATTTGTGGTGGAATCTCGGTCTTCAAGGGATGGCTCAACCCAAAGGCAAGGGACCTTCACAACAAAAACGCCTCGGGGAAGGAGCGCAAGAGATTTTCGTCTGAGCTTTTGGGTGATTTCGACCCATTCTCCAGTCTTCCCGGGAATCTTGAAAAGCTTGACGCGGACTCGACAAAGGGTGTAGATGGCAAGAAGGTCAAAAAGTGAGGGAAGAGAGAGAGGGGGGGATTCAGTTCTCCGTTGTTTGGTAGTGTGACTCATGGAATTTTATTCAGTAAACGTCTAGAGTGTTTGCCCATTTTTTCATGTGCATGTTTACATATTAAACACGATACTTGACATTTTATAGATTTTTAATTATGAATATTACACGTTTAAAATTTATTTCAAATATTACGGGTTTCCTCTTCCATGTGCATAAATTTACAGATACTCACTCACCCCTCCCAAATTTAAGGTGGGAGGTATGGATGAGGATATTGAACACACAGATATTCCCACGCACCAAAACAGCCAGAGACAATCGCCTTGTTACAAGATAATCACTCTAAGGGATGCACTTGAAACAGCCACTCTTCAGGACCACGACGGGTATCTCCATTGTTTCCCCTTACCCATGGAGGGGACTAGTATGACCGAGTCCACGCTCAGAACGCTTTTTGTTTTAAATTACATCGTGAATCAACCCCTTGACCCGAGTCGTGTCTTGGACACTCGACTCGTCACAACTCACATTTTAACACCGGAAAACAAGAACGAGGCTGTGAAATGTCAAATGGTTTACCATCGACCTGTCGACTGGAAAGAAAGGTTTGCAGAAAACCTAGTCGATATGGAGATTCTGAAAAATACGGTTGATAAGGAACCCCGTGATTTTGTGTCCTGTTACATGCCGAGTGAAGACGTGGAAAATTCTGACTTTGAAGACGTGGTGGTCCCCATTGGAGAAATTTATATTGCACCAGTCCACGTCACGAGGAAAAACACGACGAATGGAAGTGAAACGTTTGACAACTTCTGGCTCGTTATTTTGAAGACACTTCGTAATTTCGATTTTTCGGGGCACATTGGAGATATTATTGCGTCATGTGACTTTTCGAGCAACAAACACAAGGATGCTTTACGGTTCAGGGGCCGCGATTCTTTGGTCAATGACCTCGAGACAGTGTTGCTGTTTTCGGCGCGAATGTCTCCCAATGCGAGGGAGTATATGAAAAAAAACAACATTCGTACCTACATTTTCGAGTACTTGAATACGGAATCCCCTCTCAATATTGATTACATGACCAATATCTTTGAGGCGTACAGGGCTATGCGATTCCCCCCGTGGCAGGACAACAGCATCCCTCCGGGTGAGATGTATACATGGGTTGATGTATAATGTATTTAGGGGTGTGGTTATTTCGAATCGGTGAGATGTATACAACCCATTTTTTATTTTTCTATTCGACTATCGTTCAAAGATTCATATGCTCAACAGCCAGAGCCATTGCACATACCAGTGGCGTGTGAAAACAAGGGACTTCGTTTTCACACACCGGGAACACAAACCGATTCGAAATAACCCCCCTAAATACATCACTTGCTCTTGTTGACACGTCCTTTGCAAGTGACTTTATTTCAGCATTTTTCATGTCCAATCCAGACCTATACTCACAATTCTGCCGACACATGTTGTATAGGGTGGGGTATAAATTCTCGTTGATCTCACAGATTTCCCCCTTGAGTTTTTTCCCTTGATTTGTTTTCATGAAATCGGAGAGTTCATTGCAAAATGTGTTTAATTTACCCAGCCATTCCCGATCTTGGATTATTTTTTCGCACATGTTGAACGTGTATGGGGTGGGGGGTGACCTCAATGTATATATATTTTGGTCATGGAGGTCGGGATAAAATCTCCACTGTCTCCATTTTTGGATATTTTCACTTTATAATCCGCTTTTAACCCCTCTTACTCCAATGTCACTGGCCTTTTGCGTTCATTTCCGTGTCCCATGTGAAATATCATTTCGTTACCCTAAACCCTCGACCTGCTATTTTCCCTTGCAGAGCACCTACAAATCAAGGTTCATGGATTCTCTCAGACCGAACATCTCACTCACCATTTGCATTTTGATTCGATTCAATGTCAACGCGACTGGAGAAGTGCTTTTGGTCGTGAGAAGGAAAAAGTGACCAACAACCGATTGATCTTGGCTGCGTTGAAAAAGAGAATCGAAGCGGCAAAAGACGACGAGGATAGAATGGAGTTGCAGTCTGCATATGATCAGCTCTTCATCGATGACCCTGACTTTCTCTTGGCACGGCTTCCCGCTCCTCAGGGATGGCCGTGTGTTTCTCTCGATGGCGACCGACTTGATCAGCATGGATTTGGCATTCCGTTGCAGCTGGACCAGATTTTATATTTTGCCCCTCCCCGGACGTTATTCGATTGCGTTGACTTTTTAACGTTTTCTATTACTGCAAAGGATCTTCCGCCGGTGACTGTGGTCTCCTTGACCTCCCTTGTGTATGAAAGTATCAATTCAGACAGGAAACGAAAGGTGCCAATGGAGGTAATGCTGGGACCAGTCGAAGAGGTCGACCCCTACGAAAGAAAAGTAAAGTCTTCCCGTCTTTGCAACAGTCTTGATTCTTTCTATGGCAAAGGGTGCATGACCGAGCGGTGGTTAAGACACAAGATATTCGTGACCAACCAAGACAATGCGAGTGATCGCATCGAACTGTTAACTGACTACCTCGAGCATTCGATTCGTTTCATGGAGAGAGTGGCACTAGACCGACTCTTGCGAAGTGATACAATCTATTTCACGACCAAATACATTGGCATGGGGGGCCCCACAGTCTGTGATGACCTTCGTAAACTCATGTATGAGGTCATTCCCGAACTGCGGGAAGCGCGGTTTCGCAGCGGGAACGAGGGGAAAGCGGAATGGTATATGGATTACAGTGACCCGCGAATGTGGATCAGGGGGTCTACCAGTTCCTTTGCACTGTGGCAATACTTGTGGGAAATTTTCCAACAAAAATACAATGAAGAGTGGTGGAAGCTCACGCCGCAGAATTTATGCATTGTGAACGAGATCGAAATTTCCCACATTACGTGGCAATTCGGGGCAGACAATTGGGTTCAAATCGGACTCCCCACAGTGGTTATTGATGCCGGGATGAGTTTCTTTTACTCTGAAGGCCCTGAGATCTACCTTGACACTAGAAAAAGCAATACCGCCGGTCTTGACTATGGTAAGGCTGCGCAAGATGATCGGCGTACTACGTACAGAGCCTACTTTCAACTGGGCGAACCTGATGACGGTCAAAGGTTTGTACCGCTTCGCCAGTTTACTGCACATGGAATCTACGTCGGGTATGTACTGTTTTCAAACGGAAAGATCGTTCAAAGTCCAGGCAACGAACTTGGGACCCCCCTGTTCTTGTCTGAGGGTCCCATGGATGACGTGAATATCATCAATGCGTTGATTCACTGTGTACCCCGTGACGATGATACGAGTTCGGAGCTCTACACCACTCTAGATTTACAGAACAACAACGCACGCTCGCAGGGGTTCAAAAAGTTGATCCCTGGGTGGGGGGCATGGATCTGTGCGTCGGGGACAAACTCATTTTTCAGTAGGGCTGCACAGAAGCGTGTATATCACTTCTACATTGTATGCAACGTCGAATATAGTTCGTGTCCATCCGACATTGCGGGCGTGCACCGACAGATTGAACAAATCGACCCCATCCTTGAGGCTGAAATA
>Ga0129333_10002276_pt1 | contig 17795 bp, 29 predicted proteins | sample CPB6_08_DNA_FD_94474 | JGI IMG/M metagenome (GOLD analysis project Ga0129333, IMG submission 94474) | Freshwater to marine salinity gradient microbial communities from Chesapeake Bay, USA - CPBay_Sum_0.6_0.8_DNA | ecosystem: Environmental > Aquatic > Marine > Coastal | place: USA: Chesapeake...
GAGGTGGTGGCCATGTATGATCTGGCCATCCAGCAGGAAAAAGACTGGGCGGCCTATCTGTTCCGCGATGGCAGCATGATCGGTCTGAACGAGCAATTGCTGAGTGATTATGTGGAATGGATCGGCCACAAAAGGATGACTGCCATCGGTCTGCCCACCCGGCATCGTGGTGGATCAAATCCCCTGCCCTGGACACAGAAATGGATCGCAGGAGGAGAAGTGCAAGTGGCACCCCAGGAAACCGAGATCAGTTCCTACGTGATCGGCGGCACCAAACAAGACGTAGATGCTTCGACCCTATCAGGACTTTCACTATGATGCTGACCATTTACAGCAAGACTGTTTGCCCCTACTGCGTGAACGCCAAGAACTACCTTAAGAGCAAGAACATATCTTTCCGAGAAGTCAACATAGAGGAAAATGATGAAGCCCGATCTTTCATGCAGTCCCAAGGACACAGGTCGGTACCCCAGATCTATCTCAACGGTCGGTTATTTGTTGAGGGTGGTTGGACTGGTTTAAGTAAGATGAGCGCAGAAGAAATACTCAACGAAATCGAGCTGCGCACAGCCTTAGTTAACCAGAGCCTATGAATATCACACCAAACGAAATATACACTATCAAATTGGGCACCGGCGAAGAGATCGTCGCCCGCGTCATCAGCCAAGACGCCCAGGGATTGACCATAGAGAATCCCATACTATGCGTGCTCAGTCCCCAGGGACTGCAGATGATGCCGGGTCTGTTTAGCGCAAACATGGACAAAAACGTCAGGCTAAATAGTTCGAGTTGGGCCATGATAGCGGACACCCGCGACGACGTGCGCAATAGTTGGATCCAGGCCACCACGGGCATTGCCCCAGCCAGCAAACGGATACTCACTGGTTGAATGCCCCATAGATTCGTGGTGCGCATCGGCGAGCACTTGCACACTTTCGAGCGATACGAGGACATACCAGCAGAGTTTGATCACGTGATCGAATTCCTTCCAGAAATACCTCCCGGACCGCATACGGACCAGCAGCATGAAGAAATCGAGGCCTGGCAGTCTCGATTCCAACGACTGATGGAGATAGAACATGCCCGCAGCAGCAAGACAAGGTGATTCAGGAGTACCGCACTGTAGTGCCTACACCATAGCCAGTGGCTCGGGTGATGTGTCGATCAACGGTCGCGCTGCTGCCCGCGTGGGAGACACATCAACTACTCATCAAAAACCAGGCGGGCGCAGATGCGGATCGCATGCGGCCACTATCAGTGTCGGCAGCGGCACGGTGTTTATCAATGGTCGGCCCGCAGCACGGGTCGGCGACCCACTGTCGGATTGCACCAGCATAGCATCTGGCAGCGGTGATGTGATCATAGGCTAACATGGCAGGTCCCCTTAGCTCAGTCATGATGATCGCCACCGCCGGGCTGTTGCCTAGTGGAGCAAATGATCCCCAGATAGGTGCCAGTCTAGATGTGTCAGCAAACTTGGTCGCGGTGCTTGACGATTATGATTCCTTGCCGGTCATACAACAGTTCACTGAGATCGTGACCGCCGCAGGCGGTAATGTCTTGACGGCCAACACACTCATCACTCTTCAGACTGTGGCAGCCAACAGCTTACCTGCTTTGAGCAACGCTATTCCAGAAGACTACTGGGGTGATCTGTCAGCTGTGGCACCGGGCAATGTATTCCAAGCGTATGACAGCGGTAATGTTTTCGTGGGCGGATTTTCTGGTTTGATTTCAAACATGGCCGACAATATCATGGGAGGTGATGACCTAACCAGATTCTGCCAGATTTATACCGCGGCCGAGGGTTATGCCGGCCAGGCCAATCAATTTATAAACAGCAATCTTAATGTGGGCACCATCTCCTCGACTTTCGGTCCGCAAAACGGCGGCATGGACTCTGTGATCACGGGAGGATTCAATCAAGTCACTGAAGCGTTTGGCGCTTTTGGCAGCGATCTCCAGAAGCTGGGTAATCTTATCAATTTACGCAGCCTAGATAGCCTCGGCAGTCCCGTGGCACTGATCAAACAGGTGATCGATCAAGGAGGTCTGTTGCCTTCACTGAACAATCTTCTTCGACAGGCCGGACTCACGGCCGGTCAGATCAATAGTCTCACAGCTGGTAGCCTAGGAGGAATCACCGACTCGGCCAACAAGCTGCTGTATGAAGGCATGACTCAGATCACAGGAGACAGTCTGCAGCAGATCTGTGCCATCCTAGGAGTGACCTTGCCCGTGGGAAGGTCCAATGCGCGTGCCCCTTTCGCAGATCCGACATCTACTATCAACACCATCAATACCATGGCAGATCTACTCAATCCTGTCAAGATATTACCAAACAGTTTCTTCACCCTGACCATGCCCACACCCGATGGTCTCCGTGCCATATATGCCAGCCAGTCGGGTGCTATCAATACCAATCTCGAACAGTATCTCTCGTCTACCGTCACCACGGTGCAACCCATCGAGTCATCCCTGATCAGTCGGGCACGTCAAGATAGTGAAATAGTCGGAGTGAGCAGCGCAGATTACGCCGCGAGTCTACAACGACTCTCTGGTGCCAGGACAAACTGATGAGTGAATACGATCGACTGAAGAAAGTTATCCCTCCCGATCAAGCCTTGGCCAATCAGGCCCTGAGCCGGAGCCTGCGCCAGGTCAAACGTATCACTGAAAGCCAGTTACCGGCCATAGCCAACGCGCTTTCGGTCATGGAAAGCAACAGCAATCTCGGACAGATCAATGCGCTCGATACGCCTTTGCCTCCGTCGGTCGCTAACTTCTGGGCCAACACATTCGCCACGGGCACAGGTGCCGGCAACGCCATCACGGTCAGTGACACAGTGGGAATAGCTGCCGGTGTCAATGTGAACGATCAAATGCCCATAGTAGTGCTAGGTATCCAATCCTTGGCAGATGCCGGGCAGTTGATCAGTCTCACAGCCAATGCCGGCAACGCCATGAGCAATACCAATGGAATCTACACGCAGATGCAGTATTGCCTAGCCAACGCTTATGGAGCCGCTCCGACCATACCTGCCACTCCCTATTTCGCTGGCGGATCTTTCGCTAATATAGATGCCGCCTTCTCAGCAGCCAATGGTCTGATCCCGGCAGCCAATACTGCCATCACCAGCATCACATCTGTCAACAGTGACACAGCAGGCAATGTGAATGCAGCCTGGGAGACCATGGCCGCGCAGATCCAGCTCAATCAGGACAATCTTATCGCGGCCGGAGTGGACATAGGCAACATCGTGATCGGTGATTGGGCCAACAGCAATATAGCCAATAACCAACAGAGCGTGGCCTTGAGCATAGGCACGCGTTTGCACTCAATAGGATTGGACATAAGCCAAGGCGGCGCCTCCCAATTTTTTACCTCTGTGGCCAATGTGGGCAACGGCAGCGCAACTGGTGGTAGCGTGGCAGGCCAGGCCGTGGTGGCCAGTTTGCGCGAAGGCCGCAACATCAAACTGTTCAATGCCACGGGCTTGGGCATTGACAGCCAGTTAAGCGATGTGAACGCCAATACACCAGTGGCCAACAATCTCAGCCAGGCCCAGTATTCGGCCACGCAGGCCCGGGCCAATATCATTATCTAGTATGTAAGTGCCCACTTACATAGCGGTTGACCAGAAAAGCCCATCGTCGTATACTTGTTCCTGTAGCATCACACAAGGAGCCACAGCATGTCAAAGAAACACTTCGAACTGCTCGCCCAATATATCTCGGGCATCATCGATTTCAACTGTCGATTGAATGCCGCGGTAGCAGTGGCGTCAGCCTGCAAACAAGCCAATCCACGATTCAATGAACAACGATTTTTCGCAGCCTGCCGTATAGGCGCACCGGAGCAAGCATGACCCTACTAGACCTCAAGAGCCGTCCCACCGTAAACTTTGATGCCGCCAACCGCGAGCATCGCCAGTATTACATGGCCTTCCTCCAGAACCGATCCTGGCGTACCAGCCCTGTGCAGTTCTATCTCGAGCGCGGCTATGGAGACCTCTCCAGCATGATCGAGAACAAATTGTCCAGCTACTATCTGGCCAAGGAATTCAAGGAATCTGTGCCCGAGCGAGGTGATCAATGGGCTACCGGATAATCGGCAGCAACGATGGATTCGGGCCCAGGAAGGGCCTCGAGGGTCCATTCCACTATCCCAACGGCCGGGTGCTCTACTACGACCCTAAACAGGGTAAGTATTACGACCCCCGCACGGACTGGTATGTGGACCGGGAGGATGTGGCAGATCTGCAACAGAGCATTTTCGCCGTGGTAAGTGCCCACTAACCAGCTGTTTTTGGGGTGGTTGACCAAAAACTCCATTTTCGGTTATAATAACACATACTGAAAAATTAGGAGCCAGACCATGTGGTATGTTTACGATAAAAACTCAACGGTGATACAGCGCACGGTCAAGACCGCGGCCGCTGCCAAAGCCTGGATCACGCGCCAGCATCGCGAGCATCTGGCCAACACCATCGCCTACCACGATGGACCCCTGTTCCAGTTCGGCTACGCCGAAGCCCAGCACTTCCACCAGCACATCGAAAAGAGCGAGACCAAACGCAACTTCATGACTGGTGAACAGTTCACCCAGCCCGTGAACACGCCCAGATCCTGCGATCCCAGCACCGAACTCTACTGGACTATGTAGGTTGACCAGAAATGCCCATTTCGGTTATAATAAGACATACTGAACGATTAGGAGCAGACCATGACTCAACTCTACACAGACTTGACAGACCAGCAACGGTGGCAAGTGCGTGCCTATGGTGCCACCGAAGAGCAGGTGCAAGAGTGCATCACAGAATATCTACGCCGCAAGACTCCGTTCACTATCGTGACTGACATGATGATGTCGGCCTGGCGCGAAGCCAATGATGGTTTAACAGCCGATGCGGTGCAGACTCTCAATCGTGCCAAACTGGCCATCGATCGATTCTATGCCGATCCCGCCGACCGCGGCTTCTTCGAGCGTCCCGCAGGTCGTGCCTACAGCATCTTGAGCGATGCGCAGGAACTGTTGGGCATGGCGGACATCCGGCGTGCGCAGATGTGCATGGACGATGCCCTGGTATTCATCACACAACAGGAGCGCCAGTAATGACCACAGCCTACCAAACCCGCCCACCCTTCACGCGCCATGGTGGTGCCTATGATCGTGGATCGGCCGATGCCTACTATGGTCGGCCGCGAGAGCCACACTACTACACCGGCGCCAGCTACAATTCGATCAGGCTGGATGCGGTGGACATGAGTTCAGAAGAGATTGAAGCCTACAACCAGGGCTATGACGACCAGGTTCGCTCGGGCGATAGAAAGGACTGGAACTGATCATGGACGCAGGATACGAACGCATGTTGGACATGGCCAAGCGGGCCGGTCTCAAGGGCAAGGACGAACTGTATCTCAGCCCGGCTGAACTGGCCTTCGCCGAAAGCATCATAATCGATTGTGCGGGCATAGCCTACAACAACCTGGACGACACCGACGATGCTGTCAAGATCTCGGGCTTGATACTCAACACCTTTGGAGTGAAATGATGCCAACCTATACCGTAGCCCGTACCGTGGTCTACTATTTCGAAGTTGACGCGGAATCGGATGAGCAGGCCCTGATCGAAGCGTCAAATCTATTCAATGATGCGGCCTTCCAACACGAGCAGGTCACGCAAGACATAGTGAATGTGGAGGTGGCAGCATGAGGACCTTGAACGACGTGATCGAAGAACTGATCTATCTGTGCGAAGTGCGCGGTGAATACGATCTCGAGACCAACGCACGCAACGAGCGGCGCATCGCCGAACTCAACCAAGAGTATCTGCGGCTGCAAGCCCAGGAGGACGAGCGATGAAATACTGCATGATTGCAGCCGCGGCGCTCTTGCTGACCGGTTGCGTGAGCTTGCACTTGTTCTAGGAGCAGACGATGATCTATCAACTGGTCTTGATAACCAATCTAGGCGTGATCACGCCCCTGGCCACATTTCCCGATCGCGTGGATTGCATTCGCGAACAGGCCTACATACAGAAGTCGCCGCAGTATTCGGCCACCTGCCTGCCGGCCAACTCGCCCGAACAAGCTCGTGAGCAGGCTGAATCGGGCATGCGGCAGATGATGCAGATGTTCCGTACCATGACGCAAGAAATGAAGGAGATGAAATGAATTGTTCAGTCACGCTGTCGCCCGATGAGTTCAAGGTCTTACACAACAGTCTCTGCGATCTCAACGGCCTGGCTAGCCGGCATCCAGAGATCGAAGCGGTGGTCGAACGCATCCGCAAAGTCGCGCTGAAATCAGCCTACGAGCAGGAGAATCAGGACTTCGACTCCAAGTGGCAACATTACGACCGTGTGCGATCACAGTTGGGTCTCCGCACCAACTGGAGCCTGTATCAAGTGGCTGATCTAGATCAGCACCATCCCTACCCAGGCGCGGCCTATGTAGTCTATGACGAGCACTGGGGCGAATCGGGCGAGGTGGTCAAAAAGATCAACGGGCGGACCTGGGCCGCTCTTTGGGTGGCCGCCGATAGTGCCATCCAGGCGTCCGGTGACGGCCATCACTGCTTTATCGAATCGTTCACGCCCGTCGCGGATAAACCTGGGCATTTACGATTGCATACAGGCAGTTAAATATCATGACAAGGCACACCCAGGCTCATGACAGGCAACCCGCAAAGGCATCGCAATGACACCAGATATAGCATTAGGCGCGGTCATGTCGTCGGACCTGTTCGACGGACACATGGCAGCTGATTGGACACGCGATCTCGAATCCAGTGATTCACGACTACACAAGGAGGCAACCCTTGAAAAGGCTCTTGTGGCGGCTCGTTTGGGCAGCGCCAGTGCTCAGTGTTTTCTTTTTTGTTGTTATCTTGCTCTCAATCCTTACTATGTGTATGGGGTGAAGCGGGTGCCCGAGAGTGCGGGACTGACGGACCGACCCAATCCTTGGGTGGAATTCTGGGCCTTGTGCGAAGGACTGCGCACGCGATCCATCACCGGCCACAAAGCTCGCCACCAGATCGAAATGATGATGGATCGGTTTGACAGCGAACAATGGAATGGCCTGGCGCGCCGGGTGCTGATCAAGGATCTGCGCTGTGGTGTGAGCGAGAAGACCATCAACAAGGTATGCAAAAACAGTCCCTGGGTGATACCGGTGTTTACCTGCCAGCTGGCCCAGGATTCCAATGATCATCCCAGCAAGATGCGCGGTCGCAAGCGGCTGGAAGTCAAGCTAGATGGTGTGCGTGTGCTGGCCGTGGTCAATGGCAACTCCTGCACGCTCTACAGCAGGAACGGCAAGGTGTTCGAGAATTTCCCCCAGATCCAGCAGGCGGTAGAAGACAGCCGGCATTTGTTTAGACAAGGTATAAACGGCAGTGCCCGGTTTGTTTTGGACGGCGAGATAGTTGGAGAATCATTCCAGAAACTCATGCGTGAAGCACATCGTAAATCGGATGCCCGAACCTCTGGCATGGTTTACCATGTGTTCGATGTTATTCCCTTGGACGACTTCGAACGCGGATACTGGAACGCCCAGCAGCACAAACGTCTGGCAATACTGGATCACGCTCGCGCCAGATTGGAAGAAGAGACCGATTGTGTCAGGATCATGCCCGGCCTAGCAGTTGATCTTGACACGTCCGAAGGACAGGACATCATGCGGCGTTTCGCTACGGACGCCGTGGCCGAAGGCTACGAAGGCATCATGATCAAGGACGTGGATGCACCCTATGAGTGCAAACGGTCGAGCTTTTGGATGAAGTGGAAGCCCACTATCACGGTGGATCTGGAGATAGTGGGATTTGAACAAGGAACCGGTCGTAACGCTGACCGCCTGGGTGCTATAATCTGTGAAGGAGATGACAATGGACGTCGTATTACTGTTAATGTTGGCAGCGGTCTGTCTGATAGCGATCGCGATGAGTTCTGGTCCAGGCGCGATCTACTACTGGGCCGGTGTGTTGAGATCCAGGCTGACGCGGTCACGCAAAACCAAGACGGATCATACAGCCTGAGGTTTCCCAGGTTCGTGCGGTTCCGTGGATTCGAACCAGGAGAAAAACTGTGAAATGGATCATGTTGGCCATAGGCCTGGTGTTCTTGGCCGAGTTCGCGGTCACCCGCATGGGAGTGTCTGCCATCTGGGGCGTGATATTCTTGATCGCCAGTGCGAGCATATGGAGGGATGATGATGTTGAGTAGAGCTCTGATAATGGTCACAGTGGCAGCGGCTGCCGTGGCATTCGTTTTCCAATCACCACCGGCCGCTGCGGCGGCTGCTGTGGTTGGCCTGTTGGCTTTTACCTCTAAAGGATTTGATCGATGAAGATACCGCCACGCGAATGGTTCGCTTATGTGAAATGGCGATTGGCACGTTTTTTCCGGGCCAGACGATACCACGTATAACATTGCCAAAACCGCCGACAGGCGGTTTTTGTTATGCTAAAATACACTTGCAGTGAATGGGTATATAGAGCCTTAGGTCGGAAGGAACCCGGGAAATCCGTCCGTGGACAAGGACCTCGTAAGCGCTCAAGGGTGAGGCACCACTGGGCAGGATCGGCCGCCAAGGATCCTGCCAAAACCGGAGCGTAAGTGACCGTGTGTCACCACTGCGACCGGGAGTATGCCAGCAGCGCGGTAGGGTGGAAAGCAGGTAGCACCAACTGTATCAGACCGGAGATCTCTAAAGCACGTCATTATGTCAACGCAATCTGATCCTCTTAAAACAACGGCCCAGGAACTGCACCGTTTTTGGTTCGCCATCTCGAGCGAACAGCAGTGGTACACCGTCATGCGCGAGTGCCGATCATGGTTCCGCGCCAACTGGCGCACCATGCCCAAGGTACGACGCAAGCTCAACGCACGCCACGTTCCCCGTGGGCACACTGTGATGGTCTGGTTTGAAGTGCCAGATCCGCGTTTCGCCACCTGGGTGTCGGTGAAGTTGAGCCTACAGGTGTATAGTGATGCCAAATACCAGGCCACTAAATAAAGAGTTATGTTCCTGACCTATCTCATGCTCGCGGTCGCGCTCAGTCTCAGCGCCATAGCCGCGTTCTACTCGATTATAGGCCTCACGGCCATCTTTGCGGCCGCGGTCATACCCGTGGCCATCATGGGATCCATCCTGGAGATAGCCAAGCTCACAGTCACGGTATGGCTGCACGAATACTGGGACCAGTGCAAACGATCAATGAAGGCCTATCTGGTGCCGGCCGTGGCCCTACTCATGCTGGTCACCAGCATGGGCATATTTGGTTTCCTGTCAAAGGCCCACCTGGACCAGGCCGTGCCAGCTGGCGACATCTCGGCCCAGGTCACCATCTTCGACGAAAAGATCCGCACCCAGCGCGACAACATAGAAGCGGCCCGTGCGGCCCTCCGGCAGCTGGATGCGGCCGTGGACCAGACCATGAGCCGGTCGGCTGACGAAAAAGGTGCGGATCGTGCGGTACAGATACGCCGCCAGCAGCAGGCCGAGCGCACGCGTCTGCAGAACGACATAGGCCGTGCGCAGACCGAAATCGCTCGCTTGCAAGAACAGCGGGCACCCGTGGCCGCACAGGCCCGCAAGGTCGAAGCCGAAGTGGGCCCGATCAAGTACATCGCAGCCTTGATCTATGGCAACAACCCCGACAGCGATCTTCTGGAAAAAGCCGTGCGGTGGGTGATCATACTCTTGGTGGCTGTGTTCGATCCCTTGGCCATCTTCATGCTCCTGGCTGCCACTGAAAGCTACAGATGGGAGCGTGAGCGGCGTGAGAGCGGCGAGCAATTGATCCTTACCAGAGAACAACCCAAGTCAGCTGGGGAACGGCTGCAAGAATGGCGCGACAGAATAACCCAATGGAGACGACCCAATGATACCCCTGTGGATGATGGCGGAACTGCTGCCAAGGATTTGGCTGACCAACCTGCAGGACCTCCTGTGGTTGTCGAACCCGTGGTTGAGGTGGTGGGACGGACTGAAACCCCGCCAGTAGAGTATCGTGTGATCGGCGACGCCGATGACGAAGTACCTGTGCCCACGCCCGAGAGATCAGACGAAGAAGATGATGCAGAAGATGATCCAACGGTCAAGCGGGCCAAGACCCTGTGGAAAGAACGCAATCCCGGCGACACGCTCAAGGAACAGCGCCGTAGATTACAGGCAGGAGAGATCGAACAGCTGCCATGGATGGGCCTGCTGGACGAAGCCACGCTGCCCATGAGCACGTTCGGGACCAAGTGGCCCATAGCGCCTGTCAAGGGCGATCATTTCATCAAGACTGATCGCCAGCCCACAGAAGTCTACAAATACAACGGGGACGAGTGGATCCGGCTTGACAAAAATCAGAGCGATGTGTATGCTTACAATGATAACTACATCGACTTCCTGATAGACAAGATTAGCAAAGGCGAATATGATCCTGAATTGCTTAACGATGCTGAACGCGCGCAGATCGAAGACCGACTACGGAAAGGCATCGTGTGACGGCCGATAATCGACCCGATCATTGCAGTTTCTGCGGTAAACCCAAGGATGCGGTAAAAAAGCTCATAGTGAGCGACACTGTGGCCATCTGCGATGTCTGCGTGAATCTTTGCGAAGATATCCTGATAGATCGACCCGCTGCTTTTGAATTCTCCACAGATAAGCTGGATCCTGTGGCCATCAAATCCTTCCTAGACCAGTACGTGGTCGGACAGGACCGTGCCAAGATCACTCTAGCAGTGGCCATAGTGAACCATTACAAACGTCTGCAACGCACGGCCGATGATCCAGAAATAGCCAAAGCAAACATCTTGGTCTTGGGACCCACGGGCTCGGGTAAGACCCTGCTGGCACGCACAGTGGCCCGCTATCTAGACGTGCCATTCGTGATCGCTGACGCCACATCGATTACCGAAGCTGGCTACGTGGGCGATGATGTGGAGAGCCTGATCAGCAGGCTCTATGCTTGCTCGGGACAGGACGTGGCGCGCACCCAGCGTGGCATCATATTCGTGGATGAGATCGACAAGATAGCGCGTAAGAGCGAGTCGGTATCGATCACTCGCGATGTGTCAGGTGAAGGCGTGCAACAGGCACTCTTGAAAATGGTGGAAGGTACCGTGGTCAGGATACCGGCAGGGGGCGGAAGGAAACATCCCGCGGGAGAGATGATCGAGATCGACACAGCCAACATCCTGTTCATAGCTGGAGGAGCATTCGTTGGTCTGGGCCAGATAGTTTCAAACAGGATGTACGGATCGGCCATTGGTTTCTCCAGCGCGGTTCGATCCAAAGAAGAAGTGGATCTTGCAGATGTCATGTCAGATGATCTGGTGCGCTTTGGCATGATCCCGGAATTCGTTGGCCGATTCCCCAACGTGGTCAATCTGGAAGATCTCACGCCCCAAGATCTGCGCCGGATCCTGACCGAAGTCAAACACAACTGGGTGGAGCAGTATCGTTGGCTGTTCGCCCAGGATCAGATCAATCTAGAGTTTGCCGACGATGGGCTGGATGCTATCGTGGATCGCGCTCACCAAAATCACACAGGAGCCAGGAGCCTGCAGGGCGTGATGGAGACTGTGCTGTTACCCCACATGTTCCACCTGCGCGAGTACCAAAGCCAGGGTCGCTTAGATCTCCGGATAGATAAAGATCTGGTAAATAACCCAAGAAAACTGATCCAATGAAACTTTATGGTAGAACGGTGCTGGTGCAGGACGGCAATGTAGAACGGGCCCTGCGCAAGTTCAAGAAAAAAATTCAGAACTCGGGCATCCTGCTGGAGCTGCGCGAGCGCGAGACCTATCAAAAACCCACAGCCCGCCGCAAGGTCAAAAAGGGCGCGGCCAAGAGCCGCTGGCGCAAGTATCTCCGCAGCCAACAGCTACCTCCCAAGCAGTATTGACAAAATCCGATTTTTCCTGTATAAATATGATTGTAGGTGCCGATGGTCGGGCCTACGTTAGTCAACTTGCTTAACAAAGGAGAAGACAATCATGACTAAAATCACTTCGTTTGACCTCACCCCTTTCTACCGCAACACGGTAGGTATCGACAGCCTGTTCGACAGGATCACCCGCAACATCGACATGGCCACCAACGCTGGCAACTATCCCCCTTACGACATCGTGAAGACCGGAGAAGAGACCTATGAGATCCGGATCGCGGCCGCTGGTTTCCGCCAGAACGAGATCGATGTGGAGGTGAAAGATGGACAGCTGGTGGTGCACGGCAGCCACAACGCGGAACTGCGCGAGGACGTTGAGTACCTGCATCATGGCATCAGCAATCGCTCGTTCATCCGCACATTTAGCTTGAGCGACTATGTGGAAGTGCAGGCCGCTACGATGAAAGATGGCGTGCTTACCATCCGTCTCGAGCGCGAGATTCCCGAGGCCATGAAACCCAAGAAGATCGCGATCGACTATCAATCATAAACCGTCGTAAATAGCATGGGGCCCAGGCCCCATGCCCATAAGGAGCAGCATGTCAACCGCAGCAGACCCAACAGTCCGGACAACCACAAGGCCCCAGGTCGAGATCACCGAACCGCCCATGTTCCGGGTGATCTATATCAATGACAATACCACGGCCATGGAGTTCGTAATCGAGAGCTTGATGGAACACTTCCATTACACTGCGGAAGATGCCGAGCAGATGAGCATAACCATACATGAAGTGGGAGCGGCTATCGTAGCTGTGCTGCCTTATGAGATAGCCGAACAGAAGGGCATAGAGATCACCGTAAGTGCCAGAACAGCCGGTTATCCTTTGCAGATCAAGCTCGAACCCGATCAATGAATATCGTAGTTGGCGAAGAAAACGCGCAACACCTACGGGATAGATACACCGTGTTGTCTCTTGACACTTTTCGCGTGGCCGGGCGTGATCAGTTGATCAAATCATTCTGCGTGGTAGAAACCATGCCTATCCAGGAAATCAAGCAGCTTGATCAATGGCGTGATCTGCATGAAAATCTCATGCTCAATTATCAGCGTCAAAATTGGAATTATTGTGAGCAAGCTCTAGAGCATCTGCAAGGCAAATGGAACAGAGAGCTAGACTCATTCTACATAGATCTAGCCGCCAGGATACAGTCGCGCAAGCCGCACGGCGTAGATCCTGCTTGGACTCCGGTCATCGACCGTAAATAACAGTCCAACCCAAACTGTCCCCTCATGCAATCAATAGGTTTTATTGGCCTGGGCAAGCTAGGCCTGGACTGCGCTGAAGTGTTTGCCGAGCACTATCACGTGCTGGGCTACGACACAGCCGAGCGAGACAGCTCCACGGTAGAGATAACCAATTTACCGGCAGTGATTGATCGGAGCGATTGGCTGTTCGTGGCGGTACCTACGCCACACGCAGAAGGATACGATGGCAGCTCTCCCAGCAGCCATATGGAGCCGCGTGATTTTTCCCATGAAGCGGTCGTACAGGTCTTAGGCGAGATCAATCGGCTGGCCACGGGCCCAAAAAAGATCGTGCTGATATCCACGGTCCTGCCCGGGACCATTCGCGAAAATTTTATCAATCGGTTAGATACCCAGCACAGTTTCCTTTACAATCCCTACCTGATAGCCATGGGTTCAGTCAAGTGGGACATGGTCAATCCTGAAATGGTCATCATAGGCACCCGAGATGGCGATCGCACCGCCCTGGCCCAGGAACTGATCGATCTTTATCGGCCGATCATGGCCAATGATCCGCGCTATGTGGTGGGCACTTGGGAAGAAGCCGAATCGATCAAGATATTCTACAACACCTTCATATCGGCCAAGGTAGGCCTGGCCAACATGATCCAGGATTTCGCACAGCGCATCGGCAACATCAACGTGGATGTGGTAACGGATGCCTTGGCTGGCAGCACCATGCGTATCATGGGACCCAAATACATGACCGCGGGCATGGGAGATGCTGGTGCTTGCCATCCACGGGATAACATCGCTCTCCGCTGGTTGGCCGAGAAATATCACATTGGATATGACCTGTTTGACACCATCATGCTGGCGCGCGAACAGCAAGCGCGGAATTTGGCCAACTTCCTTTGCGACCTTGCGGTAGATCGCTGCTGCCCCATCGTGATCCACGGCAAGGCCTACAAACCCGACGTGCCCTACTGCATCGGCAGCTATAGTGCTTTGATCGGCCACTACATCCATGAGCGGCAGTTTGATTTCAGCTATGTGGACCCATTGGCAGATGATGCCACTCACGTGGTCGAACACATACCCAATCGTGCCATCGTGCTTATGGCGCATAATCGACATATAACCTATGGATATACCGGCCAACAGGCCCGGGACCCGGCCTACTGTGCGATTCCTCCTGGCTCAGTCATAGTGGATCCCTGGCGCCGCTGGCCTCGTGATCAAGATCTGGAGGTGATCTATTACGGCAACACTCGATCGCTATGAAGATCCATAGCTGGAACGAGTGGGACTCTGTGCGTGAAATCGTAGTGGGCGAGGCCACTGGTGCCAGATGGCCCACCGAAGATCCCGTTTTCGCACTGGAACATACCCGCACCACCTGGCGAGACACACCGGTACCGTCGGGGCCGGTACCACGATGGATCGTGGACGAAGCCAACGAAGACCTAGCGGGCCTGGTCCGCATACTAGAGACTGCTGGGGCTCGCGTGCATCGCCCTGCGCCCATGGATTTTGAGCGGTATGGTGGCATGTACAACTACTGTCCCAGAGACCGTCTCTTGATAGCAGGTAATACCATCGTTGATCCGGCCATGATGTACCCCACCCGAGATGCCGAAATGTTCGCGCTGGAAAAAATCTGGGAGACCGATCCACATCGCATGGTGCTGACCATGCCGCGAGATCAAGGCATGGTGTGCGATGCTGCCAACATCTGCAGGCTGAATGACACGTGGTTGTTCCTTGAAAGCTCCAGTGGAAGCCTATCCGCTGCTGCGTGGCTGCAACAGCAATTTCCCGCTATCAACATAGAAGTAGTCAACTTCTATTCGGGCGTGCACATAGATTCCACTATCTGTCCCCTGCGTGAAGGTTTGGTCATGCTCAATGCCAGTCGCGTGACACCAGACAACTGTCCTGAAGCCTTGCGAGCATGGGATAAAATCTGGGTAGAAGATGTGGTCCCACAAGGATTCTATTCCTATCCCTACGCATCTAAGTGGATCGGTATGAATACCTTGAGCATTGATCCTCAAACCGTAATAGTAGATGCCGATCAAACAGGGCTAATTAACAAGATAGAACACCATGGAATCACCGTGGTCCCACATCGCTTGCGGCACAGCCGCACCTTGGGCGGAGGATTCCACTGCGTGACATTAGACACCTGGAGACAGCATGATTGACCCCGGCACACTGGCCACTACCATACAGAGCCAGATATCTAGCACAGTGGATGAACACATCCGAGCCTATGTAGAAAATATCATACGTGAGCTCAGTCTCGACGCAGCCTGGATTGGCAAGATCGAACATCAGATCAATGACACGATATCTAGGAAGTTCAGCCAAAAGCTCAATCTAGTTGATGTAGATTCTTTGATAACGCAGTCTATGGATGCTGCGATCGAGCGATATTATGCGCGCCAACCTAAAAAACAATCTGGCGTGGAGGATACGGCCGCGCAGATCCAGCTGATAGTGGATGATAACGGCCTGGCCGTGCAAAATGACCTCCGCACACCGTTGTTGACCGTAGATCGAGATGCCAATGTGGGCGGCACACTGAGTGTGCAGAATATCGCAGTGCGTGGCACGATCAATACTGACAACAAAGCCTGGCAACGACTGGTTACAGAGCTATCAGACACCACTCTTAACAAACTCAACCAAGAGTGGCGGGCACAACTGGTCACAGAAGTTAAACAACAAATCACTGACAGTGGAATCGATTTCAGCCAAGTCAATGTAGCAGGTTCCACTCTTATCAAGGATGGACACCTTAACGACTCTATTACCACTAGTAATCTTAAATCAGTCGGAGTCCTGGACCAATTGTGCGTGAAAGGTATCGTGGACATATTGGATAGCCTGTCTGTCCGGAACAGACGCGTAGGTATAAACACGCAACATCCAGATATGGCTCTCAGTGTGTGGGACGAAGAAGTGTCTCTGGCATTTGGCAAACACAAACAACAGACAGCCTATCTAGGTACGCTAAAACCTCAGGCCATGGTGATAGGTATCAATCGCCAGCCGGCCATAGACATCACCGACCAGGGCCGCGTGACCATTAACCATCTCACAGTGGGCCGACATCGCGTGTGCCATGAAGCAGAGATACCAAACTACAGCGGCACCAAAGGCGACATAGTGTTCAATTCAAATCCCCGGGGCGACGGAGTGTGGGCCTGGCAGTGTTTGGGCGCATTCAAATGGACGCCGCTTAGGAGCGCGTGATGCGCGTGAACTGGGCAGTGGCCACTGGCTACAATCTTGACCCTACCATCAATGTAGATGTCATCAAAGGCATAGGGCCACTATGGGGGTCCTGGCAGACCTGGCGCGGCTGTGGTACTGACAACGTGATCTGTCATTCGGCCGCAAAAGCCCGAGAGCTGCTGGATCGAGCTTTCCAGGCTGTGTGCAATTTTTACGTGTCGAGATCGGAATATGAATTCCTCGAGCGACCAGTGGGTGTGAAACTTTACGAAGGCGGCTATCGAGATGAAGTGGACGATATCGAAGACATCATAGCTCTGCATCTCTGCGCTGGTTCGTCTGACATCGTTCTCTTGTTGGGTTATGATCTTGGTCCCATGTCCGAAGATCTTGGCAAATTGGACCGGCATCGCATGATCAACCGCCATGGGCTGATCCGGAGCGCCATCGCCAACACCTCTCAAACCCAATGGGTGGTTGTAGATCACCCACGCGATCTGGACAAAGCATACCAAACCCTGCCCAATCTCACTTGCGATTCAATGGCGAATGTGCTACAATTGCTAGCATGACGGCACGTGTAGGCTTCTGTTGCAAATGGTTAAGCGATCCCAGCGAGTGCGCTGGCATGAAGGTCAACGCGGCCAACCGTGAACTGAACGGCCGATCCACCACCATGCGCTGGTTGAGAGAGCATCCGGAAGAGGCTGAACAGCGCCAGTGGGATATCATGAACCACAACGCCGCTGCCGCTGTGCGCATGATCGAAAGGGTGGGCAGCCTTGAACCTGGCTTGCGGATGGTGCGCCTGGGTTCTGAAATGCTGCAGGGCTATACCGAGCCCTCGTGGAAGGCGTGGTGGCAGCAACCGGACGTGCAGCGGCATCTGGAGAAAATTTTTGCGCCCATCGGCGAGACCGCGCGCCGCCTGGACGTGCGCTTGGACTTCCATCCCGGCCAGTTCTGCGTGCTGGCTTCTGAGTCGGACGAGATCGTAGAGCGATCCATAGAAGAGTTTGAATACCACGCGGACATGGCGCGCTGGATGGGCTACGGTTCTACCTGGCATGACCATGGCTTTGGGATCAACGTGCACTTGTCAGGCCGTGGAGGACCTGTGAAATTCCTTCGGACGCTAAGTAAGCTGTCTCCCGAGGCTAGAAACCTCATAACCATCGAAAATGACGAGTTGACCAATGGGCTGGATGTTACTCTTGCTGTGGCTGATCACGTGGCTCTTGTGCTGGACATCCATCACCACTGGGTCAACACTGGCGAATATATTCAACCCCAGGACGATCGTGCGCAGCGGGTTATTGAGTCTTGGCGTGGTGTGCGTGCTCTTTGCCATTATAGTGTTAGCCGCGAAGATATTCTTGTGGATCATCCTACCGGAGATCGGCCAGATCTTGCA
>Ga0129333_10002278_pt1 | contig 17791 bp, 21 predicted proteins | sample CPB6_08_DNA_FD_94474 | JGI IMG/M metagenome (GOLD analysis project Ga0129333, IMG submission 94474) | Freshwater to marine salinity gradient microbial communities from Chesapeake Bay, USA - CPBay_Sum_0.6_0.8_DNA | ecosystem: Environmental > Aquatic > Marine > Coastal | place: USA: Chesapeake...
CGTATAGTGCCATTATCTATGATCCTGTTGCTCAGACTGAAGTTTCTGGTAAAGCCACATCAGTTGAAAGACCAATGGCCAGTTTGACAAAACTCATGACTGCCATGGTGGCACTAGATTATGATCGCGATCTTACACATCGAATCAAAGGCAAAACTCGCGAAGAACTGTTTCAAGCACTTTTGGTGCGTAGTAACAACCACGTAGCAGAACTTTTCAGTCAAAACTATCCTGGTGGTCGCAAAGCTTTTTTGACAGCTATGAATGCCAAAGCGCAAAGTCTGGGCATGACCAACACCCATTTTGATGATCCAAGCGGTAGAATAATCACAAATAAATCAACTGCTCAGGATGTGGCTATCATGGTGTCTGCGGCATATTCCTATCCAGCCATACGTAGAATTAGCACTTCCAAAACAATGGAAGTCGAGCATCAAGTTAAAAAGTCCAAGAAAAAATACCGCACTGTGGTGTCACAGCAGCCTAATACCAATCGACTTATTTTAAACGAGTTTGGTACAGCGGTTGAAGTTAGTAAAACAGGATTTACCAATCCTGCAGGTTACTGCGTTGGTGTGGTAGTTAGATACAAAGAGCATCCATACGTGGTTGTTATCATGGGGGCTCGCAATCCTCAACACCGATTGGAGATTATCCGTAATCTTTATTGGACAGATATAGCGCATTTGTTAACAACTTAGCAACTTTCTTGCTAAAATAACAACGGTTGACCATTTATTCTGATTTCTATATAATAATGGTTTACTTGCTGTTAAGGAGACAAATATGGGTTTAGACCAATACGCTTATGCTGCTGCTAGAGCCGGACAAAATCAAGAATGGTGGGAAAACGCTGAATTTGATGAAGTTGGAAAAACTTATGTTAATAGCAACATAAGCAAACCAAGAGAAATTGCGTACTGGAGGAAGCATCCTAATTTGCATGGTTGGATGGAACAACTTTGGCAAAAGAAAAATGATAATCCCGCAGCTGATCCTATGTTCAACGGAGTGGAACTAGAACTTACATGGGAAGATCTAGAACAGTTAGAGGAAGATATCACAAATCAAAGGCTTCCATCTACTTCTGGGTTTTTCTTCGGCGAAGATAGTGACGAATACTATCGCGAACAAGATTTAAAATTTATTCGCGAAGCTCGATCTGAAATCTTTTTGGGTTTGAAAGTTTTTTATAATTCAAGTTGGTAATTGGAGGTCATATGAAAAATTTCCTACTTGGTACTATTTTTGGTTTAATCGTGGCCACGGTTGGTTTTACAGGTCTTGCCCGTATTGCCGACAATGCAGTTGATGCGACCAAAAACAAAGCCGAAGAATTGGCCCGTGAAAAACGGTAAAATTCTGGCTTGACCACTATTTGAGTGATATGTATAATAGTGGCTATGCTGTAAACACAGCTACTTTTTTTTCTTAACTTAGGCATTGAAAGGCACTTAAAATGGCAACTGATAAACTCTTTACTGTAGCAGGTTATGCAACTAATCCTAACGGCACTGTCAAGGTCCGCTTTGCAAACGATCTTGTGGCACGTATCAAGATTCTTAACAAAGCAGGCTGCACTGATATTAACTTGGTAGAATTGCCTAATGCAATGACCAAGGTTCAGGCACTTGAGTATCTTAGTACACTAGGTGTCAGTGGTGATGCTGGATTTGTTGTAAGTTCTAAACTGTCCGAAAAACAAGCGGCAGCTGAACGTGCAAACAAAAGTGTTACTCTTAAAACTGGCGGCAAGGTCAAAGTTGGCGCTAAGTCTAAAGAGAAAGCCACTGCTTGATCTGGGCCAACTCTACAAAGAGCCCGCTTAGTGCGGGCTTTTTTATATGACAAATGAATTTAATTTAGAAAAAGATCTTAGAAATACCGATTGGATCCGAGCAAAGATTCAATCCAGTGATTCTTATGCTCAAAATTTATACGCTGCTTTATGTAACAATGGCTTCTTACCTAAGAATGTTTTTGAAGTTTTAAAAAATAACGAGTGGTGTTGTTCATGGCGCTACGCAGGTGGCATGGTGGCTGATATTCGTAATGGCGGTCATTATCTTGATTATTATTGTTCAAGTCATAGAACAGACAGGCATAAAAGTTATGTATATGAACAAACTGTCACTGACGAAATCCGTGAAGATCTAGATCGACTTGGTTGGATAGTTGTAAGCGATATAATAGATACTAAATAAATTTGATGGAAAATGCCGAAATAGAACTTAGAGTAAGACAGTTAGTAAGAGACATAGTGCTTCTACTCAAAAGTAATGGCATAAGCACTATCAGCGTTGGGGGCATTCTCCGTGTATTGGGTGTACCCAATGACGTTGCAAAAACACACGACGAAGAATACATGGAAATCGTTGATGACAACGATGACCAAATTGACGAAATAATACCGCCTGGAACAACTTTGCATTGAGCCGAGATTTTAGCGAGCACGATGCTTTGTATGTTATTACTCTACGTGACAACAAAGCTGAAATAAAACTACGTGCCTGGGTCAAAACAAGCCAACACAATTTAGCCGAAGTAGACGGTCATCGTCTACGACTATTTGATCATAATACTTGGTCAAGATTTTTTATGACATGGCAATATGGATTTGAGCAACTTACTGTTTGGGATAATTGGAATCGCAGACATATAGATGTTGTCAAATAAACTATTGACGCGGTTGTAAAACTACTATATAATTTATTCACAAGGAGACTACAATGAGCAATAATCACGACGCAATTAAAACAGCATTTGAAACATATCTAGCTGAAAACGAAAAATTTACTCAAAAAGGTGTAAAGGCATCAGCCGCTAGAGCACGTAAGGCTCTACAAGAAATGGGCAAGGCCTTAAAAGAGCGACGTAAAGAGATTACCACAGAAAAAGAAGCTTTAGCCAAAGAAGGAAAATAACTTGTTGACCCCATTACAAGAACATTGGGATAACAAAACTCTTGATTATGATCTAGAGAAATACAATTGGCCAGCCTGGGCGTTAAGTGTAATTCAAGAAGTGGCGCCTCAGGTTCGCGAATTGGAAACTTTGCATGAAGTAGTATCATTATTAGATATCGTAAAGGTAGCTAATCATGTTCAAAATGCCTGTAGTAGATTAGACTTTATGCAAAAGTTTGATGCCTTTACAGCCGAATATGTGCCGCAGAGAATTCAAAATAAACGCTTTTTAATTCAACGGCAAGGTACACTAAGAGTGGTCATTCCAAATCAATCAAGTCATGGCAGACGGTTGGCATTTCACCAAGGTATTTTTGTTGGCAACGGTCGTGGATGTAGGACTATTTGGACTCCAATGACTAGGGCCGAAAAAACCAATACCATGTGGATCATGGGACTTGATATTAGTAGAACTTTGACCAAAAGAGTATTATCTGAGAAATGGAGCTTGGAAAGGTTCGAAGACGAATGTCTCAAGCACGCCTGGCCAGTAACACTTGATCCTGGTCAAAGCCATTTGTTTTTTCAAGAACACTTACACGGTAACGTTGATAATCAAGAAGGTTATACTCGTGTCAGCATGGACATGAGAATTCTAATTGAAGGCGAGGAATGGGGCCGCCGACTGCCAGGTGGTTTTATGCGATTACCTGGTGATTACGAAGTAAGTAAAGAGCAAGATAATACTGGTAGAAAGTTTATCACTTATGCAGGTTGGAACAGTGAATTCAGTCGCGGCATTCCTTTACCAATGCAACGTGCTACCATAGAGGTGTACTGTCAAAAAAATAAGATTAGGTATAATAGTTATGAGTTTGAAAACGAACACATGGACTGGCAACCTGGTCTAGAGCACTATATCAAAGAAAAACCAGACGGTATTGTTCTGGCAAGCATGTACTGCTTAACTGATGACACAGACCGACGACGCGAAATTCTAACATTGGCGTTAGATCTTGGAGTAGAATTACACTTTGCTAATGAAGCTGTTGCTCTAAGAACAAAAGATGATTTTGATAAAATTGAAACTTACTTAACCTTTGCGGTTGCCAAAAAAGGTCCGCAAGTTTGGGAACCAAACTATGAAATCCTTTATTCGTAATGTGATAGAAAATCCAGATAATCCAGAAGAATTAATGTTGGACTTAGGTAACGAAGTCTGCGATGAACTAGGATGGAAAGAAGGAGATGTAGTGGAGTGGATTGATAATAAGGATGGTACATGGACATTGAGGAAAAAGACGATAGACTCGAAAAGTTAAAGCAGGCGTTAGCTACGTTTGATAGCAGTCCTCCTTCCCCTGAACCGCAGAGTGCATATACATGGGATACTTTTGATATTAGCTCAATCCCATCTTTGACCACAATAGATCTTTCGCAACTTAATTCGGCTACAATGGGCAGTTTACGACCAAACGTTTCAATTAGTGGAAATGCATCAACTGTTTGGGCAGTAGGAGGTGGAGGTGGTGCAGGTGGGTTACATGTTTCTCCAAGTACTACTACAACAATAAGCGGCGGATCATGGACAAATGGCAAGGTAAAGATTGATGCCGCTGATGTTGAAATTAACGGAAAAAGCCTAATGACAACACTAGAAAGAATTGAGACGCAACTAGGTATTTTAGATTGCGATGAAATATTAGAACAGGAATGGGCAGATCTACGCGACCTAGGCAAACAATACAGAAAAAAGAAAATGCACATCGAAGAAAAAATGAAAACTTTTGAAACTTTAAAAAGATGAAACCTCAAAAACGTATAGAAAAAATTTCCAGTTGGATAAACAGCTACGCCAAAAAACATAAAATTTCAACTCTTGTTGTTGGTATTAGTGGCGGTATTGATAGTAGTGTTGTCAGCACCTTATGTGCTAGAACAGGAATTGACACTGTAACGGTAAGTATGCCTATTAGACAAAGTCGAGTAACGCATAGCCTTAGTTTGGCTCACGGCGAATGGTTAAAAGAAAACTATCCTAATGTTGATCACTACATAGTGGATCTTACTCCAACATTTAAACAATTTGAAAAAGCTCTAGCGTCCTTTGAAAACGAATTAGCATTTGCTAACTCAAGAGCAAGACTCCGCATGACCTGCTTATATCAAATTGCACAGGCAAATGGTGGAATTGTTGTGGGCACAGGTAACCGCGTAGAAGACTTCGGAGTAGGTTTTTTTACCAAGTATGGGGACGGCGGAGTTGACATATCACCTATAGGTGATTGTATGAAATCTGATGTTTGGGAAATGGGACGCTATTTAAACATCTTGCCAGAAATTATCAATGCCCCACCTACAGATGGCCTATGGGCCGATGGCCGTACAGACGAACAGCAATTGGGCATGCCTTATTCGGATCTTGAAACAGCCATGCTTGAAGATGAAAACAAAATCCGCATTAGCGAGTCCGTTAATGCAGATAATTTAAAGCGTTATAGACTTATTCGCCAAGCCAATTTACACAAAATGGAACCAATTCCAGTTTGCAAATTTTAATTCAACTCTATCTTAGTGATTCTTTCATGAGATAAACTGCTAAGATTTGACTTTTTTCAATTAACTACGTATAATATGGCATTGCACAAAGCTATATAAACTACGTTCTTTTGAACCAGTAGCGGTTTTTATATATTTTTGGACCGTTGCGACGCAGTCATTATGATGCGCTAACCTAGGAGGATATACCGATGGCAAAATATATAAAATTTTTATTTTATATCGTCGCAGGAGTATTTGCATTTACTATAGTAGAAGCAACCAGTAAACAAAAGTTTGCTGAGTTACAGGCAGAAGCTGATATAACACCTACTTCAATAGAAACAATTAGGGAAAAACAGCGTCAATTAGCTTGCATGACACAGAATGTGTATTGGGAAGCCGCAAGCGAACCAGCTGAAGGTAAAATTGCTGTAGCACAAGTGGTCATGAACAGAGTTAAATCTGGACAGTTTCCTACAACCCCATGCCAAGTAATTTTTCAGAAAAGTGTAATTTATGAAAAAGTTATTTGCCAATTTTCTTGGGCATGTGATAGAGTTATGACAAGTAAGCCGGTAAGACAAGATTTATGGCGAGAAAGCCACGAAGCTGCAAAAATGGTTTTAATTGAGGGGTATAGGCTTCCAAGTATTGAGGGCGCACTTTACTATCATGCAGATTATGTCAATCCAAATTGGGGCCGGAAAAAACGAGCTCAAATTGGCCGACACATTTTTTACTAAGAGGAGTTTATGGATCTTAAAACCTTTGTTGAAAAAATCAACAATCTCATTAACGTTGATCGTGTTCAAAAGGCCATAGTTGATGTAGTTGCCCCAATATCAGCAGAGACATTAAATTGGATCGGTGTAATCTTAATCCATGCAAGCACCATTCCAATGCTGTTGGCTGTGTTTACTGGGTTAAGTGATAGAATGCCGCCCATTGACATGGTACTATTGATGTGGGGAGGTCTAATTGCGCTGTTTGTTCAGGCTGCTGTGATTAATAACAGAATACAAATGTTCACAATTAGCGCAGGATTTATGATTCAATCAATTTTAATGGCTTTAATTTTCTTTAGATGACAAAAAAACGAATCCTATTAGCCGGAGACAGTTGGGGAGTAGGCGAATGGCTCCCTCCTCATATAGCTGGTAATCGTGAGCCCGGACATCCCCATGGAGGGTTAGGCCAGTATATGAAAGAAGATGGACATCATGTTTGGAATATCAGCCAACCTGCAATATCAAACTTAGCCATAACCGAACGAATTGCTAATTGGATGGTTAATTTTCATGATCTAAAAGTTGACTTTATAGTCATGTTTGCAACAGAATATACTCGGGACATGGATTACGAATTTCCCATTGAGTTTAATAAAATTCAACATGCTACTGAACTTTCTGGAATTTGTCTTAGTAGATCATACTATCGTTTACGCGATATTAGCCAGAAGTATAATGTTCCAATATATCTAATAGGTGGTTGTGTAGATACCGTTTGGCTTGATAATTGGCAAGACGTTTATACAGGAGTGCATGTAATTTGTCAAAGCATGGTGCATTTGGTAATAAATGATAATCCAAGAACCGATCATCCAGTTTACAGTTGGTATGGAGTAAAAACTGAAAAAACTGTAATGAAACTTAAATCAATTTTGGTACCTAATGAAGTAGAAGTTTTAATTGACTTAATGGATCAAGGGTTTAGGAGACAAAGTTTAATATTTGAACATCCTAAATGGTTTTGGCCTGATGGGGTACACCCTAACAGACTAGCCCATAGAAAGTTATATGATTTTTTACAACAACAAAAGTTGTTTGATTAGCAACATTGACCAATAATTCTAACCCTGCTATAATAGACTACTATTGGGAGATCACTATGACAATGCACTTAGAAGGTCCATGGCTTACTACCACTGGTAAACACAAAACTAAGCGTCGTTGGGCATCCGCAGAACAAAAACGCAAACATGATGAACTTGAGGCGTCTTGGCAATCTATTAAGGCAAAGTATGCACCCACCAGCAAGTTACCTGTGAAGGTAGCTAAAAAAAGTTTTACCCCACCAGTGGTTGTACGTAGAGATACAGGTCCACGACTGCCGAGTCTTGACACAGGCTACAAAGGGGCTGTAAATGTCAAGGCTCCTATGCAATATACTGGTACAAAAGTAAAAGGTATTGGCACCATGCATAAATCCAATGCTGTGCCTATTTTTACTGACGACGAGGCCGTTGATATTGCTCACATGCGACGATAAGTAACAGATGGCAAAAGAAGAAACTGTAGAAACACAAGGAACGGTAGTAGATATATTACCTAGTGCAATGTTTAAAGTTCAAATTGAAAGTTGGGATAAGCCTGTGATAGCTTATCTTAATGGCAGAATGAAACAAAATAACATAAAAGTTTTACTTGGTGACCAAGTACTGCTTGAATTTAGCCCGTATGATCTGACACGTGGGCGGATAACTAGAAGGTTATAAATACGGATATGCAAGAAGATATTCGTAAACACCTTGAGCTGTTAGAAGCCTCAACTAGACCTGCTAAGTTGGAGACTACTCCATTACCTTACGGCGTAAATGATCTTGAGCCGGTAATGAGTTCAGATACAATAGAGTACCATTATGAAAATTTAGCCAAAGGTTATGCAAAACGATACAACAGCGGCGAAGGCAATGATAATTTTAATCGTGCTGGCAGCTATCTACATAATAGGTTCTTCCCTCAATTCCGAGAACCAAAAGGTGCCAATCGTCCCCGAGGTGCGATTGCCACGCTCATAGAAGAAAAATTTAAGACCTATGAAGATTTCCAAAATCAACTCAAAGAAAAAGCAATGGCTATACAGGGCTCGGGTTGGGTGTATCTCTCCACTAAGGGCGAAATCAAAACTATTCCCAACCACCAAGTCCGCACGGACATTGCACTACTTATAGATTGGTGGGAGCATGCCTGGGCTCTAGACTATCAAAGTGATAAAGAACGCTACTTAGATAATATCTGGCGTATAATAAATTGGGACGTAATTAACGAACGACTATGATCAATGTAACTGACAACTGCGTGGCCAAAGTAAAAGAACTTATTGAAGAAGAGGGCAATCCAGATCTAAAACTGCGTGTCTTTGTACAAGGTGGCGGATGCTCAGGATTTCAATATGGATTTACATTTGATGAAATTCAAAATGAAGATGATTTTGATCTAGATGTATCAGGTATTAAATTTGTAGTAGATTCAATGAGCGCCCAATATTTACAGGGCGCTGACATAGACTTTGTAGAAGATCAATACGGCGCAAGCTTTACAATTAAAAATCCAAATGCTCAAACTACCTGTGGATGCGGGTCAAGTTTTAGTGTTTGATACCATATTCTCGTTCTAATTCTTCCACCATAGCCATAATTTTGTCAAAGGCGATTTCTCGTTCTCTAGCTCGCACTTGATGCAGTATTTTTACCACATAGTTTTCATAAATTGTATTCCAAATATCAATTCTGTTTCTCCTTGAATTAATATCTGATGTAATAGCAGTAGCACGAATATAATAATCTAAGACTTTTCTTGGGTCAGCTAGATATCTTAGTTCTTGCAATAAAACTGTATCATTTAAAGTTTGATTATCTTGATTTAATTCAATACTGTTATACAGAATACAACTGTCCTGTCTACTGAGTAATTCAGAAATACAATGTTCCTGATCACCATTAGCATCACAAACTTCACAAGGTTCTCGACCTGCTAAAAATTCCTGGACACTAATACCCATTTTTATCCTCTCTTGAAGAAATTTTTAATTTTACCATATAGCTTACTAGTAGTTGATATAACCGTAACCATGCCTAGTAGTATTGTTGTGGTGCCCCAAATTAGTGCTGTCTTGGCCCACATAGGCATGCTACCGCCGCGATTGAATCGAGCAACTAGTCTGCACATAGGCAAACCAATATCCATAATCACGCGACCAGCTGGGTTAGACTTTTCATAGCCTTTGGCTCCCATTCTATAGGCCATTTCTTCGGCCCAGGGCCTTGCTATACCATCTAGATAGTAAGCTACAATCTTAATTTGCAGATCTTTACGCTTTTGTTCATCTCTAATCCACGGGAACACAACTTTTCTAAATGTAGCACTGCCCTTACCTTCTAATAGATCAACCACAGGGCCGGCCCAACGTAGGTAGCCGTTATAAGCATCTGGATCTCCATCACGTAACAATACACCAAATGCTTGATCAGCTTCGTTCATGGCTGTATCAAAGTAGCCTAGTTCGGCTAATTTCTGACAGATAACTTTACATCCACCACCACCTCCACCGCCACCCGAGTCAGGTGGAGTAGATGGAGCCGGTGCAGGTCTTGGGGTGGTGTCGGGGCCTTCTGGACCTTTGATAGTAATTTCTGCAGGCGATTTGTCAAGCCAAATTGGGTTGTTCGGGCCTGGAGTCTCAGTATTTGGAGTTCCGCTACCACCTCCGCCGCCACTACTTGGTGGTTGAGGAGTTGGTGGTTGTTTAGGTCCTCCCCAATTGTCTTGACTTTCAACAACTGGGATAGGAAGAGCACCAAATAATGATCGCCATGCTCCGTTGACTTTTACCGCAGATGCAATAAATGGTTTCCAAACATTATTGACTTTTACAAATTGTCCAATTAGTTTCTTCCAACCACCATCTACTTTAACTTGTGCGGTGCCTACCCCGCCTGAAAATTCAAGTATGACAAGTCCATTTCCGCCGTTAGGACTACCTGCAGCCACTGGGGGACGTCTAGAATTAAATATTTCAATATTTGAATTAGTTTGATCTGTAATAGTTAAGGCAAAAGCTCCAAACGTAGTAAGGTTTGTAGCTGATATACTTAATTGATGAAGACCTTCTGTTATTCTTGGAGTTTCTTCCGCTCCTGTCTTGTACCAATATGAGTTATTACCTCTAGTGGGTGGCGACATATCAAGCACAGTACCACCATCAATTTTTACTACGGCTCCATTATCCGCGTAACCCTTAAAAATATATCTACCAGTCTTAGGGAAAAAAACTTGATAAGTGCGTTCAAATTTAGGTGTGTTTGGATCTTGATTCCACACGCCATTTTGATTTAGGAATAACGGATATGCTGCTGATTGTACACAAGGAAAGACATCTGTGCCTTCGTTACCTACCCCACCAACACCTGTACCGGGAATATAACCTTGCACATTAGTTCCGCCGGGGTATATGCCGTCACCTAAATTAATTTCTCCAGATTTAACATCTTCGCCATAAAGTAATTCGCCTGATTGTCTACATTCGTGAATAGTGTAGCCGCCTTGTGATATTGGAGGCACTACCTTACCATTTACAACAAATCTATAAGCAGGCTGACCTGGATAAGCAATGACTACCAAACCAGACCCACCACTGCCGCCTGGTCCATCAAACCCGCCACCTCCGCCACTACCAGTATTTGGTTGGGCATCTAAAATATTGTCACCATTCCAAGCCAAATAAACATAGCCATCTCCGCCAAACCCAGGATTAGACGAATATTTACTTCCTGTAGCTGATCCACCACCACCTGCACCACGCCCACCATTTGTTGCTTTAGGGCCTCCTTGATAGTTACCACCTCCTTGGCCTCCTTCGCCTAATGGTGAATCAGCACCGCGGCCACCTATATAGTTTGGCTTCTCGCCTTGTGATCCAGCCTCGCCTTGATTGCCATTTGGTGTTCCACCGATACCACCGGGTGCTGCCGGAGTGCCACCAACTCCGCCTCGACCACCACCAAGAATAATATCATGCAACGCAGTATTAGATCCGGCTTCCAAAATTCTTATTCTTGTGTTGACTCCATTGGAGCCTCCTGTTCTACCACCGGCGCCAACCACTATTTCAATTTCTTGTCCAAATCCGACGTTGTAGGATGTTCTAGTTAAGTAACCTCCACTGCCACCACCACCTCCACCGGTTGGAGTTCTTGCTGCCCCTGCGCCACCGCCAGCTACTGCTTCAAGCACAATTGAGCTGGTATTTCGTGGTACTCTAAACCGGTAAGTACCGGGTTTTGTAAATTCAATATCATTACTACCTGATCCACCATCGCCGCCACCAGATTGTCCAAATCCTTGACCAAAGTTTATGGCTGTTGTGGGTATAAGGCTGGCAGCACCACCGCCACCACCGGCTAAATTATATGTTGCTCCTGTTTTGCCCAATGCGAGAATTCTTCCTCGACCGCCGTCGCCCCCTCGACTGTTACCTTGTCCGCCAGCTGAGCCGGCACCACCACCGCCACCGCCAGCGCCTAGACCGTTAGTTGCTCCACTTGCAGATCCGCCATTGGTGTAATAAAGAGTACTTCTAATACCTACATTGGGTTGACGTCCGACTGTACCTGCTACTCCACCGGCAGCTGATCCAGTTCTTCTTCCTACCCCTGCACCACCGCCACTGCCTGTTGTTGTTGCCTTATTGACATTATCGGCAGTACATCCACCATTTTGACCATTACCAGTTGAGCTGTATGGAGCACCCACTGAACCGCCTAATCCCCCTGGTCCTACTGGAAAGTATTCCTTTTCGTTAAACCATATAGCTGACATGCCATCAGGCAATTTGTCGCCACCGGTACCGCCTACCTGAATATATTGATAAGTGCGTAGTCTTATTTCACCAAATGCCAATGCCCCGGCACCGCCTCCACCGCCCGTACTGCCGCCATCGCCACCTCGACCCACCATTAAGAAATTAGCTTCAGGAATTTCCTGAGGTTTTGGAACAACTTGGGATCCGCCTTTGAAGCCACCACGACCTGCGGTACCTGAAATATCAACTCCATCTGCATTTCCCCCAGCAGCCGCGCCGCCAGCACCACCATTACATCCACCACCACCACCGCCACCACCACCGCCTCTACTTAGAGAGCTTTCACCTGTTTGTCCTGCTCCAATACTGTTTTGATATCTTGTAGGTTCTTTACTTTCGTTAGAACCGTTTTGACCTTCAGCTTTGCTGCCAGCACCACCACCTCCAGCACCACCACCGGCAGTTGCAGCACCAATAACAGTTGGCTCTCTTACAATTTGCACATATGGTATTCCGTAGAGTGTTCTTTGAATTTCTTGTTGAGTGCGAGCTATGTTCCATAATCTCACATCGCCAACATATCCTTGCCAACGACGGTTATTAAGACTATTATTGCCTACTCGATAAGGCCGGTCAAGATGAATACAATTATATCGCCAAACAAATTTTGATATTTGACCGTTTGCCATGGGAAAGCCATCAACTGAAGCTTGCCACCTTTTTACTCCGTCAATATAGACAATAGCATCATTATTAAAAAACACTGCTGATACTAACGCAGTTACATTAACAGGCAAGACAATATTAGTAATGATCAATCCACCATCTGGTGCCGAGTTCCAATTGCCCTGCCCCCAGTCTACTGCAAATACTATTCGACCGTCCTGCAATCGTCCCGCGCTGTACTGATAATCTTTGTTCATAAAAGCGCCACCCCAGGTTGGCTGGGAGCCTGGGCCGCTAGCACGTATCCAGGCTTCAAGAGTAAAGGGTTTTGGTCTGCCTGCTGAATCTAACCCAGATAGTTGATAAACCGGGCTAGTTCCAAAATTTTGACATAATTCTGTTTGACGAGCTTGAAAGTAAAACGCTTTAAGAGGGTCTTCGGCTATCCTAGGATAGCCAGGTAGCGTAACTTGATCTATTTCAAAAGTTGTGCAATCTGTACTCTTGTTAGCCGTAACTTCATTGAGCCATACTTGAGATGGTTTTGCAACGGCAACCTGTTCATAATAATTGGCCACTAGACCATTAGGCACTGTATAGGTGGTTGTTGTGTTAATCTTGCTTGTTGCAATTGATATAATTGTAGCACCGCCACCTCCTCCACCTCCGCCGGCCAAAGATTGCGATCCAATTTGACCACCATAACCACCGTAGTAATTAAACTTACCGCTACCTATATTGACAGCACTATTGCCACCAGCACCACCTACGTAGGTTTGACTTGTTAAATTTTGAACGGTGAAGGTGATATTGTCGCTGCCTTTTTGGCTAGGCGCATTATAAATGATACCATCAGCATATCCAATAATGAAAATCTCATCATCCTTTGGAATAGGCAAATCAAATGCACAGAAATTTACATCTTTACTTCTACCGCTTCTATTGTCGTTGTAGTCTGCACGTTGAGTCCAAGATGCCGGAGTGCCATTTTTTGCAGCACCTGCTGGTAAATTGTTGTTGTTAAATGGATTTCCTAACCAGTTGTATCTTGCTAGATCCCAGGTTTGACCGCGCTTGAAAGTGTAATAACCTACTCTTATGACTTGATCAATATTGCCACGACCGTAAATTTGCACTGGTTGTGCTATTGTGATTACTTTTCCAAATGATAAATTTAGTTTTGCTAACTCTTCTTCGGTCCAAGTTGAAGTATCACTTAGAAAGGCCATACCGCGGTCTGGTACGCCACCAAAGTCGTATCCAGACTGTGGTTGATAAAAATTTACTACCGGTGCATATAATATTGGTACACGATCAGTTAAATCCAAGTTTGGACCATTTCTAGTGGTCCATATTATATTTTTGAGAGATACGCCACCAGTATACGTTATAATGTCGCCCGGCCCCATTGCTGATGTTGCCTTGCCAGTAATTACAATGGCTGCACCTGCTGGGTTTCCACTGCCGCGTGTTTCGTTTCTTAGGGTGTAAGTTAGAGTGTAAGTACCAGCCTCTGGTACTGTAATATTTCTACTATCTGGATTACCTTTAAAATTGTTAGCTAGATTAAATCTTGTACCTCTAAAGTCAACAGTAATTGAGTTATCGCATGCTGTTTGTATTTGGTATGTACCGGCGTAGGGAAAATAAATGTTATTTTCTACAGTTTCTTCGCCAGCTCGGTTGTCAGGAATATCACTGACAGCCCAAGTTTGCATAAATGAGCTCCAGGTATTCCAAGTCCTTGATCTTAAAGCTCCACTGTATTGGGGATATATGGCCTTAGTTGGATCAGTGACAAATCCATAAGTTGCTGCTGGTCCTACCCCGGAACTGGGATTACCAGTAATGGTTGCACTGTAAAGTTTTTTCTTTCCTTCTCTAAAACGACCTTCTTTACCACCGCCACCAACATAGATTTCAACAGTATCGCCAGGATTGATAACCATTGACCCTGTAGTGTAACTACCAGCACTACCGTTGCCGCCATAAAATTCGCCGCTGTCGCCACCAGCACCGCCACCGCCTCCCCAACAATGATAAGTCACGTACCTATCATAGCCAGTTGGCATAGTGAAAACTTGTTTTGAATTTGTGTAGGGAAAAATTTTAAGTTGTTTTGCCATAGTTAGTTCTGATATTTAAACCAAAAATCTCCGTTTACACCAACATTAGGGTCAGGATCAGCTGTACTTACGTACTTTGCACTTCCTTGCCATAAAGAATTTCCAAGCGGTCCTGCCACTGCCTGTACAAATGCTGTGGTAGCAATTTGTGTTGTAGACGTAGCTGCTGATGCAGTAGGTGCTCTAGGATTTCCAACAAACAAAGGACTGTTTAACGGAGCAAAGCCGCTTAAATCAATATTAGAAATAGAATTGTTAACAAATGCAACTGTGGTTATTTGTTCAAAAATTGTGCCATCTGGTAAAGGTGCTCTTGGTATACCAGTTAAAACAATATTGGCTTTTTGATCTTGAACAAATTGTGTAGTGGCAATTTGATTTGTAGATGTTGTATTTGCTGCTGTTGGCGCAATTGGTACGCCAGTTAAGATAGCATTATTTTTTGTAGCATACAGACTGATCTGAGTGTTGTTGTATAAAACATTGGCAAATTCAGTTGTGGCAATCTGTGTGTTAGCAGTTAAAATATTAGCAGTGGGCGCTGTTGGTACTCCAGTTAATGTGGCATTGACCTTGGTAGCATATGGGCTTAGATCAGTGCTGGTCACATAATCATAGACAAACTGTGTGGTAGCTATCTGAGAGTTTGACGTAGTATTAGCCGCAGTAGGCGCGGTAGGTACTCCAATTAAGTTAGGACTATTTCTTGGTGCTAGGTCAATAAAGTCAATAGTGTTCTTGACGAACAGCGTAGTGGCCACTTGATTAGTATAACTGCCATTGGCCGCAGTAGGAGCTTCTGGTACTCCGGTAAAAATTGGACTGTTTTTTTGATTCTGTACAAATAGTGTTGTGGCAATTTGATTGTTAGCTGTAGCCACGGGAGCGGTAGGAGCTTGCGGAACACCAGTAAATATTGGACTTATCTTTTGATCTTCTACGTATTGCACCGAAGCCATACTAGTCCAAGCATTACCTGTGCGTAGGTACACAATTTGTGTACTGGTATTATACCACCACTGTCCTTCAAGAGGCGTACTTGGTGCAGTTGGAGCAGCAAAGTTTTCCATGATCCACACATAGTTTTCGTTTTCGGCCACACCATAATCAGTAACACTACGACCTACTAGCTGTAACACAGTGCTGGTAGTGTTTATAGTGCCGTCGGGTATGACTGCAACTACTTGACCACGAAAGTTATTAATAATATAAGACATCTATTGCTCCGTTTTTATCTTAATTCTGCCCAATACACAATACCTGGTGTATTTTGATTTATTCTATAAGTAGACCCAGGTGGTACAATAGCAGTAACTTGCTCGGTGACATTAGCTGGAACTCTAGCCACATTTACGTTATCTACCAAGAATTCACTATTCTGAGGTGATCCAGCTGTGATAGCTACCTGTATGGGTTTACTGGTGGTATTGGTATAGGTAGTGTTTGCTGCTCGACTTGGCAGGACATTTTGCCAGGTTTGACCATATCCTACGCCGCCATCTCCACCGCCACCTCCACCGGTGCCTCCTGACAGCTCTCGCCATGCTATGAAATTTACACCAGAGACTGGGTCTAAACGATAAGTAGATCCAGGCGGAACAATAGCGTATACATAAGCCGGACAATTATCCGGACTTGATCCAAATCCGCTTACTGAAGCTACTGGTATATTATCAACAAAAAACCAGTTTGTAGTATTTAAATTTACATTTACTGAGCCATATATTGAAACCTGTAAGGGTTGAGTTGAGTTATTGGTATAGGTTATTCCAAAAGCTCTTGACAATGTAACATTTTGCCAAGTGGCTCCAGTAAATGCCGGAGTACCACCGCCACCGCCACCGCTACCTCCTCTTAGTTCTCGCCATGATGTGACAGCCACACCTGATATTGTCGCTAATCTATAAGTTGATCCATTAGGAACTGTAGCATATACATACGCGGGTGGTATAGCTCCCCCTCCAATGGAACCTCCAACTTTGCAAACTGGCTGTTCATCAACAAAGAACCAATCTGTTGGTGGTACACCAGGTGCGGTAGGAGGATAATTTGAAGGCCCGCTAGACAATGATGCACTAATAGCAACTTCAATGGCGTAACCTGTGTTATTTGTATAGGTAGTGCCAGTTACACGACTTGGTGATTGCCATGTTGCACCTGTATAAATTGAACCACCGCCACCGCCACCGCCGCCACCACCACCTGGATTTTCTAACTCCCACCATTCTTGTACTACACCACCGGTAAATCTATATGTATTGTTTGGTGGTATTACCACAAAACATGATCCATAGCCATAAGTGCCATTGGTAAATGCAGCTCTACCGAACGGTATGGCAGGACTTCCGTTCATAGAAATATTAAACAGAGTATAAGCAACATCACTAACCAAGGTTACAAAAAGTTGAAGTGGTGCGCCAGTCGTATTTGTATAAGTTGTATTGAGTGATCTTTGATTTTTCTTGTTAAACCAAGTACCGTAGCCAAAGCCGCCACTACCACTAGGACTGCCGCCACCGCCAATAGTAAAGACGCCATTGTTGTTAACTACCGTGATGCTACTGCTAGGGTCTGATCGTATATTAACGACATCTGCTGAAACTACTTGACCTCCAGCAGTTTGTGTGACTTTAATACCAGAACCTGCTACCACTGGCACACCACCACCTCCGGTAGCCGATATGGTTGAATAAATGCCCGAGGTAGTGATAGAAATTCCTGGACCAGCCTGAAGAATTCCACCAGTGTTCACAGTGTCATCATCAAGCTTGATCATGGCTACCATGCCTACATAGGGTGGCAGATTTTTACCAGTGCCGCTTTCACCTGCTGAGTTGATTGTTACGTTAGTAACATTAGCTGTAACATTTCCTCCAACTCCTGCTGGAGGAACAGAACTTCCACGACTTAATTTTGCGCCTGACCCAACACTCGAGATGTTAAAAAATTCTGCATATTGTGTATGAGCATGTC
>Ga0129333_10002279_pt1 | contig 17782 bp, 21 predicted proteins | sample CPB6_08_DNA_FD_94474 | JGI IMG/M metagenome (GOLD analysis project Ga0129333, IMG submission 94474) | Freshwater to marine salinity gradient microbial communities from Chesapeake Bay, USA - CPBay_Sum_0.6_0.8_DNA | ecosystem: Environmental > Aquatic > Marine > Coastal | place: USA: Chesapeake...
TGAGGTGGAAGGCCAGGAAGCCGATGTCGTCCCAGAGCGCGTCGGCCCCGGACGTCATGCTTCCCCCAGGCCACCACCTGCCAGATCCACCGCGAAGTTGGAGGAGCACGACGGGCAGGTGACTTCGATCAGGGTGTGACCCTCGGAGTTGATCTGGCGGTACAGGTCCTGCAGGAACGCCAGATCCGTCGCCCAGAGTCCACCCATCACCTGATCGTCGATCGAGGGAAGCGTGCCCAAGCGGGTCACGACGCGGGCGAGCAGCACCAGCGACAGGAATGCGCTGTTGTCCCGGACCTTGGGGTCCAGCAGCGGCATGAGCTCGTCGCGAGCAGTGGCCAACCGCATTGTGCCCTCGCGGTGGACCCTGCCCTCGGCGTCCACATAGCCTCGTGGCAGCACGAAGTCGAACGATGTCTGGAACATCGTGTCAGTGGACATCAGGGTGCTGGTCTGGGTGTCGTGACGTTAAGGACTACGAGACCGACATCTCGACGAAGCTCAGCGTGATCGTCATCTGGATCGCGCTGGGCTCGCCGGCGGTGGTGTTGCCGTAGTCCACCTCAGCGATCAGGACGCTGCCGAACTCCATCGTGGTGATGGGAGCACCGGTGGTGTCCTTGTAGATCAGCTTGGCGGACTTGCGGCCGGTGGTCTGGTCGCCGGAGAGGCCGGACATGATCCACTGCGTCACCGCGGAGTCGCCGGTGTTCAGGACCGTCAGCGTGATCTCGCCGGACACCGTCATGCCGTACATCTTCTGGTTGACGTACTGGCCGGTCGGCGTCATCGACTTGGTCTCGATGATCGGGGCCTGCTTCTTGATGCTGTTCACGGCAACCACGTTCGGGATGGTCACGCCATCCACGGAGAACTCGAACGAGAATGCGGTTAGGGCGTCGCCGCCTACGAGTGCCATCTCTTACGTCCTTACGTTGTCGGGTTTCAGGGTGCAGGGAGTCAGCGACTAGTCGCTGAGGGAGGCGCCGCCGGAGAACTGCGAGAGGCGGAAGATGACGAACTCCGCCGGCTTCACGGGCGCGACACCGATCTCGATGATCACCATGCCGGCATCGATCGTCTCGGCCGTGTTGTTCTCGCCGTCGCACTTCACGAAGAAGGCCTTGTCCGGCTTGTCGCCGAAGAGGGCTCCCGTGCGCCACTCGGTGACCAGGAAGGCCGAGATGGTGCGGCGGATGGTGCCCCACAGGCGCTCGTCGTTCGGCTCGAACACGCACCACTGGGTGCCCTGCAGGATGGACTCCTCCAGGTAGTTGAAGTAGCGGCGGACGTTGACGTAGCGCCACTCGGCATCGCTCGACAGGGTACGAGCGCCCCAGACCCGGATGCCCCGGCCCGGGAAGGACTTGATGGAGTTCACACCCTGCGGGTTGAGCATGTCCATCTCACCGCGGGTCACGGCCAGCTCCAGTCCCACCGCGCCCTGGATGACGTCGTTCGCGGGGGCCTTGAACACGCCGCGGGTGCTGTCGTTGCGGCTCCACAGGCCGGCGAGGTGACCGGACGGCGGGAACAGGACGTCGTGGCCGACCGACGGGTCGAACACCTCGATCCAGGGCCAGTAGAGCACCGCGAACTTGGAGTCGAAGTTCGTGGTGTTCATGCGCCAGTCGGACGCCTGCTGGGCGTTGAGGCCGGCCGGGGTGTCGAGGATGGCCATGCGATTGCCCATGAGCTCGCAGTGGGCGATCATCGAGGACTGCACCGCGACGACGCCCTGGGTGTCGATGAGGCCCTGGCGATGGGCGACCACGAGGTCGGGAGCCATCACCATGGTGATCTCCTCGTACGCCTCGAAGGCGGCGAACCCGGTGCGCTTGGCGGCGTCGCCGATGACGTCGGCGGTCGCGACCGTCGGGACGACCACACCTGCGGGGATGCTCAGCGCGACCGTGCCGGCGTTCAGGCCCCCAGCGAGGTCGTCGGCAGTCACGTCGAGGTCCTCGAGCGTGATCAGGCGCGACGAGGAGTTGATGACCTCGGTGATGTTCTTGGTGCCCGCGCCGAGGGTGACGCCGGTGAACTGCTCGCTCGCCCCGGAGTCCGAGGTGACGGTGACGTCGTAGGAGTCAGTGCCCGGCTCCGTGCCGACGGCCTGGGCAACCTCGACCGAGATCGCACCGGCATTGGCGTCGAGGGCGCGCACCTGGAAGGCCGGGGTGCCGCCGCCCTTGCCGCCGCCCGCGAGGGCCAGCTGGGCCACCGGCAGGCCCGGAGAGGCCGTGGTGCCGTCGCCGGCGAGGGGCAGCCGCACGATGTAGGCGCGCCCGCCGCCGTTCATGAAGAAGCCGTAGACCGCCTTGCCCATGGCGAACTCTTCGACCATGTCGCCGAAGGCTGCGACGTACTGCATCCAGTTCGTCACGAGCGTGGGCTCATTGATCGGGCCGGTGGGGGCGAAGCCTACGAAGCCCGCAATGGCGGTGCCCACACCCTCAATGGGTCGGGTGCCCGCGGGCACTTCCTCGATGTAGACACCAGGGGACAGGTAAGTCGGCATGTCACGTTCTCCTCAGAGGTCAGGCGCGCACCGCGCGTCCCGTGCGGCGCAAGCATTCCCGAGTGCCGTCGAGACGGCAAGGGGTTTCACGAAATGGTTACGTGGTGGACACCACATGATTGACGAGACCGTCCCGCGCAGGCGTTCATGTCACAGGTGTGACGCGTCTGACCGGGGTGGACGGAGTGATCCGGCTGACAGCCTGCTGGCGGGTGCCTAGCATGGGCCCATGCCCGGTCCGATCGCTGTTTTGGGGACACCCATGTTCTGCGACATGGGCTTTTTCCCGTCGGTCCTCATCGTCGAGCCGCTCGGGGTCTTCGCCAACGACCTGCCGGCGGCGACGATCGTCGACATCATCCCCGAGGTCAACATCCCCTCGTTCGGCCTGTGCCACTCGCCCCTGAACCCCGAGGTGATCGCCCTGACGATCGCGGCCTTGGGGGTGCCCACCCCGGCGCCGTGCCTCCCGATCGTCATCGACCCGTGGATCTCGCCGACCAATGTGCTGATCGACGGCATCCCGGTGCTGACCGAGGGCAGCCTGTGCGAGTGCCTGTGGGCTGGGACGATCGTGCTGACCGGACCATCCCCGGCCCTGAACGTCGAAGCGATCTGAGGCGCCCCATGCTCGTGTTGTTCATCCTGTGGCTCATCGTCATCATCCTCGCCGCGGCCAAGCCCAAGTGGACACCTGCGGCCACCCTCATCGTCCTGGGCGTGACCTTGGGCTGGACGGCGATCGCATGATCATGCTGATGCGTGGCGGAGGTGCGCCATGAGCTTCGGCGGCCTGACCAGTGAGCTCGGGGCAGCGAAGAACATGTCCCAGAACATGCCCAAAATGCCGAAGGCACCGAAGCCACCCAAGGCGCCGAAGATGCCGACGATGCCCGGGATGCCGGGATCGTCCTCGGGCGATTCGGCCCCTGCTCCGGACTCGTCGCTGGAGCCGTCGGGCTCTGTCGGTATCGCCCGGTGGCTGAACATCTGGTCGATCATGCTGGTGATCGCGATGATGACCATGACCATCACGCAGCAGGTCGGGTACGGCATGCCGCCCAGCGAGCTCGGGGTGCTCCAGCGGTCGGCCCTCGTCGGCGCCTGCCTGGCGCCGATCCTGAACCTGCTGGGGGGCATGCGGCCCCAGCACTACGCCCTCGCGCTCTTCGCTGGTGTGGTGGGGCTCGCGGCCAGCGGCAAGGAGATCGCGAACCACGCCGGAGCCGAGCTCTCGGTCGACCCGAACGAGATCGTCTTCGGCCGCCCGTTCTTCGAGTGGACGTTCGTGGTCTTCATGATCGCGGTGATCGGTGTCGGCGTCATGCTCCTGTGGGTGAAGTCCTGGATGGCCCTCGACTACGGGATCATGCATCACTGGGGCCCCTCGCGGACGTGGGCCTTCGCCATGATCATCTGGCTGGGGTTCTACGTCGTCTTCACCATCTTCCAGATCCCGGTCCAGTGCGACGGCTGGGTCTGCCCCGCGGATCCGACGAGCAGCGGCTCGATGGGATGGGTGTTCACGATCGGCGTCAGCGACGCCGCGGGCGACGGCGGCTCCATCTCGATCCCCGGCTTCATCACGATCATGCTGGGGATCGGCCTGGTGTCGCTGATCGCCGGCGCGATCCTCAACGCCAAGATGACGTCGCAGAAGGACGGCACGTCCTCGGTCGGGCCCGATGCCTGAGGCTGCCGGTCAGGCGACGAGGGCGGGCTGCCCTGACCTGACGCCGGACGTGAGGCGCGAGTAGGCGCTACCCACAGTGCTCCAGTCGTGGCGCAGCGCCAGCGGCTCGGTTGCACGGGTCATCGCTGAGTGCAGTCGATGATCCTCGACCAGACTCCCGATGGCCTGAGCCATCGCGGCGGCATCGTCGTGATCCACCAGAAGCCCCACCCCGGGGCTCAGCAGCTCGGCAGCGTGGGGAAAGCGTGTGGCGACGATGGGACGGCGCGCGGCGAGGCTGTCGACGAGCACGCCGGAGGACACCTGGTCCGTGGAGTCGTAGGGGAGCACCACGATCGAGCTTGACCGGACGAAGCGCGAAAGGTGCTCAGTGCCGCGGAACGAGTAGTCGAAGTCGATGAGGTGCCGCACGCCCCGCTCGCAGGCGCGATCGCGCAGGAGCAGCCGGTAACGCTCGCCGTGCTGAAGTGCCTCCCTCGGGTGCGTCATCCCGGCGATCGTGTAGCGCACGGGCAATCCCGAGTTGGCGAGGATGGCGATCGCATCGATGGCCGTCTCGAAGCCCTTCCCGGGGCGCAGGAGGCCCCAGCTCAACACCTGAGCCGTCCGGTGCGGCGTGACGTTTCCCAGAGGTCGGATGCCTGCGGCTCGTGCCCCACGGGGGATCACCACGACCCTGTCCAGCGGAACGTCGTACGTGGCCGCGACGCGGGCGCGGGCGCTGTGGGTCGGCACCACGACCGATGCCGAGCGACGTCCCAGCTCCTCGAGGATCCGCCGCTCGTTGGGCGCCGGGTCGGCGGGAATCTGGTGCAGGACGGTGACCAGGGGCGCCCTCACCAGCCGGATGACGTCGAGCACCTCCTCCCCGTCACGGCCGCCGTAGGCGTCGAAGGCGTGCTGAACGATCGCGACATCTGCGTCCGACAGCACCATGGCCGCCCGGCGCACAGTGGGCAGGACGCCATGCACGAGGTTGCCCGCGACCTTCCTGCCGCAGTCGGACTCCATCGCTCCGTCGTGCGCGCGCACCACGCGCACCCGGTGGCCGAGTCCCTGGAGCGCGCGCTCCAGGGACTCGGAGTGCGTGGCCAGTCCGCACGCCGTGGGCGGGTGGGGGCTGAGCATCGACACCGTGGGCCGCGAGGACCGTTCAACCCCTTCCTCGACGGCGAGCCGTGTCCGCACGTCGACCGACATGCACAGCGCGGTCACGTCAGCCTCCGTGCGCGATCGGGATGACCCGCCGCTGCGCCGGCTCCTTCGCCATGGCGACGGTCACTTCGAGCATGCCGTCGCTGTATGCCGCACGCACGGCGCTCTCGTCGACGGTGCCCGGCAGCATCACCGAGCGGCGGAAGGTCCCGTACGCGAACTCCGAGCGCTGGTCGCTCTCGGTGCGCTCCTCCCGCGATGCCTCGATGGTGAGCACGCCGTGATCGACCGACACCTCGAGGTCCTTCTCGGCGTCTATGCCGGGAAGCTCGGCGCGAACCACGAAGTCCCCGTCGCGGGTGAACTCCTCGATCCGGATGCCGTGGCCGGCCCGCACCATGAGGTCCAGGTCACCGGGCCACAGCGAGTCGAGCCAGGAGAACAGGTAGGGCATAGGCGGTCGCGCCGTGATCGGCACCTCGGTCCGGTGACTGGCAAGGGTGGTCATCGAGCACTCCTCTCGTTCGGTCGGCAGCGCTGGCGTGCCGTCGGACGCCCATTCCACGAGAGATGGGGCCGCGGGTTCAACCGAGAAGCGGTCCATGGACGGGCATTGGACGTCCATGGACGCGACGCCTGCGTTGGCGGCACGAGGGGCCGTGCTCAGCACAACGCTCTGATGGCGTCTCCAGAGACATCAGCCATGACCGTGACGCGATTTCGTCCGGCGTGCTTGGCCTGGTACATCGCGGTGTCGGCGAGGGCGATCACGGACTCCACGGACTGACCGGGCTCGAGCATTGCGACACCGATGCTGACGGTTGCGGTGACCGAGTGCTCGAGGATCAGCATCGGCTCGGCGACTGCGGCACGGATCTTCTCGGCCACCGCGACCGCGTCTGCGACGTCGCCGACCCCGTCGAGAAGGATGATGAACTCGTCACCTCCCATCCGGGCTGCCTGGTCGCCGGCACGGATGCCGGCGGTGATGCGAGCCGCGACCTGCCGCAGTACCTCGTCACCGACGATGTGCCCGAATCCGTCGTTGACGGGCTTGAGCTGGTCAATGTCGCAGAAGAGCAGCGCCAGGCGTGTGCCCTCGCGGGGCGCGTGCGAGGCCGTGGAGGCGATGCGGGCCAGCATCTCGCCGCGGTTGAGCAGGCCGGTCAGATTGTCGAGGCGGGCGCGTCGAGAGAGCTCCTCCTCGGCAGCGACGAGGTCGTCGATGGTTCGGAAGCGCTCGATGAAGCCGTCCTGGTGACCCGACTCGTCGAGCAGCGGGCCCGCATGCCCTTCGACCCAGTGGAACACGCCGTCGCGTCCTTGGACGCGGAATCGATGGAGCACCGGGGTGCCGTCGAAGCTGTCCGACCATGAGTGGAGCGATGCGGGAACGTCCCGCGGATGAGTGAAGTCCTGGAGTGGACGACCCAGCCATTCATCCGGGCGCCACCCGACAGTGGCCTCCAGCGATGGCGACGCCCATGCGATCTCGCCCCCACGGATCCAGACGATCGCATCCGTCGCGTTCTCCGCGAGGAGGCGGTAGAGCCGGTCCTCCTCGATGTCGGTGACCGTGGAGGTCTGCTCTCCCAAGGTCACCTCCGAGGCATCCACGGCACCTGGTCTCCCGCTGCGCATACCACCAGCATCGGTGTCAGTCATTCTCATCTCCTGTCGGAGCCAGGGGCTGCACGTCCATTGGATGGCCACCTGCGAAGCCGAGCATGCGCTGCTCGCGGCTGCGATGTCGCTCCGGGTGGATGGTCACAGGGTCACCATTGGCCCCACGCCACCGACTGGTCGACTCCAGGTCACGGTCGGAAGGACATGGCAACGCCACGCCCGGCCATGGCACGTCCATGACCGGGCGTGGCCCGCACGTCATCCTGAGGTCGCCTGGGTGAGCGCCTTCGACGCGTCGAACTGCGGCGTCAGCAGCCCGAGAGCGTCTGCTCTGCGCGGATGGTCGTCCGCTGGCCGTTGTCGGCGACGACGACGATGCGCAGGGTGTCCTTCATCCTGCTCGAGGAGTCGCACGTCAGGACGGCGGTCCATTCATCCTGGTCTGCCGTCTCCTCCCCGACGAAGTTCGCCTTGTAGTCCAGCTCCGCGTTGTACTCGTTGGGCCGGTACACCGTGACCGACGTGATGCCGCGCTTGGGTGCTCGATTCCCGGGCACGCTGGCCTTGATGTCGACGAACAGCTTGCCGGTCGACCCGCGTCGAAGGCCGGCGAGCTTGACCGTCGGAGCCTGGGCCGCCTCGGCGGTCGCGGTGGCTGTGGGAGTCGGCGTCGGAGTCGGTGTCGGTGCGGCTGTCTGTGTCGGAGCCGGTACGGCCGACTGCGTCGGAGCCGGTGTGGCGGTCTGCGTCGGCTCAGGCGTCGGTGTGGTCGCCTGCTGGTAGCGCTGCAGCGTCACGCGCAGCTTCTTCTGCTTGCCGGGCTTGGCGCCCGTGAAGGTGATCACCGCCTTGGTGAACACGCGCTGCCCGGCCTGCACCTTGGGCTTGGTCAGCAGCACGCGTGCGGGATAGGTCCGGAACGTGCCGGCGGCGCAGGTGGGCGTGCAGTCGTTGGCCTCGAAGGTGCCCGCACCCTTGGCCCGCCCGTTGGACCAGCCGGACCACGTCATCTCGGTCAGCATCGTGTTGGCATCCGCGCAGGAGAGGATCAGCTCGGTCGGCTTCCTCTCCAGCGATCCGCAGTCGTTGACGCTCGTCAGGCCCGCGGCGGAGGCGCTGGGCATGACGGTCGTGATGGTGCCCGTGGCGATTGTGGCGGCGGCCACGGCCACCGACAGGGCGCGAATGGGTGTCTTCACTGCTGTCTCCTCGTCCGGGGCCCGCTGTCGTGCTGGCCACGTCCCCGAGGCTATGCCCGGAGGGTCCATCGACGGCCGCTGGAGGCTGAACTGGGGGGCCAGTACCCCGATAGCAACGGCGGGGACCAGTTCAGAGCGGTACGCGGCCGGGCGAAAGGGTACCTGCCCTGCACGCTCGCGCCCTAGGCTCGCGTCGTGTCCACGAGTTCCGCGGAGACCAGCCCCAGCCGGTCGGAGGACGCCCGACCGGAGGTGCAGCCGGGCCTGGAGTCCAACGCAATCGGCTTCCTCGATGCGGTCTCCATCGGGCTCAATGCGACGTCGCCGGCCTACTCCCTGGCCGCAGTCCTGGGGCCCATCGTGGTGCTGGTGGGGGTGGCCGCCCCCGGTGTGCTGTTCGTGTCATTCGTGCCCATGCTGCTGATCGCGAGCGCCTTCTACTTCCTCAACCGCGTCGATCCCGACTGCGGGACCACGTTCTCGTGGGTCACCCGGGCTATGGGCCCGTGGTTCGGGTGGATGGGTGGCTGGGCTATCGCCATGACCGGTGTCCTCGTCGTGGGCTCACTTGCCGACGTTGCCGTGCGCTTCCTGCTGCTGGTCTTCGGCCTCGACGATGCGGCATCAAACAACACCCTGGTCACGGTGCTCGCGATCGGGCTCATCGTGCTGATGACGTGGATCTGCGTCGTCGGCACCGAGGTCTCTGGGCGCGTCCAGACCTGGCTCAACTTCGCGCAGATCGCGGCGCTGCTCATCTTCATCGCCGTTGCGCTCGCCCGTGGGCTCTCGGGCAACGGGCTCCCGGGCGGTGAGACTCCCGCGCTGTCGTGGCTCAACCCCTTCGCTCAGGGCACTGCTGCCCTGAGCGCTGGGCTGCTGCTGGGCGTGTTCGCCTACTGGGGCTGGGAGTCGGCGGTCAACCTGAACGAGGAGACCACGGACTCGGCAAGCACGCCGGGACGAGCGGCCATCCTCTCCACGGTGATCCTGCTGATCACCTACATCGGAACGGCCGTGGCAGTGCTCGTCCTCGTCGGCCCAGCGTTCCTCGCGGATAACGCGGGAGAGGAGGAGATGGTCTTCGCGCTGATCGCCCGAGAGGCGCTGGGGGGCCTGGGCTGGATCGTCCTGCTCGCGGTGTCGATGTCCGCCATCGCATCGACTCAGACGACGATCATCCCGGCCTCGCGGACCGCCCTGTCCATGGCTCGGAGGGCTGCCTTCCCCGCCTACTTCGGGCGGATCTCGGCCCGGCACCGGACTCCGGCCGTCTCCACGTGGTGGGTCGCCGTCATCGCCATCATCTGGTACGTCGTCGTCAGGCAGATCAGCGAGAACGCGCTGTTCGACTCCCTCACGGCCCTGTCGCTGCTCATCGCGTTCTACTACTCCCTCACGGGGTTTGCCTGTGCGGTCTACTACCGGCGTCTGCTGCTGCGCAGCGTCAAGGGCTTCCTGCTGATCGGCGTGGGCCCCGTTGTCGGCGCCGTGATGCTCGCGTGGCTGCTCGTGCTGTCGGTCATCGCGATGTCCAACCCCGAGAACTCGTACAGCGGGCAGTCGTGGTTCGGCGTCGGTCCACCCCTGGTGATCGGGATCTTCCTGTTCGCTATCGGTGCTGTGTTCATGGTCGCTTCACGCGTCGCCGGTACCCGATACTGGCAGGAGCGACCGAGCACGGTCGAGGACGATGAAGTTCCTGTGAGCGAGGGAGGTGATGCCGCGTGAGCATCGTGGTGGGCTACGACGGCGGCGATTCCTCCGGTCGAGCACTGGAGGCTGCCATCACCCTCGCGCAGGACCTGAACGAGCCACTCGTCATCGTCTGCGGAGTGGCCCCGGCCGGTGGCGTCGGTGAGGAGTATCGCGCGGTCGAGGATGCCGTGGTCGAGGTCCTCGCCCCCGCAGTCGAGCAGGCTGTCGAGCTTGCGCGTTCGCGCGGTGTGACGGCGGATTCGGTGCTCGTCGACGCAGGGCCGGTGGACGCCCTCGAGGCGGTTGCCGAGGAGCGATCCGCGCGCATGATCGTCGTGGGCTACGGGAGCGCAGGACACATCCGTGCAGCGCTCTTCGGGGCCGTGGCCCATCGGATGTTCCAACGTTCGACGGCTCCCGTGCTCGTCGTTCATTCATGACGGGGGCCCCGACGCGCCCGATCTCGGTACCGGGCTACCTCGTGCTCGGCGCGTTGACGATGATCACGCCGCTGGCCACGAACCTCTTCGTCCCTGCCCTGCCGGCGATCGCTGCAGCATTCGGATCGACTCCAGCGGATGCGCAGTTGACCGTCTCCGCGACGCTCATCGGCATCGCACTCGGGCAGCTGATCATCGGCAGCATCAGCGATCGGCTGGGTCGACGGATGCCTGCCCTGATCGGCACCGGCGCCTTCGTCGTCCTCAGCCTGCTGTGTGCGGTCGCCCCGACGCTGCCCATCCTCGTCGGGCTCCGCTTCTTGGAGGGCTTCGCCGGCGCATCCGGAGTCGTGCTGGCGCGGGCCTCGATCCGCGATCGCACGTCCGGGCGATCAGCCGCTCAAGCACTCTCGCGCCTGCTCGTCGTGGCGGCTATAGCGCCGGTGATCGGGCCGTTCCTCGGAGCCCTCGTCCTGCAGGCCATCGACTGGCATGGCGTCTTCGTCGTACTAGCGTGCATGGGGGCCATTGCGTTCGGCCTGTCGCTGCGGTGGTTCCCGGAGACATGGCACCGGCGCACAGTCGATGAGGCGAAGCGCGCGCAGGAGTCGCTTGCTCGGCAGGAGCTCGTGCGCGACCCGCGATTCTGGGCGATGGTCGGCGTCACGGCGCTCCTGGGCCTCATCAGCTTCAGCTGGTTGTCGACCGGCTCGTTCTTCCTCACGCAGCAGTACGGCGTCGGTGCTGTCGAGTACTCGATCATCCTGGGGCTCTCGTCCGCAGCCTTCCTCGTCAGCGCGTGGATCAACTCCCGTGCCGTCATCGTCATCGGCCCGGTACGGGCCCTCGTTCGCGGCCTGGTGATCGTGTCGGCCGCGGCCGTCGTCCTGGTGCTCGGCACCCTGGCCCACTGGCCGCTTCCGGTCGTCGCAGGCTCGGCCATCGTGTCTGTGGGAGCCTTCGGCGGAATGATCGCCAACGCCCAGGCGATCGCCATGGACAGGCACGGCAATGCTGCGGGAACCGCATCAGCATTCCTCGGCAGCTCCCAGTTCCTCCTGGGCGCCCTCGTGCCGCCGGTCGTCACCGCTGCCTTCGGTGCGACGTGGGCGATGGGCGCCACGATGCTGGTCGGTGCGATGGGAGCACTGCTCCTGACACTGGGCGTCTCGCGACAGCGCGCGAGGTAGGGTCGCCTGCGTGCCGACGAACCCTGACCGCTCCGCCTACTTCCCGGCGATCGAGAAGAAGCACGGCCAGCCCATGTCCTACTGGTTCGACGTCATGGCCGAGATCTCTGACCGCAAGTACCCCGAGCAGATGGCCTACCTCCAGGAGAACCACGGATTCAGTCGAGCGCATGCGAACGCCCTAGTCCTGTATTCGCGAGGATCGACGACATCGCGTCGCTTCGCCACACTCGACGACTATCTCGCCGGGGTCGACGACCAGAAGGGGGCGACCGTGCGCGCCATCTTCGCCGCCATCACCGCCAAGTACCGCGACCTGGAGACTGTGATCGCCTGGAACCAGCCGATGCTCAAGCAGGGCAACGAGTACGTCATCGGTGTCTCCGTCGCGAAGCAGCACATCCTCATCGGGCCCTGGGGCAACGACGTCATCGCTCGCTTCGCTGACCGTCTCACCGGGTACGAGACCAACAAGAAGACGATCCGGGTTCCTGTCGACTGGAAGCCCGACGCGAAGCTGCTGCGCGACATCGTGGCCTCTCGCCTTGCGGAGATCGAGGCCTGAGCAGTCCTCTGGAGATCGACCTACGTGTCAGTGGCCGACGCCCATGTGCCAGTCCTTCTGGAGCTCCTGCCTGCGCAGCCAGTGCAGCTCGCAGAGGTCGTCGGCGAAGACCTCGTGCTCGCAGAGTCGGCACATGAGTTCCATGGCGTGGCTGCCATCCCCTTCCGGGCTCGAGAGACTCGGATCGTCAGACTAGACCTCGACGTTGCGCCGGCCAGGCCTTCGGCACCTGCCTAGGATGACGCTGTGAGCCTGCGGAGCGGCATCCCCTTCCCCACCTTCCCCTCGATCGAGGTCGGCCCGATCAACCTGATGACGTTCGGGATCTTCGTGGCCCTCGGTGTCCTGGCCGGGATCTACGTCGCTGCGCGGAGGAATGAGCGCTTCGGCATCCCTCGTGGAGAGACCGAGCGCGTCGCCATCATCCTCGTCGTCATCGGCTTCATCGGCGCGCGCCTGCTGTGGGTGGCAACGCACTGGAGTGACATCGACTCACCCCTCGACATCATCGCGGTGTGGGATGGCGGCCTGCAGTTCACCGGTGGCTTCATCACGGCCATCCTCGTGGCGCCCCTCGTCACGCGCCGCTGGCCCAAGGACAGGCGCTGGGAGCTGCTCGATGGCGCGGTCCTCGGGCTCGCCGTCGGGCAGATGATCGGTCGGCTCGGGTGCGTTGCCGTCGGAGAGCACCTCGGCGGTCCGACCGACTTCTTCCTGGGCTGGACGTACACCGGCGGGGTCGTCATCGAGGGTCCGCTCGAGGAGGGCGTCACGTACCACAATGCGGCGCTCTACGAGTTCCTGTGGCTCATCCCCATCATCCTCGTGCTGCTGTACCTCGACCGTCGCAAGGTGCCTGCGGGCGTCATGGCCGGCACCTTCGCCGTGATGTACGGACTCTTCCGCTTCCTGACGGACTTCGTGCGCATCAATGACCGCACGCTCTATGGCCTCACGGGTGCCCAGTACATGACGATCGTGCTCACCCTCTTCGGCGTGTTCGTCATCTGGTACTCGCTGCGACGGGCGCGCATGGACCGCAGTGAGCCTGAGGGCGAAGTGGTCGCCGGCGTTCGCTCGGATGACGCTCCCTCCGCCTGACGGGTCCGCGGACGCGCTGGCGTCCACGCAGACCGCGCGGGAGTCGCGGCGCCGCTCGTGGCTCCGCTGGGGGCTCGGCATCCTGGCCCTCGTCGCCTTCAATGTCCTCGTCTACCTGCTGCTGGGCACGCCGTTCGCGCAGGATGCCATCGCGCGGCTCCAGGGCCTGGAGGTCCTCGGTGCCTTCGTCCTGGCGCTCCTCACGAACCTGACCGTGGCACTTCCCGTGCCCTACAACCCGATCGTCCTGCAGATGATGGAGGCCTCGGACGTCCCGTGGCTCATCGCCCTCGTCGTGGCCCTGGGGGCAAGCCTGGGTGAGGTGAGCGGCTACCTGGCCGGGCGGGCAGGCAAGGGCAGCTTCACGGGCACACGCTTCGGCGACTGGGTCGGACGCCAGTTGCAGCAGCCCATGCGGGCCTACTGGGTGATCGTCGCGGTGTCGGCCCCACCGTTCCCGGCATTCGACATCGCGGGCATGGCAGCAGGTGCCCTGGGCGTGCGGTGGTGGCTGTTCTTCGGTGCGGCATTCACCGGACGACTGCTGCGGTTCATGCTGTTCGCCGCCTTCACAGTCTGGGTGACGACCTAGCGCGCTGGCGGCCGGCGGCTCAGCGCTGTCGCGATGCCGGAGAGGCCGGCCCCGACCACGATCACCCCGGGAACATTCATGGAGTTCACCAGCGCAGGCTATCGAGTGGGTCTGCCCTCTACACTCGCAGAGCACGCGGTGCCCGCGTCGACGACGAGCACGCAGGGGGAGGCCGAATGGGCGAGTCCGGACCGTCACGCAGGGTGCCGTCGCGCCGACGACACGATCTGGTCGACTCCGAGGCGATGCTCGGCATGGTCCGCTTCCTCATGACGCGACCGACGTGCGAGCAGGTGTGCCAGCAACTGGTGCTTGACCTCTTCGCCCGTCACGAGCCTCGGCAGGCGGTCATCTCCCTCTTCGGTGTCGATGGCTCCCTGCACGTCGTGGGGGAGTTCGGCCTGACTGCTGATCAAGTGGCAGCTGTGACGAGCATGTCCCTGTGGGACGCCGATCCGATGGCGGATGCGGTGCGCACGGGCGAGGTGATCATGGTCGACGGAGCTGCCCGGATAGGGGAGCGCTATCCCCGGATCTCCGCAGGCATGTCCGGGCCACCCGCACTCGTGGCCTGCCCCCTGACGCTGCCGAACCAGCGTGTCGGTGCCCTGCGGATCGGGTTCACGGCACTGCCGGAGCCCGCCACCCTGAATGCGGACCTCGGCGGCGTCTCGGCCGTTCTCGCGCTGTACCTGTCGATGCTCATGAGCATTGCCACGACACCGGATCGTGCCATCGAGATCCTCGGTGCGTCGGATGCTGCGCGTGGCTTTCCGGCAGGGGAGTTCGGGGTGCTCCAGCGGTCCGCCCCGGCGTCCAAGCAGCCACCCACCTCCCTCTCCGAGCGTCAGGGCCAGATCCTGGCGCTCATGGCGCAGGGCATGACGAACTCGCAGATCGCCAAGCGCATCGGCTTCAGCGAGTCGACGGTCCGCCAGGAGACGATGATGATCTACCGGTACTTCGGTGTGGGAGGTCGTCAGGAGGCAGTGAGGATCGCGCAGTCGCGCGGCCTCCTCGACCCGCCCGCGTCCTCGTGACGTGACCGGGGGTGACGGCGCCGGGGACGACCGGACGGACTCCCTGATCGGTCATTGGACGCCCGGCGGCTTGAGACCCGGGTGATGACGACGCAGGCTGGTGGCAGGTCGGCATCAGTAGTGCCGGCTCGGTCCCGCGAAGCGTCCCCCCTCCTCTCGCGGGACCCCCGGGACCCGTCCCCCCGCCGACGGCGGGACGGGTCCCGATCTCCGGGTCGGTCATGACCGGGCGTGGCGTGACGGGGCAACGAGGACCCCTGCGCTCGTACCCTGAGGACCATGCATCGCGTGCGTCCTGCTCTGGTGATCGCTGTGCTGAGTGCACTGGCGCTCATCGTCGCGCTGCTGTGGCTGTTCGCCCTTCCGGCGGATCAGGGCGCGGTTGACGCCGTGGGAGCACGACCGACCCCCGCGCCGACGGATATCCAGGAGGCGTCAGTCGCGAACGGGCCTGTCACGTCGTCAACCCCGACAGCTATTCCGACGGGTTCACCATCCCAGGCCTCGTTCCCCGTGCCGCGACGGCTGGCCATCAGGGCCATCGACGTGGACACGCGCATCCTGCCGGTCGGCCTTGAGTCCGACGGCGCGATCGAGATTCCTGCCGACATCCGACTCGTGGGCTGGTACGAACTAGGGGTCCCGCCAGGCGCCGATCGTGGCTCGGCCGTACTCGTCGCCCACCGAGATGGGCGCGAGCAGGGGCGTGGGGTGTTCTACGACCTCGGTCGACTTCGCCCTGGAGACGACATCGTCGTCCGCGATGATGCAGGCGAGGCGCTGACGTATTCAGTCGTGGCACGAGAGGCCATCCGCAAGCGTGGCCTGCCCTACGAGGAGCTCTTCGCCGTGGATGGGCCGCCTCGACTCACGCTGATCAGCTGCGGCGGGGAGTACGACGCCTCGCGAGGGGGCTACCAGGACAACATCGTCGTGACCGCGATCCCAATGGAGCAGTCGGGCTGACTGCGCTTTCGATGGAGCAGTCGGGCTGACTGCGCTATCGATGGAGCAGTCGGGCTGACTGCGCTCAGGTCGCGCAGTTCTTGGCCAGCGCGCGCACGCCCGCGACGTCGCCCGGCCCGAGAGCGAGCCTGCCGTCGACGAGGTCAGCCATCACCTGGGAGGCGTCCTTGGTGTGGCCGAGGCCGAGGACGTGGCCGAGTTCGTGCAGGATCAGCGCCCTGCTGTCCCGCCTGTCGGCAGTGCGGATGTAGTCGGAGTTGAAGATCGCCGTGCCCGTCGTGATCTCGTTGCGTGAGGCGAGAACGCTGCTTGGCGAGCCGAGGCCGACCGTCGTCGACGTGAGTCGGTCCGTGGTGCGGTCGGGCAGGAAGGACACCGCGATGTGTCGCTCACGGGGAGCCGCGCCGTTGCGCAGCGTGAAGCGCGCCTCATCGAACTTCAGGCGCTCCTCGCCGGCGAAGGCGAACCTGAGCCCCGACGCCTTCGACCACTGGTCCAGAGCCCACCGGATGTTCGCCACCTGATCACGGGCCTGTGCTGGCGTGAGTGCCGATGCGTCGACGCTCCAGGTGATGGGAGTCGGGCAGGTCGACCATCCCGCCCCGGTGAAGCGCGGGTCAGTCGTGGTGAAGATGGAGCTGTAGGAGTCCTCGGCCGCCTGGGCTGCACCCGGCAGGACGTAGGTCGATGCGACGACAGCAACAACGAGTGCGGCGGCCCAAGACCGGCGAATTGTGCGGATCCGCATGCCCATCCAGACCACCTCCTGCCGTAACTTCCGCCTCTCCAGTGTCCCTGACCGGTCATGACCGGTCAACTTCAGCGACGCTGCTGTCGCGTGATGTGCTCGTGATCACGTGTGACGGGTGGGGCGCGGATCCTGACCAACATGCTCGGGCGATTCCGTGGACTGCGGGTCCCGGTCGGATCACAATGGAGGGGTCAGACGCTCATCCGTATCGACATCGTGAAGGAGCGCATCATGAAGACCGCCGACTCTGGCCGGAACCGACTCACCCGTACTGCCGCGAAGCAGGTCCCCCATCGTTCCCACGAGCGCTTCTACGCGGCGCGCGCCGATGTGAAGCGCGCCTGCGAGGACCTCATCCACCTGCTGCGCATGTCGACCGCGCACCAGGTCGTCGTCACCGACTTCATGACTGCGGTGATGCGGGTCGAGCACGACCTCCATGCGCTCGCCCCGGACGAGCCGAAGGTGACGTCTGCTGTGCGGGAGATGGGCAAGGAGGTCCAGCACCTGCAGGTTGCGCAGACCTGGGTCGCCGCTGCGGATCGCGTCCTCGATCGACTCGGCACTCGTGCGTCGCATGGCCAGCGCGATGCGCTCCTGGAGGCGCGCGAGCGGGTGATGTGGTGCGTGCGGGCCCAGCACTGGGATGGAGAGCTCACGTCGACGACAACGCAGCTCCAGGCCCTCGTGCAGGAGGCGGAGGCCACGGCTGCACGTGTCGCCTCCTGAGTCGATCCCGCGTCAGCTGAGGGCACCCACGGGCAGGCGGGTCTCGATCGCCTGCCCCGCTGCGGACTCGATGCGGTATGCCGCGGCAGTGGGGTAGGCATCCGCATCGTCGCAGATGACCTCGATCGGATCCGTGCCCTCGTAGAGGATGCCGACGCGGTCATCCGTCGCAAAGGATGTCGGCAGTGCTCCCGAGGCGACGATCGCCTGCAGGAGTGGCCTGCGCTGCTCCTCGGAGTCGTAGTGGACGCCGTTCCCGTAGGGCAGCAGACCAAGGGCGTTGTCCACGACCTGGAGCTGGGTGCCGAAGGAGTCCGTGGGGCCGCCGACGTGCCAGCAGATTGAGCCCGCGCTCACCCCCGCGAGCACCGCGCCGCGCTCCCACGCGTCGTGCATGGCCTCGTCGACGCCGTGCAGGCGCCACAGGGCGAGCAGGTTCGCGACGCTGCCGCCCCCGACCCAGATGACGTCCGCGGCCCCGAGCGCCTCGCGGGGAGTCCGATTGGGCTGCGGGAA
>Ga0129333_10002280_pt1 | contig 17781 bp, 15 predicted proteins | sample CPB6_08_DNA_FD_94474 | JGI IMG/M metagenome (GOLD analysis project Ga0129333, IMG submission 94474) | Freshwater to marine salinity gradient microbial communities from Chesapeake Bay, USA - CPBay_Sum_0.6_0.8_DNA | ecosystem: Environmental > Aquatic > Marine > Coastal | place: USA: Chesapeake...
ATAATATTATTTGTTTGTTCTACTTCTGGTTCTTCATTAAGCATTGCTTGCTGAATTTCCTTTACCTCACTTTTCACTTGTACTTTAGTTGGGAAGTAGTTCTCGCGTAGTACTGCGAGTTTTTCTTCAAAATCACCTTCTGCGGTGAACTCCACGCCCTCTGCGAGCGACTTCATTTTTGCTGCTTGGACTGCTGTGAGTCCTTCGCAGAAATTATCAATTGCTTTTTCTTTCTTGACTGCATTCAACTGCTCTTGAAGATCAGCGATTGCAACGTTTTGTGCTTCAATATGTTGATGGACTGTATCGACATATTCACCTGCTTGTTCAAGTTCTGCTGCAAGTGTTTCTGCAACATCAACTTTCTCTTCAGGAATTTCGATATAGTGCTCTTGGAACAATGCACGTAGACCAGAGATAAAGTCTTCAGCGAGTTCAGCACGTAGTCCTGTCTCGATGGCAACTTGATTCTCAGTCATCCATTGCTCAACAACATAATTGAGATACTCATCAACTTGTTCTGTTAGTTGATCTTTGATCTCATCATATGCTTGGGCAAGAACGGCATCGTTCTGTTCCATAACTTGTTCGAGAATGCTTTCAACGCGAGAAGACACAGCTGATTCGAAAATCAAAGTGGCTTTTGCACGGAATTCTTCGGAAAGAGACTCGCCGTTGAAAAGAGCATCAACATCTTCTCTCATGTTTCCTTTGAATTGCTTTACCGCTTCTTTAATAGCGAGCATTCTCTCTTCACGAATTTGCTCTTCGGTAAGTTCTGTTGTTTCCATTGTTGTTTCTTCTCCGTTTACTTCATTCATGTTAGAGTCCTCAAATTGTTCATTTACTCTTGATCCTGGTTTCTTGTATCCAAGTTCTTTGATTTTGAAAGCCTGTCCGACACCACCAGCAAGCCCACCAACGATATGTGCGATCTCGTTTGGAATTGCTTTTCTTAGTTTGGTCTTTTCTCCTGTTGGAGTTCTGAAAATACCAACACCTGCTTTCTCTGGTGTTGTTGGTGCTTCTTCTTCATACCCATAATCTTCTCTTTCACCAGCATCGCCACGAGCAATCGGATTTGCTTCCCATGTCGACAAATAATCCCACTTGTTTCCACCAGGTGTCACTGACTGCTGAGCAGGTGTTACTGCTTGAGTTGGTTTGTCTGAAACTGCAGTTGCGGCAGGAGGTGCAACAACTGGACGCTGCTTTTGATTTGCAGTAGTTGATGTTGCAGCTTTTGGAGCAGCAACAGGAACCACATTTTTCTGAACAACGCTTACAGGCTTACCAGTGACACTTTTTGTGCCAAGAATATAATCACTATAAATTTGTTTTTGTCTATCTGTAAATATAGATCTTGTTGAAGGTTGTTTTGTTGCTACGGTTTTTTTCGCAGCAGGTGCAGCCTTCGTTGGTTCAGGAATCAATCCTAATGTTGCACCAGATGCAGCACCTTGAAGTGCATTCAATGCTTTCTTTCCTGTTGTTGCATTTGGATCAACGTCCCAACCCTTCTTAGCGTCATATGCTGCAAGACCAGCAGTTACTGGTAGAGCAAGTTTTCCTGCAACTCTACCAACTGTCTTAAGTGCAGCACCAGCTTTTGATTTATTCACAATTTTTGCAGTTGTTGCGCCAGCTTTGTCTGATGCTGACATTTTTGCAGCCTTTGGACCAGACGCAGTTTTCTTACCAGCAGCAATTAATGCTTTACCTGCTTTACCGACAGCAACACCAGCACGTGCTAATGGACCGACAAATTCATTGAGTGCTTCAATCTCTTCTTCAGTGAGTGAACTAATGAATGCGTCTAATTGTTCTTCATTGAGTGTTGATAGTTCATTTAGAAGTCCATCAGTTTCTTCAGCAACATTTCTTACAGCAGCACCGCTTCGTGCAGCTGCTTTATTTGCTCTGACACCCTTCATGAAATTCTTTGGACTATCTGCATCCTCTTCTTCTCTTTCTTGTGGTGTTGTTTGAGCAACACGTGTTGGTTGCTCAACTTCATCCTGCTCTGGCGCTTCATCAGAACCTTCTTGATCTTCATATGATGCTGCCTTTGTACGAGTTGCTGCTTTATCAGCAGCTGCAGTAGCAACATCACGTGCAACATTTCCTGCTGCGTCAGATCCAGTTCTTTGTTGAATGGCATCGCCAATTCCACCAGCAATTCTGCCAACTACTGAACCGATAGCGCCAGTTTTTGCGCCTTGACTAAAGCTGCCGCCTAGTGCTTTATTTGCAATACCGCCAGCAAGAGCATCTGCTCCTGTTTGACCAATTGCAGCAGAACCAGTGGCTTTTGCCAAACCACCAGCAACTTTATTGACGATTGGTGAAGCAAGACCAGTTACTGCACCCAACTTGGCACCTTGTGAGAATTTACCACCTTGTAACACGCTTGATACGCCACCTTGTAGCGCACCCTTACCTGCTGAAAGTGCTGCCTTACCAAGTACAGATGAACCGAGTTTTGATGCGCCAGCAGAAACTGCTTTACCAAGCGCACTACCTGCAATCTTTGATCCAATTCCACCCAATACCTTACCAGCAACTGCACCAAGTGCGGTGCCAACGCCAGGAACAAATGAAAGAACTGGAGCAACTTTGCTAACAACTTTAAGTGCTGACTTGCCAACTTTCTTGAGTGCTTTACCAATCTTCTTGAAGAAGCCTTCATTTAATGAAGCAAGTTGGATTGCGTAAACTAATTCTTGTTCGTTTAAACTGCCGAGATAATTGCCGACGTCTTCTTCTGATAGAGCATCCATTTCAGAAACGAATGCATCTGATTGTTCTTTTAGAACTTCAAATTCCTCATCTGTAAGTTCTTGATCGCCAAACTCTTCAACGATACTTTCTAGAAGAATATCGATAGTTTTTTCTTCACCAATCTCTTCAATAAGAGTTGATACAAATGCTTCTTGAACTAATTCTGCGCCGTGTTCGTTTACATATTCTTCCATGATGGCGCTAAACACAGCTGAATCACCGTGCTCAACAATGAGGCTTTCCATCATTGCTTCTGGCTTTTCTTCTTCCTCTCCCTCTTCCTCTTCTTCTTCTTCTTTCTCTTCAGTTTCTTCTGATTCGTTTTCGACTGTCTTCATTTCTTCAGCAGGAGCTCCAGGCTGACCTGGTTTTGGCGATGCTTCCATCGACTGAGATGCTGCATCACCAACAGCGGTGACGTCTCCTGTTGTCATTTCTCCACCTAAATCTGTTGGCGGATTCATTAACATGTCTGACATAGGCAAAGGTTCTTTGCCTGCATTTGCAACAGAGGCTGCAAGAATTTCTGCTGCTGATTCATGTAATGATTTGTGCTTCATTTAAAACTCCTGAAGAGGTATTATTATTTATAAAACTTATAACTTTGACAAAAAGTTCTCAAAGATCTTCAAAGAGATGTCATCGAGTTGTTTTTGCTTTGCTGTTTTGATTTCTTCATAGTATGCGTTTACATCAAGTTCTTTGACTAAACCGTTATCCCACACCCACTCTTTACCTTCCATGATTCCTTGAACAAAAGCACCTGGAGCTGATGGATCTGCAACAATATCAGCTGCAGTAGCGAGATAGAAGTCTGGTTGAACAATGTTTACACCACCTTCGTTTTTGAGAGAACCCATTCCGCGCGAAGAAACGCCGAGAGTAGCCCCTGCTTCCATCAAATTCTTGGCAATTTTACCCATAGGCGTGTCAAGAACTTTTGCCTTACCTTCAAAGACGTTTCCGTTCTTTGTGATGTTGGTGATCATATGAGAAACGCGCTCTAAATTAATCGTTGGAGACTCTGGATGTCCGAGCTCGCCGAATGCGCGATTCTTATCAACGTACTCTTTCATATAACGATTTACTTCATTTTCGAGAACGCTAACTGGATATGAGCGCCCATTACGATTCTTTGTTTCAGCAACAAGAAATGGACCTTGAATGTAAAGTGTCTTCACACCGTTATTGTCTTCGGTGATATACTTTACTTCTTCGACTGTTTCTGTAATCAGTTTCATTTTACTATTCCTTTAATCCAAGAGATGCTCTTTTTCTTAATGAGCGTTTTCTTTTCATTATAGCACGAGACATCTTTGCTTTTCTTTTAATTTTACCAATACGAGCGCCACGTTTTCTGCGAAGTCTTTCAGCAGCAGACATACGCTTGAGTTTGCCACCACGAATTGTGTATCCTTTTACAGCAGATACTTTTCTGCGTCGCTGCACTTTACCACCACGAACACGAGCCTTGATTATTTTTGTACGACCTTGACGCATCACATTTGGATTGCGTTTTGCTTCATCAAGTTGCTCTGTTTCTTCATGAATTGCATAATGCTGTTGACGTAGATCTTCAGCATTTGACATATTTGGGAGTTTACGATAAAGATTTGCGATAACTTGCGAAGAAAGTTTTGTATTCTTCATTGCAGCGCGACCAGTTTTCTTTGCAGAACCTTCGTCGGCTCCATACTTTATCATCGCGTTTGCGCCGATTTGTCGTGCAATGTTATCTTTCTTTTCTTTATTTTCTTCGTTGCGCTCATTGAGTTCAACTGGAACATTTAATGCAATGGCATTCTTATATGCATTTAATTTTTGTTGCGCAAATTGATTAAGTGTTTTATATAATTCTTCTTTAATATTCGAACGGTCGACATAGTTCTTTAATTCTTTTGATTTGACAATACGAGGATTTAGATATTGCATAATCTTAATTCGTAATTCGTTCTTTTGCTCGTCTTCTTTTTTCTTAGCAATATCTTCTTCGTCTTCAATTTCGTTAACGTCTTCCAAATCTTGAGCAGGCATTTCTTCTGCAATGACCTTATTGATTTTATCAATCATAGTGTCTGTTGATTTGATTTTGTACTTTTTCATTTGAATTTTTTCTTTTCTATCGACGAGTTTTTGTAGATTTGATCCCTTCCCTTCCTCAAAGTCAGGAGAGCCAAAACGATCTTCAAAATTTTCTGTTCCTGTTTTCATTCAATGAGTGATGCAAATTCTTTTACTTTGTCAAATGTTTCTTTGCTTTCAAGAATCATATCTGAAAGTCTTTCTTTATTTTGTTCGTTTAAACTATCAAATACTTTCTTAATTTTATCCATTACAACTTTTTCAACAAGAATCTCTTCTCCTGTTGAGAAAATAACTGGAACTGTTTCTTCGTTCACATATCCTGCAGCAGCGGCAGTTGCTGCACGCAATCCACCAACTTTTGCACCAGGCTTGAGTGTATTTACAGTACTGAATCCTGGAGCAAATGCATCATATGGAACTGGGAATGAAAGACCATATTTGTTATCGATGTAGAGCACAACACGCTTCCCATCTGGAAACATACGAAGTGCTAATCGTTTTAGAAGAAGCATTGGAGGAGGATTAAATTCAGATTGTTCATTTATCATTTTATTCTCTTCCTTAATATCTCTTAGCACACGTCTGAATTGAGAATCTGGCGCATTTATTAGTAATGGAATTGGTACAACTTGATTAATTTTAGAAACAGCATCTTGTTTTTGGCGACCTAATTTTCTAAAAATATCAGAACTGCTTGCCTTCGGATTTTTTAATGATATATCAACATAATCTGAGACTGCTTTTGTTGCCATGGCAGCATTTAGATTCATCTTAAATTTGTTTTTAAGAGCAGGAATTCTATTCTGTAAACGGCTTTTGACAGATGTAGTTGGCTTCGAAGCCTTTGCTGCTTCTGTTAAATTCAAATTTTCGTTTTCTTTATCAGACATTTACTTCTGCTGCTGCCTCTGGTGCAGATTCTGCTGGTACGCTTTGTTCAACTTCAGCTGCAGCTGGCGTAGAAATAAAGTTAGATGCAACTTCAACCTTCTTTACTTCTAAAGCATCTGCAATCTTTGCTGATAATGCTCCGCTAAATGCTTCTGCTGCTGCATCTGCATTTTGAGAGAAAATCGCACTTAATAAATTTTCACTATTCATATTTACTCCAATATTTAGACAATTATTGCTGCGGTTGTTGCTGTGCTACTTGTTGCTCAGCGGCGGCTTGCTCAGGTGCTACTGCCTGTTGAGCGGGAGCGTACTGAGCCTGTATTTGCATAATCTGCTGATTCATAGCGGCTTCTTCTTGAGCCTTCTGAATTGCTTCTTGTTGTTCTTGCATTCTTTCAAGTTCGATTTGTGCGTCGATCTTATCAACTTCTTCTTCATCTAGATGTAGAACGTTCTTCTGCACCCATGCCTTGGAGAAGTATCTTCCAGTAAACTGCTCGACCTGCATCAACAATTGCATTCTAGAATTGATTAGATCGGTCTCGCGGAGTTCTGAGAAGTTATTGTCCTTCAAGAAATCGTAGTGAATCTTCTCGCGAAGTTCTTTCCACTCATCGATAGAGGCAATGCCTTTCAGAGCCAATTGACGTTCCATGAGTTCATCGAAAATAATGGTAAACTTAGAACGAAGTTTTTCGATAAACTTATTAAATTTAATTTCGTCGCGTGTAATTTCTTGTGTGCGACCGAGCATGAAACCTTGACCTGGTTCCAAACGAGTGATTGGAATATTCAATGATTTATAAAGTTTCTGTTCAAAATACTTGACGTCAGCCATTTCACCAAGATTTTGTCCTGGTGGTAGAGTGGTGATTTCTGTTGATTTACCCTCGCCACGACGTGGAATCCAAAAGTCTTCCATGATTGACATAAACTTACGATCGTCTTTGACTTCACCAGTGGTTGAGTCATACACAACTTTGTTACGGAACTTTGTCATAAAGTCGCGTAGATATTGATCTGCTTTGATACGTGGCATGTTACCAACGTCAATGTAGAATACACGACGTTCTGGTGCACGTGATAGGCGATAGATTACAACAGCATCTTCGACCATGCGCAACTGATTGAGTGGCTTGATGGCTTTGTGAAGATATGACAAAACCATTTGACGTTTTGGATCAAGCAATCCAGAATTTACGTTAACGATCGCGTCGATTGCAATCTTAAGAGACGCATCTCCAAGTGTGCTCACTGATTGTGTTCCTTGAACAGTTGCCTTATCATTGAACACATAGAATTCTTGTACGCCAGAAATGAGTTCAGCACCAGTTCTTGGGTCTTTTTTCTTTTCGACTGTGCGAACTTTTTTGATTTTTCTTGGGTCGATATAAACTAATTCTTGAATGCCAAGTTGTGGCTGAGCACGATCAACAAGGACTTGAAAGAATAATCTTCCGTCAATGTACCAGTCTCTGAAAAGACCAGAGCCATCGTTAGAGAAGTTAAGAAGTTTCAATATATTCTTAAATTCATCGCGAATGGCTTCTTTAATTTCTTCTGGCTGATCTAGGTCGTCAAGAATAATAGAAACTGATTTACCTGACTCATCGTGTACAATTGCTTCGTTTACAATCTCATCGATGGCAGATTCGAGTTCTGGTTGAAGCGCCATTTCTCTATAGCGAGAAACAAGATCAGCTTCATTCTTAAAACTGGCTTCAAGGTCAAGATATGTGCCGAAATAGCCACCTGCGCTGACTTCAATAGCACCATCGTCAGCAACAGGTGCAGTTATTTGCGGTTGAATATCTGTTTCTGGCTTTTTGCGTACAATCTCAAAGCCAAATAAATTAATACCTGCCATAGTTTACTCCGATTATAACAAAATCAATTACACATAAAAAATTATCTGGTCTTTGTGCCACCTTTTGGTGGTCCAGCAGGTCTAACTGGTCGAACGTTTGTATTTCTTCCAGCAGCTGTTTTACTCACAGGTGTAAGACCAAGAGGTTTAACTTGCGGATTTGACGTTGAACCAGGAGACTCCGATGGTCGTGGCTTTGGTCTGCCACGAAACTGGTTTCTCAATGTTCGAGCAGCACGAACACTAGCGTTAAAACTAGAAACTGTTCTTGTAATAGCGTTAACACCACGTGTAACGTTAGTAATCTTCCTTAAAAGACTATTAAGGCTGTTCATAGTTAATTCAATTATCCAACAAAGACTTCTGCAGAGTTCCAGTACTGATACTGGAATGTTACTGCATATTCTTCGATTGCGTCATTTGCGTCCCAGCTGACGTCGATTGGTGAGATATCTGTTGGGAACATATCAATGAATGTATATGACTTGATGATGTTTCCTTGCTTACCATATTGATAAACTTCAGCATCAAACGTATATTGGCTATAGAATGCTTCAGCAAGATTGGTTTCGTGTCCGTTAATTCTTGCCATCCACTCTTCCAATTGATTACGAATCACAAAGTCTTCATCATTGATTACAGTGATTGTCCATTCTGGGAATGTTCTGTTTCCTGCTACCTTTACAGTTCTGCCAAAGTAAGGAATTTCAATTGTTCCGACTGTAGAGCCTGGAAGCTGCGCAGTTTTTGCAGTAAAGGTGAGTTTTTGATCAAAGACTGGAATATTGACTTCAAACAGATTTGGACGTGCGCCGTCGAAAGGAAAATTTCCTTTAAAGTCTGTAATATTGAAAGGCATTGCGTTCTCCTGACTTTATATTATTTATTAGAATCTACCGACGACTTCATCAAATGATACACCAGTACGAACTGCAACAAAGTTTAGTTGGATGAAATTGATGCTGCGATTTGGCTTAACATAAATGTCACCAATAAACTCGTTACGATCGATCACATCTGATGTGTTGTTTGTTGAGTCACAAACAACTCTAAAGTCTGTGATTCCACGACGACCCTTAACTGTTCTCAAAAATGGTTCTACAATCGACACAAACTGCGATCTTGTAAACTCATCGTTAAATTCGAAGAGTTGTGCTTTCGCAGCACGAGCAATTGCTTTCTCGAGAGTAATAAACAATCTACGAACATTGATGCGATCAAATGCACTTGGCTTCGATAGCATTGTCTTATCGCCGAATAGTAGAGTACCCTCACCAGCAAATGATACGACAGGATTGACGCCATTCTTATAAAGCGTATCTCTGTCTGCCTTTACTGGATAGTATGCAAGTTTAATTACGTTCTTGATTTGACCACGTGATGCACCAGCTGGTGAGTACCATGAATCTCTTTCAAGGTCTGTGCGAACACAGAGACCAGCAACATCACCATTAAGTGGAATCCAACGATACTTGTCGTTGTACTTATCGTATTGATACTTCCAGCCGCTATCCATCACTGCGTATGAAGAGCTGACATTTGAAAGTGCATTCTTACGATAGTTAATTACATCATCAGTTGGTGTTGAAGATGTTACGTTTGCAAGAGTAGGTGATACAAACACCACACAATCCTTGCGAACTTCAGCAACACTGTTGATTGCATAGAGCTGGACTTGAGCATTTGCATCGCCAGTCATAACAAGTGATACATCGATCTGATCTGAGTCGATAAACTTGCTATATCCTGTTTGAACATTTGCTGCTACTGGGAATCCATCAGCACCACCACTGAGCGATACAGTGTGAATTGCTGCAACGTTAGCGATTTGAGCAAAAGTTTTGCCTGCTGCTATTGTACCCCAAGTTGCGGACGTATTTGCAGCATCTGGATGATCCATCCAGTAAATATACTTTGACTTTCTCCAAAGAACATCTTTGTAATAATTTGAATTACCAACGCTGTCTTTTGCGTCAGATGCCTTTGAGACGAATGGATAGGTTTCTAGAACAGTACCTGAGGTTCCTGTGAACAATCCGTCTTCATCGACAACTACGATGTGTAGTTCATCGTTTGCACCACTTACGTTTGAAACGAATGCTGAGGTGCCTGGAGCAGAATCGAAATAGTTCTTGTATGCCCATGAATTGAATGCAGTTGCGTCGGTGTTTGCCCAAACGCTAACCTTAAGAGAGTTGCCGAGTGCACCAGCGTATCTTGCTGCCCATGCGCCAGAATTTGCGGTGTTTGAAGAATAGTAAGATGTGAAATATTCATCTTCGTTCTTGATCAAGAATGAAGTGTTTCCTGATGATGTTGCAGTTCTTGTATTTGAGCCGTTAACTGCGCGAACAACACGAAGATCGTTACCGTATGTCAAGAAGTTTGCGCAAGTGAAGAATGAAACTGCAGTATTGTTATCTGGTTTGCCAAAAAATTCTACAAGTCGAACTTCATTTTCAACCTGTCTTGCAAGTTCAGCTGGACCCCATTGAAAAATTCCTGCAAAGGCACCAGTAGTTGTTCCTGTCGATGGAACGACGGTTGTTAAGTCAATCTCGGAAGTAACAACACCAGGAGATAATTGAAAAGCCATGTTTATGCTCCTATGAATGGAGAATTAAGAAAATCTACGAAATTATTTAGTAAAAAGGGAATCCTAACAAAATTAGTGAACATTCCACTTTTCGTTCTGAACTATGTTCCAAACTGCTCCATCATGAACGAAAGAGTCAGGTTTCTCTTCATTATCGCTGGTGATTGGTAATGGGAGCATCTCATTCTCAATTTGACGCATCTGCTCCTCATGTAGATGTTTCTTAATGTTTGTATCGCTGAGTTCTGAGAAGAAATTTTGACTTGTGGACCAAGAGAATAGGACTAAACACATGACTAAATCGTCGTGGCTTCCTTCTTCAGCCTCAAAACTCGTTCCTTTGGCGACAAAAGTAGAGAGCTCTGAGATTGTCTCAAAATCTTGAATAAGAATTTGCTGCGATTCAATTAAATTTTTAAGAACCGAGCATCCGAGTCGTTTTACGGACTTCGTTGTTCGAATGCCTCGATCAGATTTCTTTCCATAACCCCAAGTGAGGCTCATACGACCTTTAATCTCGACTGTGGAAAGAATATTCTCGTATTCATAATCTTCGAAGAGAGAGTCGACGACTTGTTGTCCGTTATCGTTAATCTCAATTAAAACATAGGCACCATTATAATACTCAGCCATTTTTTTAATAATACTCGGATATACAAGAGGGCTGATGTTATTATCTTTGTAGGTAGCGACCAGAGTGTATGGAATTTTCGATATGTCTACGACAACGAAAGCAGAGTAGTCTAATCCCTTTCCTCTTGAGGTATCAGCGACGACCATATAACTCCTTCCCTTGATCGGTTGCTGATAGATGGATATACCACTTTCTGTTTTGTTTAATGGTGACACGAATGCAAGAGCTTTAAGCCCTGCAGCAGAAATAAGAGTTCCAGAGGAGCCCATAAACTCGCATTCAACTTCTTGATAGTATTTCTGATCGCCGAGAACTTGCCTTTGCTCATCAGCCCACTTCTGATCACGACCTGGAACCTGACGCCAATTGGCTTCAATATGTGTAAAGCCATTATGCCCTTCAATCGCCTCTGTCCACATCTTATAAAAGTGATTCATGCCATTTGGCGTTGAAGAGATTAGAATCTTGGAGGACTGGCCAGAAGAAATCGTAGGATATACGGAGGTGAAGAACTCTTCAGCGATGTTACTTGGGACGAACGCAAACTCGTCAAGATATAGTAACGAAATAGAGTAACCACGAATCGCACTTGATGCCGTAGAAGTTGCCATCACACGACAGTTATTCTCAAGTTCGATATCGCCTTTGTTCCAAACTTTAACGCCCTGTTGAATCCACAGTGGTAATGCCTCATATGCAATCTTGATACGACTTAAAATTTCGCGTGCTGTTGGTGCTTTGTTTGCAAGAATTGCAACGAATTTATCTTGATTGAAAAGAATATACCAAAGAATGTATCCGACAACCATGGTTGTCTTGCCGAGCTGACGACCTGCTTTTAGTATTACACGACGATTTTCATTAATATCTTTGACAGCTTCTTTCTGAAATGGATACAGCGAGATATTAACAAAACCTTTGTCAAGGGTAATAATCTTTACATAACGTTCGATAAAATAAATTGGATCTTCTGCGCAGCGCATGAACTCACGGACTTCGTCCTCCGTGAGAGACACAGGCATATTGACTCGTTTTAAATTGGGATTGCCAAGATAATTTTTAACTTTAGCTGGAAGATTCATTCTTTAATTTCTTTAGCAACTCAGTTGTAGATCCAACGAACACTGCTTTATCAACGTTGATATTTGTTTGTGCTGCTTCTTTTGGTTTTAAATCTTGCTGTTGTTTTTGCAAAACCATCAACTTTTCTGTCACGTCAGAAAGGTTTTTGATCATATTAGCAGCTACTTCATACGCTCTTGGGTGTTGCGATTCACGAGCAACTTCTAATATACCATCAAGTGCTTCGTTACCCTTTTCAATGAGGTTGTAATAATTTGCGCGAGAATAATTCGCGTCTGGATTTTCAGAAGAATCTTGATGAACCGTTATGGGCTTGTCTTCTTTTACAACAGGTACATAATCAGTGTTTAGAATTTCTGCTAGGTTTTTATCTGTTTCGCTCATAAATTATGTAATATTTGGCGCATTCTGAATTGCAACATCAAAGCCAAATGCTGTATTCGCATTTGCTGTACTTGGGTCTGGTGTGACTGTAATGTTATTTAACTGATAGTCTGTGGCTGATCTATAACCTGATAAGACATATGATGTATTTGTAACAGCACCAGTCACTCTTGTATTCGTAGCAAAAGATCCAGAAATATCGTTGACAACCAACGTATTTGCAACAGTGTCCCATGAAGAGACAAATCCACTTGCCGATGCACCGTCCACATCTCTTCCTTGGTAAACCAACTCACCTGTTTGATACTCTCCAGTTCCACTAGACATTAAGAATGCTTGTGGATCTGCATTGCTTGTGTTGAATTGGAATGTGTTTGCTGTTGATTGGCGAATAACTTTCACGTTACTTTCTGGTCCATACAAATATCCGCGCATTTGAAATCCAAGATTCCATTGTAATATTCTTAACTCTTGTGGTGCACCATCAGAGCCACTAGCATTGTAATCAACGCTTTGAAGTATCAGCGGAACATCTACTGGATTTCCAACATCTACCAAATTCAATGTCATTGTATAGTCAGGATTAAAATATGGAAGAATTTGCTCAATCAATTGCGTTCCATCTTCTGTATTTCTAACATAGATGTACAGTTGAAAATTAAAGTTATATGGCGCCATCGTAACAGTTTTAAGCGAAGTGCTATCTAATGCACCAAATTGTCTAATGTATGGAGAAATCTTACGAGACGGATCATATGCAATAGAACTCAATTCGAATGACATTCTAGGCAACGTAATTTGAACTTCTTTTTCAAGTTTTGGATCTTGTGTAATACGTTGATAAAACTTTTCTTTAGTGACATAGTTTAACGGCACAGTAATTCTTTCAATTTCAGTTGTACCTGCTAAATTATAACGATGTAATCTTAGATTGTTGAACATTGTGCCGAATGCAACAACCATTTTACGAGTAATTCTGTGATAGAAATGTTGATTTGATAGCATCAGAAATTCTCGTCGGAAGTTCCAAATGGGTTTGTTTCAGTCCAGTCAAGGATATTATCTGCCTCATTTTCAATGAGCACATTATTATCAAATAGATCTGGTTTGTTCTCTTGTGGGTTTCCGCTTGCAAGAAACCAAGCCGCTCCTGTTTCAGCACTTCTTACAATTGAATTTGCAGCAAATGATCCTTTGATATTTCGAAGCATTAGTTTTCTAGTTGTAATGTCCCAGTTAGAAACATATGCTTTTGCAGTGGCTGTCTCAAGAGTGAGTCCTTGGTAAACAATTTCATGATTCGCATAAGTGCCAAACCCACCTGCTTGCATTGTATACTCAATACCGAAGGCACGAGTATCTGCAATATTATCGATATCTTCAATTCCAGTTGTAAGCCTTTCACCATTATATCTAAAGACTTCGAGATTTAATCCGTACATATACGGTGCTTGTTTACCTGCTTGGAAGAAGTTTTTTTCTTCTTCAACAAATCTGATTTCAAGTAACTTCTTTTGAACACGAAGATAAATTAAATCACCTTCTTTTGGGACATTGCGAACTGCGGTTGGAACATTTCTTTCAAATGTTCTACGAGCCACAGCAACTCGAGCTTCCTTTTGAATTTGCAAACCAAACTTAGAGAAAAATTCTTGATTGCCTTCGAAGTCTTGAAATGATTCGAGATACATTTCTAGTGAGTAGGCTGTTGAGAACGATTTGACTGGATCATCGCCAAACAGATCATCAAGTTCAGATTGAGATTCTCTTGGAATGTAGTAAACATCAATTCCATGATTCTTAATTGACTCAATGATCATGTCCTCAATGAGGAACTGTTCGCGAGTTGCATCTTGATTGTTAAAGTATACTGATGTGCCCATTTTTATCCCACAATCATCATTGGTGGATATTCATAAATGTCTCGAAGTTTTTGCTCAAGTAACTCAACTTCTTGCGTTGAATCTCGAAGAATTGCCTCTCCGTTAACCACCAAACCACCAGGAAGTGTATAGTTTGCATATTTACTTAAATTTGCACCCCATTGCTTCTTGAAGAGTGCAGCTGTGTATTCTTTCACCCAGGAATCATTATAGATTTTTGAATAAACAGTTGGGTCAATAATTCTATGCGCTTGCATTACGATATAATCGTTTTCAGATAATCTTGCATTCCAATCCATATAGATTGTCACGCGATTCACAGTTTTGTTATATCTAAATGGAACTTCTCCAGTCACGATCATATCAAGCATCGCAAGATGCGTGCGAGCGATGTAATAGTAAGTGTAACTCGATGCAGTTAAACTGTAGAAGTCATTGAGGCGAAGCTGATAATTGATATCAAAGATGTTAAATCCTTGACCATTTTGAGAACTGACGCTATCGCCAGTGATAGGCATAATTCGAGTGATTCCAACAATATTATCGGAGACATCGACGTAGCCGTTAGCAAGATTATTTGCAGTTAACTGAGTCGCAAGATATATTTCTTCTGTTCCATCGTAGTGATAGTCACGATACTTCTGTAAAGCATCATCGATTCGATCTTCTAATTGATCGTCGTCGACATTGATATCGATGACTGGAAACCCAAGTTTACGAAGAGCGTAATCTTTAAGTTGTTCGCGAGTTGATGGAGATGCCATTTGAGACCTCAGTTTTTATTCTATATTTAGTTATTCGATCTAAATTTGAAATCCGCCAGAACCAAACCCTCTAGCAACAGAAAGAGCGCCAACGCTAACTGCATTAAAATCAGTCGAGAATGGAAATTTATCTATAGTAGTGACATTTGTAAAACTAGGACCAGCGCCACCGTTAGTATATCCTTCTACTGTGGAGGAAGAACCAGAACCACTCCATCTAGCTGCAGTCAAATTTCCTATGCTAGTAGCATTTGCATCTGATGCAAATGGGAATTTTTGAATTGCGCTGCCCGAAGTTCCAGGTGGCCAAGTAGCACCACCGCTAGAATATCCATGAGTAGTGGAAGATTGCCCAGTGTGTCGTGTGGCTACACTTGCAAGATCACCAACATCAGATGCTAATGCATAACTTGTAGCAGCCATCGGGAATTTATCGATAACATTAACTGCAGTTGCTCCATTTGAGGGTTCGCCGCCAGAATTATAGGCGTGAGTTGATGATGATTGGCCAGAAGCAAACCCTCTAGATACACTTAAATCTCCAATATCAAAGGCTAAATTATCAACAGCAAAAGGAATTTTTTGTATAATATTACTTGATGCTGGAAGTGCGCTTCCAGCACCAAAACCAGTTCCGAACTGTTTGGAAGAACTTCCTCCGCCAGTATACACAATTTCACTCAAATCACCAACATCGGATGCATTTCCTGCATTAGCGAATGTGAATTTATCAATAGTATTGGTAGAGGATGGTCCACTAATTCCTCCAGAAGTATAACCATGTACATCTGAAGATTGAGATGTGCAACCATATCTACCCTGAGTTAAATCGCCATGGTCTGTTGCGTTTGATGTGCTTGTGGCAAATGGATATTTGTCAATGACATTTGATCCACCAGGAAGCCAACCACCAGATGTAAATCCTGCAACTGTTCCTTGAAATGATCCTTCGCGCAGTAATGATTCTGCTTTGATCGATCCATCAAACACGAGCCCGCCTGAACCTTCTTGAATCGTGTATGATCCGATCATAATTTTATTGTTGTAAATTCTAATAGCCATTAGTCTTGTTGCCCACTCATATATCCACGAGATTGAGTAAGATCGCCAAGATCAACGCAAAGATATGCACCGTCGCTGGCAGAAAATGGAAATTTATCAATGGTGTTCTGAACTGTATATGGCGCAACAGCACCACCTGCAGTGAAACCATGAGTTGTACTAGAAGTTCCAGCTGCACCGTACCTACCTTGAGTCAAATCAGCAATATCAGAAGAGTTTTGATTTGTGATGAATGAAAACCGTTGAATCACATTGCTAACAGTTCCTGGCCAACCACCACCAGTCACATAACCATGATGTTGAGAAGAAATGCCTGAGGCGATTTGATATGCAGAAGCAGATAAGATATCTCCAATATCTGTTGCATTTGCGTCCGATGCGAATGGAAATTTATCAATGACATTTGAACTGGTTCCGCCAGCAGTATATCCATGTGTAGCTGATGAATGTCCAGTACCATAATATCTTGCTTGAGATAAACTCCCAACAGAGGTGGCGTTTAAATCAACAGCAAATGGAAATTTATCAATAGTTGCTCTGGTTGGTGGTGTAATGCCACCGCTGCTGTATCCTGCAGTATTTGAAGATTGACCAGCTGGACCATATCGACCTTCTGTCAAATCACCAACATCTGTTGCATTACTGTGTATTGCAAATGGGAATTTGTCAATTACATTACTAAATGGTGGTCCCAGATATCCACCTGTTGAATAACCATAGGTCGATGATGATTGAGATGCCAACAAACATCTGGCTTGAGTTAAATCTCCAACGTCAGTTGCATTAGACAATGCAAACACAAAAGAAAATTTGTCAATAACGTTAGATCCAGGAGGAAGCCATCCTCCACTCGTATATCCCGACACAGTTCCTTGAAATGGGTAGTTTAATGCTTCAATAGCACCAGAAGTCAATGTTCCCATTGTGTTGGAAACAGAAGATTTAACAGAAACGCCAATATTATCAACAACTAAACTATAGTTGCCAAAATCAATTCGGTTTTCGTAAATTCGAATTGTCATTAGTATTGTTGTCCTGATCCGCCGCGACGTATTGCTGAAAGATCGCCAACGTCAGTTGCGTTTGTATCTGATGCGAATGGAAATTTGTCAATTGTGTTGACAGAAGTAGCTGCAGGAACAGCAACTTCACCACCACTCACATATCCATGAGTTAATGATGATTGTCCTGCACCCTGACGTCTTGCCTGCGTTAATGTTGCAACGTTAGTTGAATTAGAATCAGCTGCAAATGGAAATTTATTAATTGAATCGTAATACGCTGGCGTTCCAGGAACAAATCCTCCTGATGTGTATCCATGCGTAATTGATGATTGCCCAATAGCAACACGTGTATTTGCAGATAAATTACCAACAAAGAAAGAATTTTGATCCGAGGAGAAATTAAATTTTTGAATAGTGGTGTATCCACCTATTGATGTTGGGAAGTTTTGTCCTCCACCACTGACATATCCATCTTTACCAGAAGAATGCCCTGCAGCACCAACTATAGTTGTTAACAAATCACCAACATCGGTGCCATTTAAATCGACTGAAAAAGAAAATTTATCAATGTTGTTATAATCGACGTTTGGTCCTGGCCACGTTCCACCAGCAGCATAACCATGTGTCCCCGAAGATTGACCAACACATAGCTGTCGTTCACCTGCTGCTAGATTTCCTATATTTGTAGAATTAATATTGGATACAAACTGAAAACGATCTATGGTTCTATAGTGCGCTGATAAG